>Ga0209427_10008481_pt1 | contig 11564 bp, 14 predicted proteins | sample DeeMarSWOR136_30_FD_187465 | JGI IMG/M metagenome (GOLD analysis project Ga0209427, IMG submission 187465) | Marine sediment microbial communities from White Oak River estuary, North Carolina - WOR-1-36_30 (SPAdes) (version 2) | ecosystem: Environmental > Aquatic > Marine > Intertidal zone >... | reverse complement strand
GCCTTTAGAGATAAAATGGGAAGGGGCAAGCATTCCCCTTCTGCGAACCCCGAAAGGGTCACTGCGAAAGCTCTGAAGAGAGGGGCTAAGGGGTCCTCCTCCCCTGATAAGTGAGGCATTACAAAGGGCCAATTGACTTCCAGACGGAAGATTGATATAGAACGTATGAGGAGGGAGACATGGAATTTTCCAAAAATTTGATAGAGAAGTTTCAGCATTCTCAAAGAATCGTTGTAATTACTGGAGCAGGAATCTCGGCTGAGAGTGGCATCCCAACCTTTCGAGGAGAGGATGGTCTGTGGAGGAAACATAGAGTTGAAGAACTAGCAACTCCTTACGCATTTCAGACCAATCCGAAACTGGTCTGGGAATGGTATAATTGGCGCCGGGGAATAATCGCTAATGCCAACCCCAGCCCAGGACATACGGCCATCGCTGAGATGGAGCAAATCATCCCGCACTTCTCTCTCATCACCCAGAATGTGGACGGCCTTCACCGCCGAGCGGGAACGACTAAAATCATAGAGATCCATGGTAATCTCTGGCAGCTGAGGTGCGTTCGGGAAGGAACATTAAAAGAAGACTACCGTGTCCCATTACCAGAAATCCCTCCAAAGTGTGAGTGTGGAGCCCTATTGCGCCCCCATGTGGTTTGGTTTGGTGAGTCTCTGGATAATGAAGACATGTCCCGCTCATATCGTCTCTTACAGGATTGTAGCCTTCTCGTGGTGGTGGGGACATCTGCCGTGGTTCAGCCTGTGGCCTCTTTCCCCCTTACGGCTAAACGCCAGGGGGCATTTGTGGTGGAGGTAAATACGAATCCTACCCCACTATCTTCTATGGCGGACGAATCCATTATTGGTAAGGCTGGAGAGGTTTTACCTGCATTGTTGAATACGATAAAGGGGACAGATATAGGCTAGGCTTTTCAGGGGGAGAAAATATGGAAATAAAGGGGAACAAATTGATGGTTCTGGGAGGATTCGGGGAGGTAGGGTTTGCCATGTGCAGACGCTATCTCCGCGAAGACCCCTCTGAGCTTATTGTTTCCTCACTAAGAAAGGAGGAGACAGCAGAAGCGATCACGAAGCTTCGTCCAGAGACTCCCAGCTCATGTAAACTGATCCCTGTATATGGAAATCTCTTTGTTCGTTGGGCACTGAAAGATTTCACCAGGGAGGAAATCTTGAGTAATCCTCAGTACCAACGGTGGCTGGTGGATGATATCTTCGGAGAGCTTACCGAGGAGATCCTGACCTCTTCTACCCTCTATAGGGTGATTCTAAAGCATCGACCAAAATTTATTGTAGATACTATCAATACCGCAACTGCTTTAGCATACCAGAATGTGTATCAAAGCTATAACGATATTTCCCAAGACCTTCAGTCCCCTCGGAGTCTCGAGAACCTAGTAAAAAAAATTTACTCTTTCTTTTCCACCCTCTATATTCCGCCATTGATCCGTCACATTCAGATCCTCTATGAAGCCATGAGGAGGGCGGATACATCACTATATCTAAAGGTGGGGACAACAGGGACAGGTGGAATGGGCCTGAATATCCCCTTCACTCATGGAGAGGAGCGACCTTCTCGAGTTCTGCTGTCTAAAACAGCAGTGGCTGGAGCTCACACCCTCTTGCTCTTCTTGCTGAGTAGAACACCGGGCGGACCCATCGTCAAAGAACTTAAACCTGCAGCTCTCATAGGATGGAAAGGCGTAGGAAGAGGACAAATTCTCAAGGGGAAAACTCCTATCACCCTCTGTGACTGCCCCCCAGAGGAGGGATTTAAGCTGATCCCTAAGGCACTCTTTCGCTGGGACAAGGTGAAAAAGGGCTCCCTCGTGCAAGGGAAGGATTTAGAGGGCGTCTATGTGGACACTGGTGAGAACGGCCTCTTCTCTCTGGATGAGTTTAAAGCAATTACCACTATCGGATTGATGGAATCTATCACCCCAGAAGAAATTGCCAATGCGTCCCTGCTGGAACTTAGAGGTATCAATACCTCCAAGGATGTCCTCGGAGCCATCGAAGGAGCGCTCATGGGATCAACCTATCGAGCCGGCCTCCTTCGCCATAGGGTTATCAAAGAGATGGAGGCCTTAGGAGCTGAGGGGATAGCTTACGAGCTATTGGGACCACCGAAGGTTTCAAAATTGATCTTCGAGGCCCATCTTATAAAGAAGGGCTTTGGTACTGTGGAGGAGGCTCTGCAAACCACGCCTGAGAGAATGTCTCGGTCATTGGCAAACATCGTACAGATTGATCAACAACTACGTACTGCAGCTATCTCTGTAGGAATCCCCTTCCTTTTACCAGACGGAGAGACCCTCCTCTTTGCCTCTCGCCCTTTCCGTGACAAGGGGTGGGAACGAGGATCTTGGCAAATCACACCGGAAAATATCGACAAATGGGCGTTCCAGGAGTGGATCGATCTGCGGCCTAAGAACATGTCCCAATGGCAGAAGCGACTCGAGAGAATCTTGCGGGAAGCAAAAGAATGTTTAGCTGATACGAGTTCCTGTTTTGATCGGGGAGGCTACTTCTGGCAGCGTGATAAAAGAGGCAGGATCACCATCGACCCAGGAGAAGTTGTTGGCTTTGTCCTGATTAAGGAAGAAGGAGGTGGGCGCAGTCACCTTCATTCTAACTGAAAGGCATCTTTAATGAGTTCTATGTTGGGACCAGAAGGGGTTATTCGAATAGCCACAACATCAAAACGAGCAGTTATGCTTTCTCTCACATGGCGTTCTGCCATATATGCTTTGGCCACCTGAAAGAGTTTCCTCTGTTTGAGCCGATGCACGGATTCCTGGGGAATACCGAATGTGAATGAAGTGCGTGTCTTTATCTCGACGAAGGCCAGGACCCCTCCATCCAGGGCAATGAGATCTATCTCCCCCAACCGACAGCGGTAATTCCTCTCGATAACTTTATAGCCCCTTTTTTGGAGATAGCTGACAGCGAGATCTTCTCCTCTACCACCCAGTCCCCTCTTGTTACCCCCCATTCCTAACCGCTTATATACTCTTTTACCCCGTTAAATGTCCTTCGATGGATTTCACAACATCCATACCTTCGTATGGCCTCTCGATGTTCCTTTGTAGCGTATCCTTTATGATTGGCGAAATTGTACTGAGGATAGATACCATGGTATTTCATCATCAATCTGTCACGTGTGACCTTTGCTAATATTGAAGCCGCAGAGATAGTGAAACAGAGACTATCTCCCTTTTTTACACACCTTTGTGGAATATCAATGGGAATGGGAGAGATCCCATCTATAAGGAGGAAATCAGGCAATGGATTAAGGAGTAGTACAGCTTCCTTCATTGCCCTAAGGGTAGCCTGCAGAATATTGTCTCTCTCAATCTGCCTAGGCCCCACTATCCCCACCCCCCAACTGACTGCACGAGATGTAATTATCTGATAAAGCTCCTCTCGTTGCACAGGGGTAAGCTTCTTTGAGTCCTGCACCCCAGGGATTGTTCCCTCTGGATGGATTATGACCGCTGCTGCTACTACAGGACCGGCAAGAGGTCCCCTTCCCGCCTCATCCACCCCAGCTATAGATCTGTATTTTTGGAGGTTGCTATATACCTTGTTGGGCTCCATATGGAGATCAACGGGGATGCTTTTACATCCCCTCTCTATGGATTACCTCTTTTCTCTAATTCGGGCCGCTTTCCCCTTCCGCTCACGTAGGTAATAGAGGCGGCTACGGCGGACCCTACCCCGGCTTATTACCTCTATCTTGTCCATAAAGGGAGAATATAGCGGAAAGATTCGCTCCACTCCAATACCATAGGAAATCTTCCTTACAGTAAAAGTGGCCCCGGTGTTCCCTTTCCGTTTACGAATGACCACCCCTTCAAATACTTGAATCCTCTCTTTATCCCCTTCCTGAATCTTAAAATGTACTTTGACTGTATCACCCGCCCTGAAGTCCGGGATATCCATACGTAGATATTCTTTTTCGATACTCTCTATGGCATTCATTGCTCTCTGCCTCCCAAAAGTCTATCTAAAATGATAGCTGCTGCTGTTCTGACGGATAGGTGATTATAACCTCTTCCCTCTATTGATGCCAGTATATAATCGGAGCCCTCTATAAGCTCCCTTGCCAGCCCCCATCCTGTTCCAAAGAGGATAAGAAAAGGTCCATCCTCCCTTTTTTGTAGGATCTTGGTTATCTCTCCATACGATCTCGCCCCTTCATAATGCCTTGCCGCTGTAGCTATTGTCTTAACCCTCCACGCTCGCTCCGCGTTGATCCCCTCAATGATTTCCTCCAAATCCTCAGCCATTCTCACCAAAGAAAGTGCTTCCTTCCTGGTAGGATTATAAACAGCCCCCCACCCCTTCACCCAATGATCGATAAGTCTGCTGGCCAATTCCTGCTGCGACCGCAGAGGTGTGACCACATAAACTTCTCTCAACCCATAGGTCCTTGCGAGCCTAGCAAAATCATGGATGTCTATGGTTGTTAAGGCGGTGGCGATTACTCTCCCCTGCCGGTCGTAAACAGGATAGTGAATGAGGGCGATTGAAATGTAATCAAAAGGGCCCTCTATTCTCCTTTCCCTCCTTCAGCTCCTCGATGATTTTTCGATCCTCATCAGAGAGATTGACTCTAGTTAGTAACTCAGGTCTCCTCTGCAAGGTTCGACGCAAAGCCTCTCTTCTCCTCCACTTCTCGATAACCTTATGATCGCCAGATAGGAGGATTTCAGGAACCCTCCTCCCCTCGAACTCTCCTGGCCGGGTGTACTGAGGGTATTCGAGTAATCCCTGCGAGAAAGAATCATCTTCTGACGCCCCTTCACTCCCTAGGACCCCTGGTATCAATCTTGAGATTGTATCAATCACCACTAAGGCCGCCAGCTCTCCACCTGTGAGGACAAAATCACCTATGGAAATCTCTTCATCCACAAAGCTCCTCACCCGCTCATCAACCCCCTCATATCTCCCACATATCAGGACGAGATGAGATAGTTGGGCGAGCCGCTTCACCACCTCATGTCTCAAGGATACCCCCTGAGGCGTCATCAGTATTACCCATGCATCGGGATCCCCTGCCTTAATCGTCTTTATCCCCTTGATGATAGGCTCTGGCTTCATAATCATTCCTTTCCCACCACCATAGGGATAATCATCGGTTACCCGATGTTTCCCCTCAGCATAATCCCTAATGTTTATAGTATTAACCTTAAACAGACCCTCTTCACATGCTTTCCCAAGAATACTATGTTTCAAGGGTGATTGGAATATCTCGGGAAAGAGGGTGAGAATGTCAAAGATCATTTTCTTCAAAAAGCCCCTCTAGGGGGCGAATAATCATCTTGCGAGAATCCTTTGCTACCTCAAGGATCACCTCTTTAATGGCGGGTATTAAGAATTCCTTCTCCCCCCTTTTTACCACATAAACATCATTGCTCCCTGTGGGGAAAATTTCCTTTACCTCTCCTATATATGCACCTTTTTCTGTAAATACCTGTATTCCCAATATCTCATACCAATAATATTCATTTACTCCCAAGCGCGGGAGTTCTTCTGGATTAACGAGAACCCATTTTTTCCTCTCCCTCTCAGCGTCATCCTTGTTCCGAACCCCTTCTAGTTCTGCTAGGATGAATTTTTTATGAGGACGGGCCCTGATGAGTCGATAGGGTTTAGGGTCTTCCCCCTCCTTCTGGAGATAAATCATTCTATATTGAGAGAAAAAATGGGGATCTGCAGGATTGAAATACTCAATTCTGATCTCCCCTTTTATGCCGTGAGGCCTGGAGACCTTTCCGATAACGATTAGGTTCTTCCCCAAAGCCTTAGTGCTATTCTATTATTTCAAGGACTGACCGTTTATTGTTCTTAGTGGAAGCTGCGCTTAAAATAGTCCTCATGGCCCTTGCTGTTCTCCCCTGTTTCCCTATGATCTTCCCCAAATCCTCCTTGGCCACAGAAAGCTCAATTACGGATGTCCTCTCCCCTTCGATCTCAGTTACCTTCACTGAATCAGGATTGTCCACCAATGACTTGGCGATATATTCAATTAGCTCCTTCATGTTCCAACCTCCTTTTGTGATTCAACCCCCTTCGACTATTCGCTTAATTCTATACTTCTTTTTTGACAATTGCATTGAGCCCTACACGCTTTAACAACTGGAGTACTGTTGGAGTCGGTTGAGCCCCTTTTTGAAGCCACTCCTTTACCCTCTCTGTATCAACATGAATACGAGGTGGATCTTCTTTCGGATCGTAAGTACCTATCCTCTCGATGAACCTCCCATCACGTGGGGCTCGTGCATCACTCACTATGATGCGATAAAAAGGCTTTTTCTTAGACCCAACCCGCGCCAATCTTATCTTTACCGCCATCGATGTACTTTCACCTCCTTTCACCATACAAGGCTTTCTAAACCGCGGACAAAGGGGAAAATCAGAAGCGGAAGACATTAGGGGGAAAACCCTTAGCTCCCTTTCTGTTAAACTGCTTGATCATCTTTTTTGTCATCGAAAATTGCTTCAAGAGCCTATTGACATCCTGAACTGTGCTCCCACTCCCCTTGGCGATGCGAAGCCTCCTGCTTCCATTGATGATGTGCTCGTTTCTCCGCTCCTCATTAGTCATGGAATTGATGATAGCCTCCAACCGTACCATTTGTCTCTCGTCCGGCCGCAACGCACTGAATCCCTTGAGTTTGTTCAATCCTGGAATCATTCCTAAAAGATCTTCTAAGGGACCCATCTTCTTTATCTGCCGTAGTTGATCTCGAAAGTCCTCCAATGTGAACTCATCCCGCTTAAATTTTCTCTCCAAGCTTTCGGCTTGACGTTCGTCAAATGCTGCCTGCGCCTTCTCTATGAGGGAAAGGACATCTCCCATTCCCAATATCCTGGATGCCATCCTATCGGGGTGAAAAATCTCAAGAGCGTCGAGCTTTTCTCCAGTGCCGATGAACTTTATCGGTCTCTGAGTAACCGCCTTGATAGATAAGGCAGCACCACCACGGGCATCTCCGTCCATCTTAGTCAAAATAACTCCCGTTATCCCCAAGGATTCATTAAAGCCTCTGGCCACGTTGATTGCTTCCTGGCCAGTCATGGCATCGGCCACAAGGAGGATCTCTTGGGGAGTTACCATTTCTTTTATTTTCCTCAGTTCCTCCATTAACGCTTCATCTATATGGAGACGACCAGCGGTGTCAAGAATGACCGTGTCAAAACCATCCGCTTTGGCCAGCTCCCAAGCTCCCCCCACAATCTCCAAAGTTGTATCGCCCGATCCTGAAGCGTAACATTCTATGCCCAAAATCTCTCCCAGTTTTTGCAATTGTTCAACAGCCGCTGGCCGATAGGGGTCGGCGGGAACGAGGTACGGTCTCCTCTTGTTTTCTCGCAGATATCTTGCCATTTTGCCTGCTGTTGTTGTCTTTCCTGACCCCTGAAGACCCACCAACATGAAGGAGGTGGGAGCAGAGGCCGTTAATTTCAAACTATTATCCTCTCCCCCGCCCATCAATCTGACCAGCTCCTCATGAACGATCTTTATAACCTGTTGGGCAGGAGTAAGGCTCTCCATTACCTCTTGACCCGCAGCTCTCTCTTCCACTTCTTTGATGAAATCTTTCACTACTCTATAATTGACATCTGCCTCTAACAGGGCGAGACGAACTTCTCGCAAGCTCTCTTTTATCTCTTTCTCAGTGAGCTTGCCTCGACCTCTCAGCTTTTTGAAAACCTGATTTAACCTTTCAGTAAGACTTTCAAACATTCCTTATCCGTAAAATTTTCTTAACTAAATTTATATATTTATATTACCATCCTATGCTTGTCAAGTCCTCTTTTCTCACCATCAGATAGGCAACAACCTCTTATACCATGGACGCACTTTTTCTTCCCTTTCCCCCTCATCGGTACTCTCTATCAGGATACCTGGAGATTTTTCCGATGTTAAAAACTCAAGTTGGGATTCCTCTGCGGATAAACTCTCGTCCCCGTTAAAGACAATCTGCAACCCATATTTCCTTTCGATGGCGTTGAGATCATCTCTTTTATAATTCAAGAGATATTCTGCAACCGCCTTGGGCACTGTCCCTTGTATTGTCTGAATCGCATTCTGAAGCACTCTCTCCTGGATCTTTCTCAAAACGGTTAAAGCTAAAGATTCAGGGGATCTAATTCTACCCCGTCCTTGACAGTACTGACATGTGATGTGGACCCCTTCATCGAGCGAACCCTTAAGGCGTTGACGAGATAACTCCAAGATCCCAAATTTGGATATCCGCGACATATCCACCTTGGCTCTACCTTTTTTAAGGGCGTTACGTAACCGCCTTTCAACTTCCCGTTTGTTGTGATTAGATCTCATGTCGATGAAATCGATAACGATCAAACCTCCAGTGTCACGTATCTGTATCTGGCGGGCAATCTCCTCAACAGCCTCAAGGTTGGTAATAAATGCGGCCTCTTCGATATCCTTGGCCTGGGGGATTCGGCCAGAGTTCACATCTATGGCCACCAGGGCTTCCGTACTATCAATACAAATCCTTCCCCCTGACTTTAAAGGAACTTCACGAGAATAGATTTGATCTATTTGCCGTTCTAACTGGAAACGGGAAAAGAGGGGTTGTTTGTCACTATATAACTTGACTCTTCGGCGATATTTGGGCATAACCTCTTTAAAAAACTCCTTAGCCCTCTTGTATGCTCCCTCTTCATCTATAACTACCTCTTTTACCTCGGGCGTGAAATACTCTCGGATTGACTTAACCACGACATCACTCTCTTGATAAATCAGAGAGGGAGAAGGAAGTACTTCGCTGCGAACCTTGATGGTCTCCCAGAGACGCATGAGGTATTGGAAGTCAGTCAGCAACTCCTTTTTGCTCCGATTCATCCCTGCCGTACGCACAATAAAACCCATCCCTTCTGGCAGATCGAATTGGCGTACGATTTCTTTCAACCTCCTGCGTTGAGCTTCATCTTCAATCTTGCGTGACACCCCACAACTGTTACTTCCAGGCATAAGAATGAGATATCTTCCTGGAATAGAAAGATAGGTAGTGAGGGCTGCTCCTTTGCTCCCCGTTTCTTCCCTGGTAACCTGGACTAAAACCTCCTGATTCCTTGTCATGATGTCTTGAATCTTTGCCCTTTTGTCCGGGGGAAAGTCCTTACGAATCCATAAGACAGTATGGATTTCATCAAAAGGCAGAAATCCGTTTCTCACGCCTCCATAGTTGACAAAGGCAGCTTGAAAGCTGGGCTCAATTTGGGTTATAATTCCCTTATAAATATTCCCTCTGATACTTGCCTTAGCAGATAGTGCGATGCTAAAGTCAGTTAAAACCCCCTCTTCCACCACCGCAACCCGAACTTCTTCAGGATAGGAGGCATTTACCAAGATCTTTTGCGACATAACTTGATTTTATCTATTACAAAATCTTTGGATGATTTTTGTAAGAAATTATAACTAAATGTATAAAGTTTGTCAACGACGCTTCCTCATTCGACATAATGCCTCAGTTACTAGGGTAGGAGGACCCCTTTATCCCCTCGCTTCAGAGCTTTCGCGGTGACCCTTTCGAGGTTCGCAGGTGGGGAATGCCTGCCCCTTCCCCGCTCTAAAGGCGGGGTTTTCCCCTTCCTGCTTAGCCTCGGTGGGTACCCCGCCGCTCCCAGCAATTTCGCTCGGGGACAACGAGTCCTCCAGCCACATCTCACCCTAAAACTGACGTGTTATCATTCAACGCTAACTCACTCATGAAACCAATAAACATAAATAACCCTTCCTTCCTTCCCATATGGATATCTAAGCAAGAGCGTTACCAAACCTTGCTGCTCAAAAGGAGCCAAATAGTATGAAATATCCGCCGCTCCTCTTTTTTTCTCCAGTACTAAGTAGTTAGCATTATTGTCCTTTCCTATTTTAATTATACTCTCTATCGGCATGGCTAAGTTGTAAATGCGAATATGGCTTCCCCCTGCATAATAGGCTACTCGAGGAACATTGGTGACGATCAATGGTTTCGAAAGAGATCGTTCGCGTAACCAGAGTCCTACTTCTTTGCGACCAATTTTGTCTAACCTCTGGGGCTTAAGGGAGAGGGGAACGATAGACAGCACAAGGACAGTAACTATTACAAAGGTATTAAGATTAGGATGTCTCTTATACCTCCTGTCAATAAAATCTCTCACCTTTACAAATCCAAGTCCAGCCCAAAGATAGGACATAAAAATAGCAGGTAACAAATATCGCACCGAATCACGAATGAAAAAAGAACTTAAAATAATTACCATAAAAAGTATAAGGTACCCCTCTTCAGTAACAAACTCCTTTTTTTTCACCCTCCATCCTATACCGATAAAGGCGAGTGAAATAGGTAAAGGGTATGCATCGTTTAAGAAATTCACTACACCATAACCCAATTTCTTCGCGATATAAGATACACTGGGCCATTGATAGCCGAATAGCCCGGTAACAATTTCTCGGGCAACTCCATAGTGTTTTTTCGTCATCATTACTTCCCAACCCCAGATCCCTGGTATGACAAATATCACTATTATCCCAAAAGACAACAAGAGAACACCAAGATAGAGGAATATTACCCTCTTATCCTTCAACCCTCCCCTTAACACACAATATCCCAACCACACTCCTAAGGCGAGTAATATAGACAGAGCAGTAATACGGCTTAAGGCTCCCATGACCGTGAAGGTCACCGTCCAGATCAACCATACCCCCCGTCTCTCTCTCAAAAATCTAATGGAGAAATACATGGAAGATAAGAAACAAAAAATGACCAATCCCTCTTTGAGCACATCAACAGAATAGCGCAGCATGTCTGGATGAATGACATAGAGTAGTGTAGCCCAGAAAGCGGGTTTTGAACTAAATAGATACTTACCCAAGAAATAAAGGGGTATCAGGGCCAGGATGCTGAAAAAAATGGAGATGATCTGGCCAGCCAGTTCCGGATTACCTATAATACGGTTGAGGAGCGATATTAAAAAGGGGTAAAGAGGAAGCTGCGGTTGGGTTAAGGCCTGAAGGTACTTACCTTCATAGAAAAGCATCGCTGTTGGTATATATTGAAAAGCCCCATCAGTGGAGATCAGATATATCTGCGAAAAGGCATAAAGCCTGAGGGTTATGGCAACTATCAGAAGGATAAGTACATTTCGTTTGTCCTCCTTAGTGAGATGAAATTGAAACCCCTCGTTTCCCATCACAATGAATCAACCTGGACCACGAGTATTGCATCGGATCCGTATGTATTCAAATAAGGGATGAATACCATTATAATAATAACCCCTAATGATCTATCCCGACTCGAAGCAGAAACCTATCGTTCCCCACTTGACACACTATGCGGAAATGGTTCCCCTTTCACATGAGAATCATGTAAAATGGCTGTCTTCTAAAAATGATGATCTCGTAAAAAGTCATCAAATGGATGGCAAAGTAAAAAGCTCCAGATGCAAGGCGCGCAAAACCTGAGGAGTGAGGCGTACTTACAGGTACGCCGCAACGACGAAGGTAAAGCGCAACGCCGCAGATGGACT
>Ga0209427_10008476_pt1 | contig 11567 bp, 8 predicted proteins | sample DeeMarSWOR136_30_FD_187465 | JGI IMG/M metagenome (GOLD analysis project Ga0209427, IMG submission 187465) | Marine sediment microbial communities from White Oak River estuary, North Carolina - WOR-1-36_30 (SPAdes) (version 2) | ecosystem: Environmental > Aquatic > Marine > Intertidal zone >... | reverse complement strand
AGAGACGTGTGGGAGGAAGCTCCAAAAATTATTTGACTTTATTATTTGAAACAATATAATTATTTATTTAAAATAATTCATGGAAGGAGGGGAAAGATGGATGCCAGGCATTAAGATCAAGGAGAACGAATCCTTTGAGAATGCGCTCAGACGATTTAAGAAACAGGTTGAAAAGACTGGGATTTTGTCAGAAATCCGAAAAAGGGAACATTATGAAAAACCCAGCATAAAGAGAAAAAAGAAAGCTCTGGCTGCTAAGAAAAGAGCGATGAAAAGGATGAGGAAAATGATGGAGAGGGGATGACGGATGGGTTTAGAAGAGAGATTGGTCGAAGAAATGAAGCAGGCGATGAAATCCAGCGACAAATTGAAGCTTTCTACCATTCGCATGATTCGTTCGGCGATAAAGAATAAGGAAATTGAACAGAGAAAAGAGTTAGATGACGAAGGCATTTTAAAGGTGATCCAGGGGATGGTGAGGAAGGGTGAGGAGTCCATCGACCAATTCAAGGCAGGCGGAAGGATGGACCTGGTGGAGAAGGAGACGAAAGAGATCGAGACCTTAAAATCTTTTCTGCCCAAGCCCCTGAGTCGGGAAGAAGTATTAGAGATCATTGATCAAACGATTGAAGAGACCAAAGCCTCGTCCTTGAAAGACATCGGAAAGGTCATGAAATCCGTCATGCCCAAGTTGGGGGGGAAAGTCGACGGAACAACGGTCAATCAGTTGGTCAAGGAAAGACTTTCCCCTTAGATTCCTCCTCTTTTTTAATCCGCTTCCCTTTTGTCACGCTTTATGGATGACCGCTCCCTCAAGGTTTTAGAGTTCTATCAATTACGAGAGGTATTAGAAACATTTTCTGTCTCCCCTTTAGGTCGAAAGCGTTGCGAGGCGCTGAGACCATCGACAGACCTTTCCTTGATTCGATTAAGATTGGCTAAGGTTCTGGAACTGAAGGAGATTCTAGAAACTCTGGGAGACATCCCGATTAGAGGATTAAAAGATATTGAAGAGATTTTGAGACGGTTAGAAATTGAGGGATCGATCCTGACTGTCCAAGAGTTTATTGATATTCACAAGCAAATTGATTTAAGTAAGGGACTGAAACGATTCTTTCAGAAGCTAAAGGTGGTCAAATCCCCTTACCTTCAGGAGAAGATTTCAAGACTTTCTACGTTAAAGACTCTCGAAAAGGAAATCCTTCAGGCGATCAATACAAAGGGTGAGATTCTCGACCGGGCAAGCCCGGCCCTCGCCGATATCCGACATCGGTTGGGAGCGGTAAGAGAAAGGGCAAAGGGTGTGCTCGAACGTCTCCTTCATCAGGAAGAACTCCAGCCTATCTTCCAGGAACAATTCATTACATTGAGAAACGGGAGATATGTACTTCTCATCAAATCCGACTATAAACATAGGCTAAAGGGCATCATCCATGATCAGTCTCAAAGCCGAATGACCTACTTCTTCGAGCCGCTTGAAGTCGTCACTCTGAATAATGAGATCAATATCCTTATGGGAGAAGAAAGAGAGGAAGAATACCGAATCCTAGCGGACCTTTCAAATCGGGTAAGAGACGAGAGACAGAGCCTCTGGGCCGATTTCGAGATCTTGGGGGAACTGGATCTTCTTTACGCAATGGCAAAGCTCTCCATTCTTCTTAAGGGGGTTCAACCTATTCTGAATAAGAATGGCAAGATCGATCTGAGGGAGGCCCGAAATCCCATCCTCACTCTTCAAAAGAAAGATCAGGTCGTCCCCATTCACCTCCGCATGGGAGATGGGATCAGAACCCTCATTCTTAGCGGTGCAAATGCAGGAGGAAAGACCGTTGCTTTAAAGACATTGGGTCTCCTCACCTTGATGGTTCAATCCGGTCTTCCTATACCTGTAGCAGAAGGTAGCCAGACAGCTGTCTTCGAAAATATCTTGGCGGTGATCGGAGATGAGCAAAATATTGGAGAGAACTTGAGCACCTTCTCCAGTCATCTCCTCCACCTGAACCAGATCTTGGGAAAAGCAGGACCCCGTTCCCTCATCCTTCTGGATGAGTTAGGAGTGGGAACCCATGCTTCTGAAGGGTGTGCCTTGGCCATGGGGTTCTTAGATCGATTCAGGGGGAACGGAGCTTCGATCGTGGTCACGACTCACTTCGATCGTCTCAAGGCTTATGGATATCTCCATCCAGATGTGGAGAATGTGGCGGTTGAATTCGATCAAAAAACATTGGAGCCGAAATATACGCTTCTCTATGGGTCGTCTGGATTGAGCAATGCCTTCTTGGTTGCTGAAAAATTGGGTGTTTCTGAAGAGGTTCTTCGACTGGCTCGCCATCATAAGGACGGGGGAGAGCGAGAGGTTAGTCGTGTCTTAGAGACCTTAGAGAGGTTGAAGACCGATACGGAAAGGGAACGGCTGCAACTCCACAAAATGGAGGCGGAGGTGGGGCTGGAACGGGAGAGGCTGAAAGAGCTTTTAGGAGGGATTAAGAGGAAGAGACAGGAGATCTTCTCCCAGGCCGAAGAAAAAGCAAGAAAGGCAACCCAGAAGGCTGAAGAGGATCTCAAGGAATGGGTTCGTCAGTGGAAAGAAGACAAAGCCCGTTCGAAACTTGCGCGTTTGACTGTTCCCCGTAAAGAAATTCAGGAGGTGAGAGAGAAATTCTTTCCGCCCATGAAAAGCAAGGGGAGTCAAACGGTGGAGGCTGGCTTAAGGGTTGGAGAACGTGTCAGAATTGTCAGTTTGCGGAGCCACGGGGTCGTGACGAGTCTCGAAGAAGCATTGAATCAGGTAGAAGTGATGACAGAGAAGGCAAAAGTGAAGACCTCGCTTTCTGACGTCGTCCGGGTGATGGCGGAACAGGAAGAAAGAGGAATTGAGATCCCAAAAGGCAAGCCCAGGACAGAAAGGGGTGCCGAAGGGATTCCATCTCAATTAAATGTTATTGGCCTGACCGTGGAGGATGCCCTTCCGAAGGTCGATAAATTCATCGATCAAGCCTTGCTTCACGGATTGGAGAAGATCCATATCATCCATGGGGTAGGTTCTGGAAGGTTGCGAGAGGCCATCGGCAAATATTTGCATGGGCACCAGGGCGTGAAAGGGTTTGCTCCTGGTGAGTCAATGAGAGGGGGCCGGGGGATCACAGTCGTGGAGTTGAGGTGAAGATTTCTGTAAAACTCAGAAGAAATTTTCTGAGCCCTGCCTACCGGCAGGCAGGCGCAGGCAGGAGCGAAGAACAACTTTTTCAGAGATCTTGAGGTTGTCTCTTGACGAACGGATTTTTTTCAGAAGAGAAGGTTTCAGAGATCCGGGATCGAGCTAGCATCTTGGAAATCGTCTCGGACTTTGTGAGCCTTAGAAAGACCGGGAAGAACTACAAGGGCCTTTGCCCGTTCCATTCCGAAAAGACCCCCTCCTTTATGGTCAATGAAGAGAAACAGATTTTTCATTGCTTCGGTTGCGGAGAAGGAGGGGATGTATTCACCTTTCTGATGAAGATGGCTCACTTCTCCTTTCCGCAGGCCGTGGAAGAACTGGCGAAGCGTTACGGCGTGAAGCTTTCTACTCGGGAATTTTCTCCAGCCCAAAAGAAGGAGATGGCGAAACGGGAGGCCCTCTTCCAGATGAACCAGATGGTCTCCGAATATTTTCACAATTTGCTCACCCGGGCGAGAGAGGGTGAGCAGGGCAAGAGGTATCTGTCCCAACGAGGGATCAGGGATGAGATCATCAAGGAATACCGATTGGGCTATTCCCTTGACCGCTGGGATGGCCTCGTTCAACATTTACGGGAGAAGAAAGCCTCTTTAGAGCTGGCATGGGAGTTGGGCCTGATCTTCCCCAAAAAGAAGGAAGGTTGGTACGACGCATTCCGATCGAGGATCATCTTTCCTATCTTCGATCTCCACCACCGGGTCGTTGGATTTGGGGCAAGACTGATCAAAGAGGGACTGCCCAAATATATTAACTCTCCTGAATCGAGTATCTATCATAAGGGAGAAGTTCTCTACGGCCTGGAGGTGGCCAGACGATACACTCCTGGAAAGGATTGTGTTATAATTGCCGAGGGTTATTTCGACCTATTGATGCTCCATCAACATGGGCTGAAGCACAGTGTGGCCACTTTAGGAACAGCGCTGACGACACAACATATTCGTACTCTAAAGAGATATACGAAAAACTTGATCACTGTATTTGATGCTGACCTGGCAGGGATTCAAGCCAGCCTTCGCTCCCTGCCTCTTTTCTTAGAAGAGGAAGTTTCCGGGAAAACGATCGTTCTCCCAAAAGGTGAGGACCCTGATAGTTTTTTAAGGAAGGGAAAATCGGAAGACTTTGAAAAAAGGGTGGCCGAAGCAGTTCCTCTTGTGGATTTCTTCTTCGAACATCTGCTGAAGACCTATGACGTGAGATCGATTGAGGGGAAGGTGAAGATCGCAGAGGAGGGAGTGGCCCTGATTGGCAAGATCCCAGATGGAATACGGAGAGATTTCTACTTGAAAGCGTTGGCTGAACGGTTGGACCTTAAAGAGTCCTTATTGTATGAAATGGTGCGCTCATCGAAGGGTCGACCGAAGGCAGAAGGGGAATTGAAGAGACGATTCGTTGAGGAGAGTTTTCCGAAATCCGAGGAAATGGTGGTTCGCATCATGGTCCATCACGCTGAACTGATCCCCCTCATTTCAGAAGAGGGGATCCTCAAGGAATTTGAAAGCCCCATCTTGAAGAGGATGGCTCAGGGTTTGGAGAGCCTTTATCAAAAAAAGGGGAGACTCGAGATCGCAGAAGCATTGGGATCCTTTGAGGAGGACCTCAAAGGGAAGCTAGTCGAGTTAGCCTTTCAAGAGGGCGGATCAGATGTAAGTCAGCAGGAAAGAATATTGAAGGATTGCATTCAGAGGATTCGTAAAAAGAAGTTGGAAAAGGATAAAAGCGATCTGTTGAGAAAGATCAAGGAAGCCGAACAGCAGAAAGGAGAGAAAGGATTAGAGGCCCTTCTCCTAAAACGTCAAGAGCTCGCGAAGAGGGAAAAGGGCCTCTGAACAGATAACCTTCGATAGAAACGAGGGGGAAGGTCGGTGGGAAAAGAGAGAAAGATTAAAGAGGTTGAGCAACTCATTGCCATGGAAGGAGAGAAAGGATTTCTCACTTTTGATGAGGTGAACGAGATCCCTCCGAACGACATCGTCTCCTCCGATCAAATTGATGATGTCCTTATGATGTTTGATGAGATGGACATCGATGTGGTGGATGACCTTCAAGGATTGAAGGTGGAGGAGGAGAAAGTTCTGGAGAAAGAAGAGGAAGAAGATGAGCTGGAGATAGACACCTTTGGCAGAGCGACGGATCCGGTCCGGATGTATCTCCGCGAAATGGGATCGGTCTCCCTTCTCACCCGAGAGGGAGAGGTTGAGATCGCCAAGAAAATTGAGAGTGGGAAAAGGGAGGTGCTGAGTGTCGTTCTGAACTGCCCTATGGCCGTCAAAGAGATCATCAATCTAGGGAATGCGATTAAGGCTGGCAAGATTGAGATCCGGGAAGTGACGAATGAGATTGATGAGGAAGAGACGAGCCTTGAAGAAGAACAGATTCAGAAGAAGAAGGTTTTGGAATGGATCGATCGGATTCGGCGGATCGAAGAGGGGATTCGACGGCTGCTGAAAAAGAAGGGAGGATCGAGAAGCAAGATTCAGGAGCAGATTAGGAAGAGACAGGCTGAGATCTTGGAATGTTTTAGGCAGATGAATCTGAGAGACAGCCAGATTAATAAAATTGTTCAAAAACTGAAGACAATGTTGGAACGAGTGAGGAAAGGGGAAAACGAGATCAGAAGAATTGAGGAGAAACGGGGCATTTCTGTTAAAGAGGCACGAACCCTTCTGAAGAAGATGAGGGGGAGGATATCAGAGGGGAAGAAATTAAAGGGGAAGAAATCAAAGGGAAAGACGTCGAAGGGGATGGTGCTTATCAGGAATCGGAAATTGAGTCGGGCTGATCTTCTGGAAATAGACCGCGCAGCCAAGAATGTACAGAGGAAGATCAACCGGGTGGAGGTGGAATGCGGGCTCTCGGCTGAAAAGTTGAAGACTGCGGTGAAGGCCATTATAGAGGGAGAGATAAAGGCCAAAGACGCGAAGAGTGAGCTCGTGAAAGCGAACCTGAGATTGGTCGTTTCCATCGCGAAGAAGTATACGAATCGTGGACTTCAATTCTTAGATCTCATTCAAGAGGGGAATATTGGCCTGATGAAGGCCGTAGATAAATTTGAATACCAAAGGGGTTATAAATTCAGCACCTATGCAACCTGGTGGATCCGTCAGGCCATCACCCGTGCCATTGCTGATCAGGCTCGGACGATCCGGATTCCCGTGCACATGATTGAGACCATTAATAAATTAATCCGAACTTCCAGATATCTCGTCCAGGAGATCGGAAGAGAACCAACACCGGAGGAAATCGCCGAGAGGATGGAGATGCCCTTGGAGAAAGTGAGGAAGGTATTGAAGATTGCCAAAGAGCCAATCTCTTTGGAAACGCCTATTGGTGAAGAGGAAGATAGCCACCTGGGAGATTTCATCGAAGACAAAGGCGTGCTCTCTCCTCAAGAGGCTGTGATCAGCACGAATTTATCAGAACAGACTCGAAAGATCCTCTCCACACTCACCCCAAGAGAGGAGAAGGTCTTAAGGATGCGGTTTGGCATTGGGGAGAAATACGATCATACTCTGGAAGAGGTGGGGCAGGATTTTGATGTGACTCGGGAGAGGATTCGACAGATCGAGGCGAAGGCATTGAGGAAATTACGACATCCCAGCCGGGCAAAAAAGTTGAAGAGCTTTGTTGAAACCTAATTTTAATTTTAGATTGTCCATTGCAGACTTCAGATTTAGAATCTTAAATCTAAAATCGTAAATCTGAAATAGTTGAGGCACACAGGGGTTGACACCCATTGCGGAAAGCATATAATCAAAGAAAAGAGGAGAAGGGCCCATAGCTCAGCTGGAAGAGCCACCGGCTCATAACCGGTAGGTCCCTGGTTCGAACCCAGGTGGGCCCACCTAAGGGGCGCGAGAAGACGGTTCGATGTACTCCCGAGGAAAAAGAGAAAAGACGGTCTATGAGCAGGGAGGGAAAAAGAGTGCACCCTTCTGGTGCACTCTTTTTATTTGGAGTTTTCCGCTCATCTGCCATGACCACAGCTTCACATTGCAGGAACCAGGAGGCCGCCGTTGAGGGAACAGTTGGAATTGCTATGGGAGCTTCAAAAGATTGATCTTGACCTTAAGAATATTAAGGAAGACCGTGAACGATATCCCAAAGAGATAAAAAAGTTGGAGGAAAAGAGAAATATTGAAAAGGAGAAGATCCACAAGGAGAAGGAAAAGATCGACTTGTTAGAAAAGGAGCGCAGGGAGAAAGAAGGGCGTCTCAACGTGGAGCAGGAAAAGATCAAGCGGGCAGAAGCAAGAATGTTCGAAGTGAAGACGAATAAAGAATACCAGGCCCTCCTCAGTGAGATCGAAGCCATTAAGGAATTAAGTGGGCGGGAGGAAGAGGAGATCTTGAGGGTCCTAGACGAGATTGATGAGCTCAAGAAGAATCTTTCGAAAAGGGAAAAAGAAATGGCGGCTTTCCTGGAAAAGATTGAAGTGGAGAAGAAGATGATTGAAGAAAAGATCATCCAGGATGATGATATCTGGAAGAGACAGACGGAGCGGAGGGAAGTGTTGACGAAACAACTTGAATCGAAATTGTACAAACTTTATAACACGTTGAAGGAGAAGAGACATGGGGTGGGCGTGGTCAGTGTGAAACACGAGACCTGCCAAGGTTGCTTTGTTAATATTCCTCCCCAAATGTTTATTGAGGTTCAGAAAAATAATGAAATCATTCGATGTCCCAACTGCAATCGGATTCTTTATTGGGAGGGAGATGGAAAGAGAAAATAGAGGGTCTGGAGAAGCATTGGACTCGGGGGGCATCGAACTCATCATTTATATCGATGGGGCCTCCAGGGGAAACCCGGGAATGGCGGGAGCAGGGGTTTGGATGACGAATGGAGAGGGCAAGGAACAGGTGGAGTTGAGCCGATATCTCGGCCATAAGACCAATAATGAAGCGGAATATAGGGCGCTTCTTTTAGGATTGAGGGAGGCAAAGCGATTGGGATGTAAATCAATCCGCATCTTCACCGATTCGGAATTGATTGAAAGACAGGTCAAGGGGCTCTATCGGGTGAAGGATTTGGATTTGAAGCCCCTCCATAAGAAGGTTATCCAAGATCTAAAAGAGTTTTCATCCTTTGAGATAAAATTCATCCGACGGGAAGAAAATCGAGAGGCAGACCGTTTGGCCAACGATGCGATCGATAGAAGGATCGCAAAGAAAAAAAGAGAGGGGGGAAATCGAAGGGGAACAGGTGGTCGCTCCTCATCACATCCTGCTGAGCGGGAAGGGTGAGGGGAGGAAAGTCCGAGCTCCGCAGGGCAGGGTGGTCCGTAACGCGGACTGTCCCCGTGAAGTGGTGGCTATGCCTACTTCATAGAGGGCAAGGAAAGTGCCACAGAAAGGATACCGCCTCCGAGGCATGAGCCTCGATGGGTAAGGGTGAAAAGGTGAGGTAAGAGCTCACCAGTACCCTGAGCGATCGGGGTAGCTGGGTAAACCCCACCCGGAGCAAGACCAAATAGGTCCCGCTCCCCTGAGAGGGGGTAAGAATAGCCCATTCGGATTTGCCCCGACGCCATACGTCGGGCCAAAGGCGGGACGGGTAAGGTCGCTTGAGATCCTGAGCAATCAGGGTCCTAGATAAATGACCATCATTCCAATTCCGCCCTGCCTACCGGCAGGCCCTGTACCGTGCTGGTGCAGGGCAGGCAGGGGCGGGAAAGGTATACAGAACTCGGCTTATGGTCCTCTTCGATGTTTCCCTCTTTTTCCTCTTCGATGTGACATCCATTAAAATTCTCCGGCCATTCTATTTGGGGAGAGCATTGGCATGAATAAAGAAGTCTCTCCAGAAGCAAGAAGACGGCGTAATGAACTCCTGTTTATTGGGATCATCTCTATTCTCATCATCATCCTAACAACCGTTGAGATGAAAATCCCCCAGGTAGAAGGGATGATCCCAATTGCCAATAATATCATTGTCTTCAGCCTGATCAATCTCAACATCATCCTGATCCTCCTCCTGATCTTCTTAGTGATCCGAAACCTGGTAAAGCTGATCTTTGAACGAAAACAGAAGGTTTTGGGAGCAAAGCTCAGAACCAAATTAGTGCTGGCTTTTATCAGCCTTTCCCTCGTTCCAACGGTTCTCCTCTTTTTTGTGGCTGTGGGTTTCATCACCAACAGTGTTGAACACTGGTTTAAAGCGCAAGTGGAACAATCCCTTCAGGGGTCTTTAGAAGTCGTTCAGACCTACTATCGAGATTTTGCAAAAAGTGCAGTCTCCTCCGCTCAGCAGATCGGTAAACATCTCTCCAAACTGGAATCCTTCAAGGGAGGAGAGGGTTTTAACGTTTTGAAGAAGGAACTTGAATCCAAACGACGAGAATACCACCTGAGTACTCTTAGGATATTTTTAAAAGAAGGGGGAGAAACTATGAGAGCAGAGGATCCCTCACTCAAAGCCATTGTCTTCTCCCCTCCCAAAGATCTGTTGGACTCAGGATTTTCAGGAAAGGAAGTTTCCAGGATCTTACCCATTGGGGAAGGAGAGGTGATTGTGGGGATCGCCCCGCTTTTCAATTCGTCGGGAGGCAAAGAGGTGATTGGCGTGGTGGCGGCCTCCCATTTCATTCCAAAGAGCCTTACCACAAAGATGCGCGGGATCTCGCAGGCCTTTGTGGAGTACAAGCAATTGAAAATTTGGAAAAAGCCGATCAAGACAAGTTACATGTTGGCGCTTTTGATGGTCACCCTTCTCATCATCTTCTCGGCCACATGGTTTGGATTCTACCTAGCTAAGGATATTACTGTCCCGATCAAAGAGCTGGCCGAAGCTACCCATCGGATAGCCAATGGAGACCTCCACTATCGGATTCGGATGAAATCTGCGGATGAGATTGGGATGCTCGTTCAATCCTTCAATCAAATGACCAGTGATCTCCAGGTAAGTCGACATGAGCTAGAACAGCGGAGGAAGTACATGGAGATCGTCCTGAAGAATGTGGCGGCCGGAGTGATCTCCATCGACGAAAAGGGGATGGTCGCCACCATCAATACCTCAGCAGAGCAGATGCTGGAGATTAAAGGGGAAGATGTGTTGGAAAAGAAATTTTCTGAGGTATTGGACAAAGAGTATGTAGAGCAGATAGAAGAATTGTTGAGTGAGCTCAGATCTTCCCGGAAGGAATGGATTGAAAGGCAGCTTACCGTGAATCTGAAGGGGAAGTCTCTTTCCCTTTTGGTTCATTTGGCAGCCCTGAAAGATGAGGGAGGAAAGTCCATCGGTGTGGTAGCTGTTTTCGATGACCTCACCCAGATGCTAAAGGCCCAAAGGATGGCCGCCTGGAGGGAGGTAGCTCGAAGGATCGCTCACGAGATTAAGAATCCTTTAACCCCTATTCAACTCTCTGCCCAAAGGCTGAGGAAACGATATCTTGAAAATCTTCACGATGATGGTGAGGTTTTTGATGAGTGCACCCAGACGATTGTGAGACAGGTTGAGGAGCTAAAGGGGATGGTGAATGAGTTTTCGAACTTTGCTCGGATGCCGGCTTCGCAGCCTACCCCAAATCATCTCAATGCGATCATTCGAGAAACCCTGGTTCTCTTTCAGGAAGCCCATAAGGAGGTCCGTTTTGAATTTATTGCTCATGATCTCCCTATCTTAAGCATCGATCGAGACCAAATGAAACGAGTTATGATCAACTTGATCGAGAATAGTCTCGCTGCCATTGATGGGAAAGGGGAGATCAGGATCCAGACTGATTATGATCCAAAGTTACAGATGATTCGCCTCGAGTTCACCGACGACGGCTGCGGGATTCCTGATGAAGACAAGGGAAAGCTCTTCGAACCTTACTTCTCCACCAAAAGGAGTGGAACAGGGTTGGGACTGACGATCGTTAATGCAATTATTGCCGACCACAACGGATATATCCGGGTTCGGGACAACAAACCCAAAGGAACGACTTTCCTCATCGAACTTCCCGTCCGCGTCTAGTCTCATTAAGACAATTTAGAATGCAGAAAGCAGAAGGCAGATTGCACTCGACTCGTAGCCTGCGTATGATAAGAGTGGCAAGCTTACATAAAATCGTTGATTTACTTGATCAAATTCGCTAAAATAAGAATAAAATGGCTGAGAAGTTGATTTGCCAAAACAAAAAGGCACGGCATAACTATTTTATTGAAGATAAGTATGAGGCTGGAATCGCCCTTTTGGGAACGGAAGTGAAGTCTCTCCGGGAAGGAAGGGCCAATCTTGGGGACAGTTACGGGAAAATCAAAAATGGAGAGGTTTTTTTGGTAGATGCCCATATTAGCCCTTATTCCTATGCGAATCGATTTAACCATGACCCGTTGAGGACGAGAAAACTCCTTCTTCATAGAAAGGAGA
>Ga0209427_10008475_pt1 | contig 11568 bp, 13 predicted proteins | sample DeeMarSWOR136_30_FD_187465 | JGI IMG/M metagenome (GOLD analysis project Ga0209427, IMG submission 187465) | Marine sediment microbial communities from White Oak River estuary, North Carolina - WOR-1-36_30 (SPAdes) (version 2) | ecosystem: Environmental > Aquatic > Marine > Intertidal zone >... | reverse complement strand
TGGCCGGGGGGGGGGCCGCGGGCATCGGGAATCGCCCAGCTTTCTCTGGGAAAGGGTGGTAAGTTCCAGGCTTACCGGCGTCGCGCCTTTCTGTCGGGTTGGGTGGTAGGGGAGGAAGGCAGAGGGGTTGGTTAAGATATGGTAGTTTTACTCCCGGGGTTAGTTGGCAGGAATACGGTTCAAAAAATTTATAAAGTGGTAATCTATTTATATATTATGGAAAAAATAATAGTGGGGTATATATAATATGGAAAGCGAGTTGGTTAAAGAATTAAAAGCGCTGAAGGAAACCTTTAACGGGAAAGAATTTTGGAGTGCGCCCGAGCAAGTCCACCGGATAGAGGACTGTTATATCGAGTTGGTTTCGCATCGAATGCAGATGGTTTTAAATCGTCTGAAGGATGCTTTTTCGTATGTTAGCGAACCGTCGCTCGACGAGGTAATAAAGATGGCTGACGACCAAAGGGTGTTAGACAAACACGTTAAGCATGCGCTGGAAGACATACGAACGTTTATAGACGACGGCGTATTTTGGTAATTTTTTTTTAGAGGGCTTCTTTGGCATTCCCTGGTAGGCCTGGCTTTCTCTACGGTTCGCGGGTAGGGGAGAATGTCGACCGTGGCATAAGATAGTTTTCTCTCGCGTTGGGTGGTAGGGGAGGGTTTCTCTCTGGCTGGCCGGTAGGGGAGGAAAGTACGGGGGTTTGTAGGGGGGTATATAATTAGATATATATAAATATATATAGATAATAATAAATAAAAAAAAAATAAATTAGATTATTTTATCTAATTCAAAGATTGTTTCGCCACATATCAAGCACTCGTATTCAATACTTAATATTTGATTTTGACCATCTATAAATCCATCTATTACTTTTTTTCTTGTGTGTTTGCATTTAAATTTTAATTCCATATTTACAACCTCGCCAAAAAAATTTAAGAGTTGAATTTATATTTTTCAACTCTTTTTTTCAGATGTTTAGGTAAATTATAACAATTTCTAACACTTCTGCCTTTATACTTTATTTCTTCCATTTCGTTAATAATTCTTTCGCACTCATTAAAAAAGAATTTCTCGCACTCTTTTAAAACTTCATTATCGAAGTCGTTATTTTTTTTCATATTAAAATAAGTTATTCCTAAAGCCGAAGTGTTATTGCCTAACTCTTTATTTAATTCCTCAATTTTTCTTTTTGTCATAAAATCCATTTTATCTACCTCGTTATTTTTGTTTATATATAAAAAAAAAATTTAATCCCCTCGTTTTTCAAGTCATTAGGGATAGATGAAAATCCAATAGATTTACACAAATTGATAATGCTCTTGTATAAAAAGTTTAAATTCGCTATCTGTCAAACTCGCTAATGTCTTTTTTATCGGAATATTTTTGGGATTTGGAAAACCATATTCTAATCTAAATTTGATTAGTTTATTGTCTATTTCGGTAAAAAATGTCGTTCTTGTGCCTAAATTGTCATTATTTAAATTGTGCCTTAAATTATTGATTATTTTTTGATATTTTTGCATATTTATCCCTCGCTATGATAAAAGAAAAATTAGGGGAAAAATCCCCCATTTAGTAGTGATTTGGTTTTTCAAGTTTTCTTAAGCCATCTAACTGTGTTTGCATTTGTTGTTTTTTTGTTTTGTCTTTGCATAAGGATATTTGTTTGCACATTTCTGTCAAATCGTAATAAATGTTTTTTCCATTAAGTTTGCGACTTTCAAAAGTATGTAATTCTTTATTGCCCTCTTTAGATACGACCTCGATTTTATGATTTACTATAAATGTCCAATCGTTCCAAACTTGAACCTGATGGTCTTTAGGTATTGTAGACATACCAAGATTTATTTTGTTTTCAATTTGCTCTTGTAATAATCGCTTTTTTTCACTTGATAAATTTGGTAAATCTGTTGTTTTTCCTAAAATCCATAATTTTGATAAATTTGTGCAATTTGTAATTAAGTTATGCTGTCTTATTTTAGCAAATCCTTTTGTTGCCGTGTCAGTTTTTGGATTTCCATTATTATCAAATTCTACTTTCATATTTTCACCTCGCTGTTTTTCCAAACCATATATTATTATGGTTTACCTTTGTTGATAATAGGTTTTTTATTTCTGTCAACACCATTAACACCCATTATATATAGTTTATATATAAAGCAAAGTTTAATTTTTAATAGGAAAATTAAAACTATTAACCTCGTGCTACCTACAATACAAATTTACACCTTGATATTTCTGTTATGGCGTTTGACCTCTTGGCGTAGACCTATGTCATTTTAGGGGTTGACTTTTTGTATCGTTTCGCACATTATTGCGTATGCTATTGTAAATGTCGTTAGCCACTTACAATTAATTAGTAATAGACTTACACCTTTATATAGTTTAACAAAAACCATTAAAAAAAGACAAAAAATAAAGAGGGGTATATAAGTAAAGTTATGGTGGTTGTGTTTTTTACACACCATATTCAAAACATTAGCCACAAAGTTTATATACTCCTTCGGAGATACTACTTTCTATGTGTTGGTATATACCTGCTGGCTACGAAATGACAACTGCCGGAATTGTAAGATACATTGGACCAAAATTTGAATAAAGATATTATTTTTATGGACCCACGCAAACTCCACCCTATGGCTAATCAACCGCGGCTTTCTATGGATATGGAGAAAGTGAAAGGGCTGGCTGATACCTTTAGGGAGAAGGGCTTTAAGGGGGCGATTACGATTTGGTTTCCGAGGGCCGATTATGCCGAGATAATTAGCGGCCACCGTTCACATTGTGCGTTTTTGTTGGTCGCCGAGGAGCGCAGTTTTGCGCCTCCTTGGGACCGGATAGCTTGTGCGCCCTTTTACGATATTGATGAGGGGCAGGCTTACGAGTTGGCGGTGCTTTATAACGAGAAGCGCGAGGATTTGACCCTGTTTGAGCTGGCCGTTTCGTGGGAGCGGTTGATGAGCCGGTACGGTTATTCTGCCGACCAGGTGGCGCGGTCCTTTGAGACGTCGAGTTCCACTGTTTATAATACGATATCGGTGTTAAAGGAGGATGAGTTCATACTTGGGGCGGTTAAGAGGGGTGAGTTGATGTTGCCTGATGTGCTTGGGTTGCGGCGGATTAAAGACCAAGCCGAAAGAGTTAAATTAGCGAAACTACTTGTTAGTGGTGAAATAGCTAAATCAGATTTGCCAAAAATTGCTATGCAACTTAACAGGCGGACTGCTATCCTGGCTATGCTACCCGAATTGGAGGGTGACCTCGATAATGGGGAATTATTGGCGCCGAAGACCCGGCTAAAACTTAACGTTCCTGACGATTTCACCCTCTATTTCACTTTTGCTGCTTCAACTCGCATTCAGTGGGAACTTTTGCCGCAGCGCAATATTTTAGTGTCCGGTTATCATGTTTTGCATCGAGGTGGCAAACAGGCTATGGTTGTTGACATGATTAAGAAGCGCGACTTGATGGATAGCCTGATGATTGATAGTGCGGCGATTGTTGCGATGTCGCGGGGTGATACCGATTGGTTTAGTCGGCAGCCCGAGCTCGTCGAGTTTGCTAATGCGGTTGATGCGGATGTTGTGGCGCATTTGGATGTGTTGTGCAAGATTGGCCTGTTAGAAAAATGTAAAATGACTGTTAAGGAGGCGCAAGCCATAACTATTAAGAATGCTGAACAGATGTTAGATTTAAAGACAAAGGCGCGAAAGTGTTTTGTGCTGCAAGGTCACGAGGCCGAAGAATATGGCGAATGTATTAAAGCGTTTCGTGAAATGGGTATCTTTGAAAATTCACAGCATATCATTGGAGTTGGAAGTCAAGCTGGCGAACGGAGAAACACTACATTATCGCGTTACCAGTTTATCTGCAGACGAGTACGAGAAATTAATCCATCTATTGGAATTCATGCTTTCGGTATTGGAAGCCCATGGACTCTCGTCAAGTTATACCGTGAAGGAGTTACACAGGCAGACAACCAGACGCCCCATGTTCTTACGCGTATAAATCAATGGATTGATGCAAATACTGGGGAGCCTGCAAAAGGAGTGCGGATTTGTGATGAGAGGGTTGTTGCGATGTATAATGCTCAGTTGCTGTATAATTATGCTGCTTATTATCTTGGTTTAAGTAATGAATTTAAGAGGCAATTAAATGGAATGGAATCATATAATCCTTGAAGGCTTCTGTATGCGTATGAGTTTAAAGCCTGGTAAATTTATTTATAAGATTGTTAGTACAAACCCTTATAAGGCTATTAAATTGCCAAATCCACAACGCAAAAAAGGAATTAAATATAGAATGCCGCGAAAGCCAAGATACTGTTTAAATAAAATATGTTATGAATGTTTTGAGCACAGCTGCCCTTTTCTTGCAACTGGAAGGCCACCCGACGATGAATACAAAAAAATAATGAAAAAAATAGCAGAACTTTATTAGCGGAGAGAGCAGGATTCGAACCTGCATGATATTTTTCAACCAATAGTTTTCAAGACTATCCCATTACCGCTCTGGCACCTCTCCAGCGCCGGAAGTAGGATTTGAACCTACGTGATTTTTTAATCCATCTGGTTAGCACCCAGCGGCAATAGACCACTCTGCCATTCCGACAATGCCAGCGGACGGATTCGAACCGTCGACGTGTCCTACGTACCAGGTTTCCCCGAGCGGAACTTTTGAGCTTCGCCCTTTTAAGCATCGCCCTTCTTGGCTTCACCCTCTTCTAGGCATCGCCCTTAAAAAAGTCTGGCGCCTTCGTCCACTCGACCACGCTGGCATTAAAATTATAAGAGGAGTCGCAAGAGACTCGAACTGGATAGTAGACTCAGTATTTTCACCATGATAGAGGTTAAATTATATTATGATTTCTTATATATAATTTATGGTAGCGCCAGAGAACTGAGTCGAACAGCTATAACCCCGGTTAACGGCCGGGTGCATTTTCCGTTATGCTACACTGGCAGGGCGAAAGGCGGGATTTGAACGCGCTCTAACAAGGTCACAGCCTGTTGTGCTGCCTTTACACTACTTCCGCCATTATCCATAATATAACTATTATCACTGGTATAATGAATAATAGTTTATCATATTTATCCACATCATTTGGATACATACGCCCCTGGAGAGACTCGAACTCTCATTTTAACGGCTTAGAACACCGCTGTGTATCCGATTACACTACAAGGGCAGTGGGCTAAGAAGGATTTGAACCTTCACCTGATGGTTCCAAACCACCGGTGCTACCAGGTTACACCAAAAGCCCGTTATCTTATGACTCGGTCGACGTAGTGGGAACGATAGGACTTGAACCCATAACCTTCCGCTTTGGAGGCGGTTATTCTGCCAATTAGAACTACATTCCCAGTGAGCGTAGTAGGATTTGAACCCACAACTTTCTCGTTCGAAGCGAGATACTCTGTCCTATTGAGTTATACGCCCAATGGACCCGATGGGATTTGAACCCATACTCATTCCTTCGCAAGGAAAGAGACTATCCTATTATCTACGAGTCCAGAACACACCTCCCTTCGCCGCAGCAGTCTTTACATCGGATATACATTATAGATTGAGTATGATTTTTTGTTCCTTTCTCAAGCTCTTTAATTATTGTAATATCATATGAGTAGTTTAATGTGCTGCCTACAGGATGTTTTGTATGCTCTTTCGTAAAGTATTTCAGGTATTCTAATCCTTTGTTTTTTAAATCCATAGTCTAGGCTGAGGGAGTTGAACCCCCAACCGCTCGGTCTACAGCCGAGTGCTCTGCCATTGAGCTACGCCTAGGTTATGCGGATATAATAAATTTTTTATGTAGGTCTGCAAGTATTTCTCTGCAGGCAGCGCATAAGTCGATATCAACATATGCATCCGCACACTCCTTTGTTTCGTCGATGTATAATGATACTTGTTTTATATCTTTTTCGCCTTTGCATATATCACATATTTTCATAGTGCGACCGGAAGGAATCGAACCTTCCGTCTCCTGTTTATCAGTCAGGCGCCTTTCCGCTGGGCCACAGTCGCAATGCGAGCGGAAGGAGTCGAACCTTCAATCTCCCTTTTATCAGAGGGGTGCGTTGACAGGGTATAAGCCTGTTGCGTTACCGTTGCGCCACGCTCGCGATGAACTCGATGGGATTTGAACCCACAACCTTTGGCTTAAAAGGCCATTGCGCTGTCCTAGTTACGCTACGAGTTCTTTTTCTTATAACGGCGTTGTTCCCATGAACAACATGCAACGGAATTCTCAATTTGCTTTTTGGTAAGCATGCCTGGTGGTGGGGCATCTTGTAAGTCACAATTACCGTTCCATTTGCATGATTTACATCTATGATGTAGCCATTCATCTGTCATAATGAACCCGACGAGATTTGAACTCGCGACCTCCAAATTAAGAGTTTGTTGCTCTGGCCTAACTGAGCTACGGGTTCTTATTTGATTCAAATTTAATGTATGATATATTCTCGAACGGTATTATGTATTTTATTTGTTTAATTATGATAATTACAACTCGACGATTGGTGTCAATTTCAACAGTATTACCGGCTTCAAAACATACTGCCGGTTTACCGTCCCTTGTCATTATTTCAGTTGGTTCCATAAAGCCTCTTGCAGGAGTCGAACCTACATACCATGGTATCTGCAATATACTCTCCCAGTGTGGGTTGTCATATATTTACACTGTTTCTACGCGCGTATGCCCAAGAGTATTTGCTGTTGCAGCCATGTATCTTAGCCGCTTGATTAAAGAGGCTATAGGCGGAGAAGGAGTTGAACCCTCAGTCGTTGCGGTGTAAACGCAGTGCATTACCATTGTGCTACCCGCCTAGCGGAACCAACCGGAATCGAACCGGCACATATCCACCTCTTCAGGATGGCGGACTCCCATTATCCTATGGTTCCTTAAGTGGACGAGAAGGGATTTGAACCCTTAGTCTCACATCTTGCAAGGATGGTATGTTTCCGTTACACCACAAGCCCAATACTCCTGACGCGACTCGAACGCGCAACCTCCTGGTTGAAAGCCAGGTGACGTTACCCAATTGGTCCACAGGAGCATACGTCTCCACTGGGAGTCGAACCCAGAGCCAAGGATAGACAGTCCAAGATGTTGCCATTACACCATAGAGACATTACGGTGGGAGGATTTGAGCCTCCCTAACTTCAGGTTATGAGCCTGATGCGTTACCACTCCGCGCCACACCGTACAGTCCCGAGCAGGGTCGAACTGCTAGTCGCCTGGTTCAAAGCCAGGTATGTTACCGTTACACTACGGGACTATTTTGGTTCAGATAGTGCGGCTATTTTTTTATTCAACAAATCCATCTTTCTTTTTAATTCAGCTTCAGCCTGTTCCCATTTATTGTAGGTGAATATTCCCCCGCAATATGGGCATTTAACTTGAGGTCCTGGTAATACAGTCATATGCACCCAATGGGAATCGAACCCATATACCTGACTTTCCTCAGGAGTGCTCCAAGCCAGTGGATAGACACTCTAACTTGGTCTTACCTGAGCAGTCTATCAACACGTCTCATGGCTGCGGGACTTCCACCCGTGGAGGGCCAGTTCACTTCCGATTGTGATATGGATGCATGCGAAAGCTGGGAGTTGAACCCAGACATTCACACTGGCAATGTGAAATCCTACCGTTAGATTACTTCCGCACTTGTTCTGCCAGACTAGTTGGCAAGCCTAACTTTTTAAGGATTCTGCCTGCAGTAACGTATCGGCCACGCTCATATGAATAAGGCTCCTTCACCCAACATAATGCTACGGCTTCAACGCCAAGTGCACGTGCTTTTGTTTTTCCTACCCAAATTGGTAAACCTGTAAATTTACTTCTTTTGCCAGCAACATTTGGGAAGTGTGAGAAATCTATCTCAATCTTTTTTCCGTTACCTGCGTCTATTATACATGTTTCCTGTACATCTTCTAGGTCTTCTTTATATTCTTTTTTCATGGCTCTTTCACCAAGCCGACAGCATGAATCGAACATGCAACCTGAGAGTTACAGGCTCCCTGCTCTTCCAAGTTGAGCTATGTCGGCGAGCATTAATTGCCGAGCAAAAATATATAAGTTTTGGGCCCGACAAAAAAAGCGAGATTAACAGCGTCTGGCTGTGGTCTCAATAATGAACCTACCACCGACTACCGCTTTACTACAATACGTATGTCGATTATCTATTGGTATCGGCTGTAAATTCATAATATGAAATATAGTATATACACACCTAATATAAATATTTTGTCACCACACTCTTTATATTTCAAGTACAAAATATCCATTTTCATGTATACTTATAAAGCATTCGTAACGCGTGTTGTTGACGGTGACACTATAGATTGTGATGTTGACCTTGGCTTCTATATGATTGCACGTATTCGGTTTAGGTTGGCGCGGGTTAATACACCTGAAACGTATGGCGTGAATAAGGATTCAGATGAATATAAAGCAGGAAAACATGCCAAAGGGTTTGTGTGCGATAAAATACAAAGTGAGTTTGTTCTGATTAAGACAGAAAAAACCGGCAAGTTCGGCAGATGGATTGCTGAAGTTTTTTATGGCCCAAATTTCGAAACAAATTTAAGTGATAAATTGCTCGAAACAGGTCTGGCACATCCTTATGGGTCTTGATTTTCTTATACTTGGCGTTCATAGATGTGGCACAACCTCGTTAACCGATTATTTAGGAGCCCATCCGCAAGTTCAACTGCCACGTATTAAGGAGCTGAATATTCTTAATAAGGAGGGCTTATATAGTAGGGGCCAGAGTTATTATGAAGCTCATATTAATACATTAAAGCCGGGGTTGCACTTTGAAGGCACTGTCGGCTACTATGAGCATTACTTAGTGCCCTTTAGAGTTAAAAGATGGTATCCTGATTGTAAATTCATTATACTATTTAGAGACCCAGTAACAAGGGCGTACTCCGCTTATTGGCAAACTCCCGCCATTGACCCTTATACAAAAAGTGCGTCTGATTTTGCTGAGAGAGTTCGGGTTGCACTTAAAAAGGAATACCAGACAGGATTTCTCGAGAGGGGTAAATATTGGATGCCGCTCGCGCATTGGTGGGAATTATTTCCCAAAGAGAGGTTTTTATTAATTAAGAGTGAGGACATGTTTGCAAACCCCGATAAAATTTACCACGAGGCACAAGATTTTCTTGGTATCGAACGGTTTTCACTTGAAAAATACGGAAAATCATACGCTAGGGCAAAAGGGGTAATGCCTGAGGAGATTGTTGGCCCGCTACAAAAGTACTTTAAGCCAGCCAACGACCATTTTTATACCCTTACCGGGATAGAATGGGGCTATTAGTCTTATGGCCCGGTCGACACCAACCCACATTTTAAATATTAGATGACATATATATATTGCTAATGAATGACTGCCCAATTTGTCAACACCCGGAGAGAGATAGTCTCGAATTACAAGTTTTAAAAGGAAAAATGACGAAGCGCGACTTAGCGGAGGTTATACCCTGCCGAGTTGACGAAGTTTACGAGCATATGTCGAGACATCTGGTACGCAAACAGCTTAAAGATGTGGATTCAAAACGGAACGTTTTACTGCAGACTTTACAAAAATTAAGTGATAGTCTTGATAATATAGCTATGCAAAAGCAATACGGCCCGGTTACAACAAAACAGCTTGTACAGTTAGGTGCTGAAATTAGAAAAACCATTATGGATTTAAATATTCTTGAGGGCAACAAACCCACAGACCAACATATAACCATTGAGCAATATAATGATTTTAGGTCACTTGTTGTGGCAAAAATGACAAAAATTTACCCGAGATTATGCCCGGATTGTGCTAAACTATATGATGAGTTGGTGGAGTCTTTAGACGAAGAGGAAAATAAAGATGCCAGCTCTGTTATCCAAATTAAGTAGTGAGTTAAAAGCGTATCGCGACCCAGTTTACTTTTGTGAAAGTATTCTGCATATTGACCCGTACCCCATGCAGAAGGAAATTTTAACAAAATTTTACTGCACACCAAATCGCGTTTATACCCACATGATTCTTGTTTGTGGAATGAGAAGCGGAAAAACACAACTTGGTGCCATGGCTACAACCTATGAATTATTTAAACTTATTATGTTAGGGAATCCACAGGCATATTATAATTTGCCGCCTGGCCAACCTATTTACATTTTACATGTTGCAAATTCACGAGACCAGGCAAAAGACACAATTTTTGCCCAAACTGCTGGTCTTTTGGAGAATGCAGAGTGGTTCGTTGAACATGGCATGATTGAGCGAACAAATGAATTTCAATTTCCTGAATATAATTTATTTCTCCGGGCCGAACATTCAAATTCGGCTAGTTTAGCGGGCAGAACAGCAAAAATGGTGGTATTAGACGAGACAGCACGTTTTAAAGATAATCAAGGGAAATTCAGCGGCGAGATGGTTTATTTTACCGTGTCGCGTGCTGTTAAAACTTTTGGGCAGGAAGGCAAGGTATTCTCTGTCTCGTCTCCCATTTATGACGATGATTTCCAAATGCGCTTATATAGAAAAGGGTTAAAACTTAAAAGTTTCCTCTGTTACCAAAAACCAACATGGGACATGAATCCGCGATTTACCTTTGAAGCTCTTAAACATGAATTTGACTTAAACCCAGAAACAGCATGGCGTGACTACGGGGCAAAACCACCTTCTGCTGTTGAGGCATATGGGTTAAAGCCGAAAATCCACCGTTTAATTTAGGTATCAAGAGCTAAATCAGCAGGTTATGTAGTATTCCTGATCACCAGCAAGGTATGAGATGCAAGGCGCCGAGGAGCGACGACTGAGGCGTATGGACCAATACGCCGCAAGGAAGAGGGATCGAAGGCAACGCCGCAGATGATGCCTTGATGGTAGATCAGGGAAACCGTCCTCGGTTGACTCACCAATCAGTTCTCCCTATAATATTCTTCGCTATTCATTGGATTCGCAAGTGCTGGTCTTCAAACCCACAACAGTTGCGGTTTTTTCGTTGGCATGGCGGGAACATCATGGATTACCCTAAACTGAGGAACGTAAATGCCTTTCCCACCCAATTCCAGGGGCAGCGAGTAATCTGCATCCAAGACCCGCAGGGGTTCAGTCAAAAGGCAGTATTTCTTCCGCCCACGCTTTTTTTTATCGTCAGCCTATTCGATGGAAAGCACACTATTCGAGATATCCAGGCGGAGTACATGCGGAAGTACGGAGAGTTACTGTTTAGCGAGAAGATGGAAGAGATCATCGATCAATTGGACGCCAATTTGCTACTCGACAGCGACCGCTTCAGAGAAACTCTTGAGAAGGAAAGACAGGACTTTCGATACTCCCCCATGAGAGAGGCCGCTTTCACAGGAATGAGTTACCATCCGGATCCGATAACCTTAAGAGGACAGATCGAGGGCTATTTCTTTCCCCCGGACGGACCGGGTAAGCCACGAATGGAAAATCCCTCGGGGGCGCTGAAGGGAATTATTGCCCCCCATATCGACTTTCAAAGGGGCGGGCCGTGTTATGCCTTCGCCCATAAGGAGGTGAAGGAGGGTTCCAATGCCGACCTCT
>Ga0209427_10008474_pt1 | contig 11569 bp, 10 predicted proteins | sample DeeMarSWOR136_30_FD_187465 | JGI IMG/M metagenome (GOLD analysis project Ga0209427, IMG submission 187465) | Marine sediment microbial communities from White Oak River estuary, North Carolina - WOR-1-36_30 (SPAdes) (version 2) | ecosystem: Environmental > Aquatic > Marine > Intertidal zone >... | reverse complement strand
GATGGGTCCTATGGAAAGACTTTCGCAGGCTCGATTTTCAGGACCTCTTCTTTTAGGCCAGAGTATTCTCATCGTCTTGCCTTACATCATCTCTCTGATCGCTATCACGGCCATTTGCTTTGCCATTTCCTACACGGTATTCATGCGCCAAGAGATCCGGTCACTCTGAGTTGAAAAAGATGAGGAGATTGGGTGATAGGGAGATGGGGTGAAATCCTTGATGCTAATTCTCCCTAACTCCTCATCGCCCCACCTCCCTATTTGATCCTTAAGAAAGCCATGCCTGTCCAAAAGCGTGAGATCTTCGGCTGGGCGATGTATGATTTTGCTAACTCCGCCTTTGCCACGACCATTCTGGCTGTCATCTTCAATCAATACTTTGCTAAAGTCGTCGCAGGAGGAGAGAAGGGCGTCGAAGTCCTGGGCCTTCATCTCCACGGTGCTTCCTTCTTCACCTTTTCTGTCTCCCTCAGCATGGCCATCTCTGCGGTCCTCTCACCGTTTTTAGGAGCTGTGGCTGACTCATCGGGGACGAAAAAGCGATTCCTGATGATCTTCTGCTATATCGCTGTTCTTTTCACGGGTCTTCTCTATTTTGTCCGTGAAGGCGATTACTGGATGGGGGCCCTCTTCTTCATCCTTGCCAATATTGGCTTTGCCGGTGGAAATGTCTTTTACAATGCCTTTCTCCCTGAAATCTCCACGGATCAGAACATCGGCCGTATCTCCGGCCTGGGATGGGCATTGGGTTATGTGGGAGGAGGACTTCTTCTCGCCATCAATTTGATCATGCTGAAATATCCGGAGTGGGTTGGATTTCCGGCTGGGTCTTTCACGGTTCAAGACTGTTTTCTCTCAGTGGCTCTCTGGTGGGTGATCTTTTCCTTCCCCATATTTACTTTTTTGAGGGAAAGAGCTTATGGGAAACTCCCGCCTTCTGAAGAGGGCTATTTTCGAGCGGGTTACCGACGCCTCCGGCATACCTTTCACCGGATCAAATCCTTTAGGGAGTTAGCGAAATTTCTGGTAGCCTATCTGGTTTACAACGAGGGGATTGAAACGGTGATCATCATGGCCTCCATCTTCGGTGCCGAGGTTTTGGGAATGGAAACGAACGAACTTATTCTCTTCTTCTTAATGATTCAGGGAATCGCCTTTGTGGGTTCAATGATCTTTGGATTTATGGCCGATGCCTTTGGAAACAAAAGGACGGTGATGATCACCCTAGGAATCTGGTCCTTTATTGTCCTCTGGGCCTTTCAATTGGGGATCGTCTGGGATCCGAAGACTGAATACTGGATCCTGGGTGTCCTGGTAGCGATTGTTCTGGGCGGCAGTCAGGCAACCTCCCGTTCTCTTCAGGGGCTTTTCACTCCCGATTCAAACAGCGCAGAGTTCTTTGGGTTCTTCGCGGTCTCCGGAAAATTTGCTTCCATTTTTGGCCCTTTGATTTATGGAATCCTGATCGCCATCACTGGAAGCGTCCAATCGGGCGTCCTTTCCGTTTTGCTCTTCTTCGTTGTTGGAATGGTAATCCTTTGGACCGTCAATGAAAAGAAAGGGAGGGAGGAGAAGGAGAAACCCGTCCTTTAATCCGCAAAGAGCAAAGGGGAAAGAGCATGGGGTAAAAGATTCTACTCTATGCTCTAGGCTCTATGCGCTATGCCTCATCAATACCGATTCGGATTTGACTTAAGAAGTATTATTATATTACTCTTGATAAATTTGATATGAGCTGAGGGTTCCTCGTGATCGTCAGGGACTATCTGGAAAAACAGGCCATCGAGAGGCCAACCAAAGTTGCCATCCTTTTCAAAGACGAGAAGATCACCTTTTCAGATCTCGATACCCTGTCCAATCGATTAGCCAATCGGCTTCTCAATGCTGGGGTTAAAAAGGGAGATCGCGTTATCCTCCTCTTTCAGAACTGTCCCGAGTTCTGTGTGGCCTACTTTGCCATCCTGAAAATTGGGGCCATTGCCGTGGTCCTCGATTTTCGTCTCAGCCCTGCTGAAATGGAACCCATCTTTCAGGAAGCGGAGGCCACCGCAATCGTCACCAACGTGAGGCAGAAAGTCTTCATCGATCGAGTGAGAAAAACAGTCCCCACCTTGCAGCATATTGTGGTGACGGGTTCGGAGGACGAAGATATCAGGGATTGGCATTCCTATGAAGAGATCATCGGGAAGGAATCCTCTGAGAAGGTTTCGATTCCTCTTCAAGAAGAGGATGAATCGCTCTACCTTTATACCTCTGGAACGACAGGGAGGTCGAAGGGGGTCGTTCTCACCAATGATCATCTCACCTACTTTCCTGAGACCATGCATCATGCCCTGCCCATCTCTGGACAAGACACCTTTGGCCTTGTCCTCCCCATCTCTCACATCTCCGGTCCCATCGTCATGAATTTGATGGTGGAATCCGGGATGACGGTCTCCATCATCGACGAGATGAAGCCCAAGAAAATTCTCGATGCGATCCAGAACCATCGGATTACCGTTTTCCACGCTGTCCCCCCTATCTTCCAATTGATTTTGAATGTTCCCCATTGGGAGCGATATGATTGTTCCAGTCTAAAAATAATCGCCATGATGGGGACGGTCGTTCCGGAACAGTTGATGAAGGAATTTGGAGAGCGCTATCCACACCTTAAACCCCTTCAGGGTTACGGGGCAACCGAAACCTCTCCCCTTCTAACGCTTACCCACTTGAAGGATGCCCCACGAAAAATGGCGAGTGCTGGAAAGGCAGTTCCAAGAGCGGAGTTGAAAATCATAGGCCAAGACGGAAAAGAGGTTGAAAAGGGTCAGATGGGGGAGATCATTGCCCGTGGACCTCAAATCATGAAAGGATATTTCAAAGACCCTAAGACCACGGCCAGAAAGATTAAGGACGGATGGTATCATTCCGGAGACCTGGGACGATTTGATGAGGAGGGGTATCTCTATGTCCTCGGCCGGACGGATGAGATGGTGGTCAGCGGAGGTCTCAATGTCTATCCATCAGAGGTTGAGACGGTCCTCTTGAACCATCCCAAAGTCCAGGAAGCAGCTGTCGTGGGAATCCCTGATGCAAGGCGCGGGCAGGTGATGAGGGCGATTGTCGTCCTGAAGCATGGAGAGACCGCGACGCATCGGGAAATTCTTAAATTCTGCAAAGAACGGTTGGCCAATTTTAAAATGCCCAGACAGCTTGAATTCAAGGACTCTCTCCCCAAGTCGAGGACGGGAAAGATTGCCAAGAGGCAATTGAGGACAATAGAGACGACCTACGAGAAGTGGCGCGATTTTATTTCTGAGAGAGAAGCCTTGATCGGCCCATTGGCTCTGCTTCTCATCTGGTACCTGATCTCCACCTTTCAGTGGATCAATCCCTTCTTTTTGCCTTCGCCATGGAATGTCTTTCTCCAATTGAAGGAGTTGCTCTTCTCCCAAGAGGTTTACCCCCATCTCGGAAGGACCCTTTACAGGATGTTCAGCGGATACCTTTTGGCCATCTTCCTAGGGGTTCCCCTTGGGATCATGGTGGGATACTGGGAGAAGGCTTACAACTCTTTAGAATTTTTAATTGAATTCTTCCGCGGGTTTCCAGCGACCTCTCTCTTTCCTCTTTTTATGCTGGCTTTTGGTATCGGAGATGCAGCCAAGATCGCTATTGTTATTTTCTCCTGTAGTCTGGTGATAACGATCAATACCCTTTACGGTGTTCGGAACTCTTCCAAGACGAGACAGATGGTGGCTGAGACAATGAAGGCAAGCAACACCTATATCTTTGCACGCGTGATCCTTCCCGATGCCCTTCCCTTTATTACAGCAGGGCTTAGAACGGCTCTCTCTTTGACGCTCATCATCGTCGTCATTTTGGAGATGTTTATTGGGACAGATAAGGGATTGGGCCACCTTATCTACAATGCCCACATGACCTATCAAATACCCCAGATGTATGCGACCATCGTCATTACCGGCCTCATCGGGTATGGATTGAATAAAGGATTTATTAAATTGGAAGAAGAAATTATACATTGGGGAGGGAGATAAAAAAGAAAGTTTAGAGTTGAAAGTTTGGGAGTTAAGGGTTGTAAAACATAAACTAAAGCCCCAGCAGAAGGAGGAAGCCATTAAAAAGAAATTTCTAGTTATCCTGGTTCTTCTATTTTCGATAACAGTTCTTTTTCCGAATCGTTCCATGGCACAGGATGAGGTTAAGATTGGATACCTGGGGCTCGTTCTGAGCCTTCCAACCTTTGTTGCCTTGGAGAAGGGCTATTTGCAAGAACAGGGGTTGAAAGTCACCGCGACGCTTTTTGAGTCGGGAACGATCATCACGGATGCCTTGGTCAGCGGTCGGATTGACGTCAATGCAGGAAGCGCCATCGTCGGTTCTTGGCTGGCCGAGCAGAACATGCCTGGCACCTTTAAGATCTTTCTCGTCTATGGGGCTCGCAAAGTTCCCCAGGATAATACCATGGCTCTGATAGTGGGAAAGGGTTCTTCCCTCAAAGAGATTACGGACCTGAAGGGGAAGCGGATGGGGACCTTTCCTGGTGTCGCTTCCACAGTCCTGGCAAAGGCTGTATTGAGGAGTTCTTTAAATCCGGATAAGGAAATCACCCTCATTGAAGTTCCACCTGGAAATATTGTCCAGGCCTTGGCAGCCGGCCAGATCGATGCTTATTTTGCACCAGAGCCTTTTGGGATGATTGCCATGGCCAAAGGGGTAGGCCGGCCTTTGGTGAAGAGCCCTCTCCTTCTGCTCAATCTTAAAACTGGCATCCCGGGAGCACTCTTTGCCTTAAATTCAAGATTTTTGAAGGGGAAACCCCTGGCAGCCAAAAAGGTAAAGGCTGCCTATTACAAAGCGGTGGATTTTATTTATACGAATGAGACAGAGGCAAGGAAGTTTCTCATCAAATATGCAAATCTGCCAGAACCCTTCGCCATGAAAATTCCTTGGGAATACTGGACCAAGGTTGAAGAATATGATAAATCGTTAGGCCAACCTTACTTTGAGCTTCTCCGGAAGGAGGGGCTGTTTCAGAAGCACGTGGATACAACCCAGCTTTTCTATCAGGAATGAGGGGGCGTCTGATAAAAAGCAAAAGGGGGTGGACGATTCCAAAAAGAAGGCGTTAAGAATCAGAAATCGTAAAGGAAGGAGGAGGCTTTATGAAAAAGAAAGGATTGGTTGTTCTGTTTCTCATAGTTGCCCTAACTCTGGTGGCAATGGATTCCCCTATGGCACAGGAGGAGGTAAGAATTGGATACCTTTCACTCGTTATGAGCCTTCCCACCTTTGTCGCGCTCGAGAAAGGCTATTTTCAAGAGCAGGGACTTAGAGTGGTGAATACCCCTTTCCAGTCGGGAACGCTCATCGTCGATGCTTTGGTGGCTGGCCGGATTGACGTTAATGCAGGGAGCGCGATCGTTGCTCACTGGCTCGCTGAGCAGAATGTGCCCGGTACCTTTAAGGTTTTTGTTGTTTACGGCCCCATACAACCGAAAGATAACACGTTCATTTTGGCAGTGGCAAAGGATTCACCCATGAAAGAGATGAAGGATCTGAAGGGGAAAAGGGTGGCAACCTTTCCTGGAATCGCCTCTCTCATACTGGCGAAAGCGGTATTGAGGCCTTACTTTGACCCGGAAAAAGAAGCGACCCTCGTTGAGATCCCACCCGGAAATATCGTCCAGGCTTTAGCTTCTGGTCAGATCGATGCTTACTTTACACCAGAGCCTTTCGGGATGATCGCCGTGGCGAAAGGGGTGGGACGGTATCTCGTGGAACACCCTGTTCTCAGTTTAAACCTAAAAACAGGCTACCCAGGTGGGGCCTTCACCTTTAATTCTACATTCTTAAAAGAAAAACCTCTCATCGCAAAAAAGGTAAAGGCTGCCATTGATAAGGGTATTGATTTCGTAAATTCCAATGAGCCGGAGGCAAGAAAATTCCTCGTTAAATATGCGAATTTACCAGAGCCTTTTGCCATGAAAATCCCTTTCGACCCATGGTTCAAGGCTGAGGAGTACAACAAATCGTATGGTCAGCCTTACTTCGATCTCCTGAAGAAAGAGGGACTATTTCAAAAGCAGATCGATACGACCCAACTTTACTATCTGGATTAAAATGGCCCGAATTGGAATCAAGGATTACTTAAGAGTGGAAGGCTTGACAAAGACCTTCTCGAGCACTTCTGTCAAGGACAAGGGATTCCAGGGAAGCCTGCGTGTTCTGGATAACGTCAATTTCTCATGTAAAGCCGGAGAGTTTATCACGTTGGTTGGTCCCAATGGATGCGGAAAGACCACCATCTTTAGAATCATCTCCGGTTTAGAGGATCGGGAATATGGAAAAATAACCATTGGAGGGAAGCCTTCTTACGAGGCAAAGATTGGCTTTATCTTCCAGAATTACCGGGAATCCCTCTATCCTTGGCGGACGTGCTTTGATAATCTCCTTGTCCCGCTGGAGCTGAACAGGGTTCCAAGAAGAGAGAGGAAGAAACGGGTCGAACAATTTCTTTTCAACCTCGATTTCAAGGTTCAGGACGATGCCTATCCTTATCAATTGAGCGGAGGGCAGCAACAACTTCTCTGCATTCTCCGAGCTCTCCTCTATGAACCCGATGTCCTTTTAATGGACGAACCCTTCAGCTCCCTTGATTTCCAAACAACCCTTTATATGCATGACAAAGTGCTTGAAATTTGGTCAAAGGCGAAGGCCACCATTCTTTTCATCTCCCACGATATTAATGAAGCTGTTTATTTGGCAGATAAGGTTGTCGTGCTCAGCAAAAGGCCTGCTCGCGTGATGGATGTGATCGAGGTGGATCTCCCAAGGCCGCGGAAATTGGAGATGACGGAGAGCGAGGAGTTCTTTGCTGTGAGAAATCGTGTCCTCGATATCTTTAAGGACGAGATCGCCGACAGCCTGATCCGGATGGAGATGAGCGGTTTCTGAGATCCCAATCCATTTGTCCGCCTACGCAAAAATCCAGTGTTTTAGCCGTTAATGAATCTAAGAAGGAAGGCCCTCTGAAACGTTGGGCGCAGTAAAGTGCTTCGGCGGATTTCGCTGAAGAGATGGAGGTAGCACGGGCCTGCCCCTGACGCTCCATTCTCTGCCCCTGCGCATGAGTTTCTCAGGGATGTTTTAAAAACATCCTTTCGCCCGTTTTGATATCCCTTGCCCTTTTAAACCTGCGGTAGATCCACAGCCATTGTTCAGGGTAGTCTCGGATAGCCGTCTCTATGAGTTTCGTGAGCTGAGCAGTGTTTGAGGTGATATCCTGTTCGGTATTTCCGATGTTTTTTAGCGCGACAGGAGGATGGATGGTGATCTTATGAAGGTTGTCCAAGTTCCGCTTAATGAACATGGGGAGGATCGGTGCCCCTGTGCGAACGGAAAAGAGCGCAGGTCCTTTGAACGTGGGAACGAGGTAGCCGAAAAAATCGACCCAGGCTTCGGTAATGGGTGCACTCTGATCAATCTGAAGCATAAGGATCCGGTTTTCTTTTAGTGCCTTGAAACATTTTGAGACACAGGCCATTCGAGGTTCATCAGGAATGGATTCAATCCCAACCGCCTCCCTCAAAGAAATGATCGCTTTTGCTATCTTTGGGTTCTGTGGGTCGCGGATGACAATGGATGTAGGATAACCCTCCCTGGCCAATCGGACGCCCATCAAAGGGAAGTTTCCAAGATGGGCACTTACAGCAATCACTCCTTTCCCTTGGTTGAGCGCGTGGTGCAGATGTTCCTCCCCTTCGAATTTTACCAGAGTTTCTAAATAGCTATCTTTGAAATCGGGACTGCGGTAAACCTCCAACATATCTTTTCCCATATTCTCAAAAAGCTCGCGGCAAATCCAATGGATTTCGTCTTTACTCTTCTCCTTTCCGAATACGAGGTTCAAATTAGCGAAAGCCACTCTTCTCCACCTTCTTAGGAAATGGAAAGCCAGTAGACCGAGTTTTCCACCATAGGACGCCAAAGATTCTACGGGTACGCGTTTGACCCAAGAGGTAAAGAGTCTGAAGAGAAGATACCCTAGATGGATTTTCAAAAATTTTCCTAAAGAGATTCTCTTTTTCCTACTCATCAATGACCTAACCACTCAATGATATACGGATGTTAAGAAAATAATCTTTCACCCGTCTCGATATCTCTTGCCCTTTTAAATCTTCGATGAACCCACCACCATTGCTCTGGATGTTCTCGAATGACCGCCTCTACCATTTGAGTGAGCCGGGCGATATTTGAAGTAACATCCAGTTCTTTATCCTCAGTGACATCCAGGTCAAAGGGAGGATGAATGGTGATCTGGTGACGTTGCTCAGCGTTTCGGATAATGAACATCGGGACAATCGGAGCACCGGTGCGAAGCGAAAAAACGACTGGCCCTTTGAAAGTGGGAACGAGATAGCCGAAGAAATCGACCCAGGCCTCGGTGACCGGTGCATTGAGATCAATCTGGTTCATGAGGATCCTGTTTTCTTTCAAAACGTTGAGGCATCGTGCAACACAGGACATTCGGGGCTTGTCAGGGATGAATTCCAATCCAATGGTGTCGATAAAGGCGGTTATGGATTTTACTATCTTCGGATTGTTTGAAAGCTTGACGACCACTGACAAAGGATAACCCTCTTTCACCAACCGGCAGCTCATTAAGGGGAAATTGCCGAGATGGGCAGTTAAGGCAATCACTCCTTTCCCTTGCCTTAGCGCCTGATCGAGATGTTCCTTCCCATGGATTCTTGTAAGCGTTCCTAAATGGTTATCGTCATAATCGAGAAAACGGAGGGTTTCTATCAAATCCTTTCCAATATTTTTAAAACTATCCTGGCAGATCTGCTTAATGCCTTCCTCACTCTTTTCCCTGCCCAACGCCAGATGTAAATTATTCAAAGCGATTTTTCTTGTTCTTCCTAAGAGATAAAATGCTACTATACCGACTTTCTCCCCATAGAATCCAAGAGATTCTAGGGGGAGGTGTTTCACCCAAATGGTCCAGAGCCGGAACAGAAGATACAGGCTGTGAATCCCCAAAGATCTTTTTAAGGAGGACTTCCCCCTTCCGCTCATAGACGTCCTTTTTCGTCCGGATTGCCCTTTGCCCTCTTCGCCCACTCCTTTTGAGCCTTATTATATAATGATTCCCAAGGAAACGTCCATTGCGGTCTCCTTTTCGTCCTTTTCCTTTTCACTGCCGGGATGGTAATCTGATGAACCGGTAAAAAGAGAGAGGGACGGAAGAGAGGGACAATCCTATTCTTTAAAAGCAGGTTAAGGATGAGGGTAAGGTTGAGGCCTGAGGCAAGCATTAAGGCTCGTTTTCTTAACCTCAACCTCAACCTCAACCTCAACCTATTTCCCCTTGGAGTTCGAACATTTCTTAGTATCGAAATCGAATTCTATGTTTGACCTTCACTTCAATGTTTTTCCGTAAATAATTAAACTATTCTAAGTCTCCCAAGTTATCAAGATTTAACATAAATTGATTATTTATAAATTGTTTTAACAAATAGTTAATTTTTTTCTTGACAAAAAAATTGCTTTTTGGTAAAGAATCTTTACAAATAAGCAAATTATTTACTATACCGTGGATGGTCTTTTGGCCAAGAGAGGTGTTCATGAAAGATAAAAATGACTTGGCTCTGAGAATTGGAGGTAGGCTGAAAGGATTACGGAAGGCCATGGGCTTCAGCCTCAAACAACTCGCAGAGGCAACAAACCTCTCCCCGCCTCTTTTTTCAAGAATCGAAAATGGCCTTGTGATGCCTTCTATTCCAACCTTACAGACAATCTCCAATATCCTTAAAGTAGATCTCGGTTATTTTTTTAAGAAGGAAGAAGAGAGGGGGTATGTAATCACACGACAGGGAAGCAGAAGAATGACTTACTCTAAAAGAGGATCCATGAAAAAAGCCATCTATGGATTGGAACTTCTTGCAGAAGGCATGGAGAATCCCTTCATGGAACCATGTATCGTGACAGAACTTGCAGAGTCCCATGACGATATTCCGTTAGCCAGACACGATGGCCAAGAATTTGTTTATGTCCTTGAAGGGAAATTGGAATTAACACTTGGAGAGAAGAAATTTACTTTGGATAAAGGTGACGCGGCCTATTTTATTGGGGAAATCCCACACGGAGGTAAAAGTCTCAGTAGAAAACCAGCTAAAACAATAAATGTTCATTTGATTCCAGGGACTCGAATTAGAACTTTTGAAACTCAGGACTAATTTTTCTGATAAAGAGGGAAAAAAACAGATTCATAGAAAAGGAAATTCAAAAATGAGAGACCGTTTAAAAGGAAAAGTAGCTATCGTAACGGGAGCTGGTTCGGTTCCCGGCCCACCGGATCGGCCTCCGATTGGGAATGGGAAAGCGGCCGCTATAGTATTCGCTAGGGAAGGCGCCTCAATCTTGGCGGTGGATGTTCGATTGGATGCTGCCGAGGAAACGAAACGGATGATTGAGGTAGAAGGAGGGACCTGTTCCGTTTTTCAGGGGGACATTTCCCGTTCACAAGATTGTCAGGCTATTGCGGATGAGTGCCTTAAGATTTATGGACGAATCGATGTCTTGCATAACAATGTAGGGATCGGACCCCGGAGGGCCTGTGGGATATTAGAGGCTGAAGATGAGGATTGGGACAGAGTGATGAATGTAAACGTGAAAGGTTTATTCCATACGTGCCGAGCGGTATTGCCTCAAATGTTGAAACAGCAGAGCGGTTGCATTTTAAACATCTCTTCGGTTGGAGCTGTCTTGCACGCATATCCAAAATTATTTATCTATACAATTTCCAAGGCTGCAATTAATACCTTCACAAAGTGCCTAGCTGCAGAGTTTGCAGACAAAGGGATTCGAGTCAATTGTATTATGCCAGGGATGATTGATTCTCCTCCAATTTATAAAGAGATTCTACCCCTTTATGGAGGAGACATAGAAAAGATGAGAAAGGACCGTAATGAAAGGGTTCCGATGAAGCATATGGGAGAACCTTGGGATATTGCTTATACTTCACTCTTTCTTGTTTCAGACGAGGCGAAGTACATAACCGGCCAAGTTATTGCTGTAGATGGCGGATTGCTCTTAATGGGGGGATGAATTCTCTTAGATTTACACAGATGGTTTATTTCAAAATACTTAGGTAAGGAATCTCATTGAGAAAAGACATTTTGGAAAAAGAAGGATTTGGGAAAATCATCATCATGGACACCGCTGCTCAGATGAGTTCAGAGGAAACTGGTCAGGTAGTGGTCATTGGTTCCCATGGGGCAGAATCGACGGCTCGCCATATTTCACAATACCTTCCATTTGGAGTCTTCCTAAATGATGCCGGGATAGGCAAAAATCATGCACGTATTTCAGGATTCCAGGTCTTTGAAGTCATGAGTATCTTAGGCGCTACGGTTGACTGCATGACCGCCAGGATTGGGGAAGGGAGTGATCACTACTCTTCTGGGATCGTTTCTGCTGTCAACAAAAAAGCCGAAATGGCAGGAGTTAGAATTGGGATGGGAGTGGATGAAGCGTGTTCAAAGATGATGAAGGCAAAGAAATC
>Ga0209427_10008473_pt1 | contig 11569 bp, 10 predicted proteins | sample DeeMarSWOR136_30_FD_187465 | JGI IMG/M metagenome (GOLD analysis project Ga0209427, IMG submission 187465) | Marine sediment microbial communities from White Oak River estuary, North Carolina - WOR-1-36_30 (SPAdes) (version 2) | ecosystem: Environmental > Aquatic > Marine > Intertidal zone >... | reverse complement strand
TATTGGATACCAAGGACCTAATATCCCCGGACTTTTTGAAGAGCGCCTCCACCTCCTTGATCAGCAGGTCGCAACATTCCAAGGATACCCGGATCAGTTTCTTGATGTCCAAGACAAGGAAATCCGGGGTATTCAACCTCTGGGTTTGAGCCATGTAGAGGATGCGCTGAAATAGACCAGGAATCCGGTCAATCGCCTCAAGCAACCCCAAAATGTCTCCCCGGGACTCTGGTATCAGCGCTTTGCCATACATCATGGTTTCGATTTCATTGCGGATATCATCGGCCTTTGACTCGACCTTGTGTGTCTGCTCGATCAAAAAGCCAAAGTCCTCGGAAAGGCCCTTCTTAAAGTAGAGGTTCATGGCATTCTCAAAGTTCTCCTGAACCATCTTTAGGTTATCCAAATATCGGTAAATCAATTGCTCGATTTGCTGTTCCTTTTTAAATAGAAGTTTAAACATAGCCTCTCCTAAAGCAGATTGTTTGAGAAAGTGCGATGTGTTGTTGGTAGAAAATCACCAAAGCATACCAAAAAACTCCGCTCTTTTAAACTATTGGTTGATGGCTAAAAAGGGATACTGGTGGGTAACAGTACGGGAGACAATGATCCTAACTGTATCCTTGAGATTCCTTTGATCCCCATAAGTTCACGATTTCTATCGCTAATCGATAGAATTGGACAGAGGGGCACGATTTCGAGTTCATCTTGTTATCGATCAATAGCTCTTTTAACCCAGGCCATTGGGAAATAGCGGCTTGCGAGGACGACAAGGGAAATAGCACGAGGAAAGTAAACAGGGCTAGAGGGAGCCCCAGGATGGTTTTTTTTATGCCCTAATATTGACAGAATATAGGAAAGGATCTAGCAGAAATATAATAGAACGTTCTCCTTTTATTCCGATGAGTGGGGCAACATCTTTTCTAAGATATCTCCTGTAGATGTCCAAGTCTTGGTGGCACTATCATAGGAGATGGTTCCCGTCATATCCGATTCAGCAGTGGCGGTAGCTGTTGCGGTAAACTGGTCGGCATCTCCTATCGTCTCGTAAGTAAAATATCGAGAATCCCTTACGTCTATTCCCTTCTGCAAGAATATCGATGAGGCTGTACCCCCGGTGGCCGTGTAATACTTCGATGTCTTCACTCCCTCCAGCTTCTGGGAAGTCTTTATCGCCTTGATCATGCCCACTGCCTCTCGGACTTTGGCCGTCTCGGTGTAATGCGAATACAGGGGAACCGCAATGGCGACTAATGTGCCTACGATGACTATCACTATTATCAACTCCACTAAAGTGAAACCGCCACGATGGCATAATCTTTTCATGTTCTTGCTTGCTTCAAGAATATGGTGAAATCGCTGTCTCACAGAGTTTGTTCTTCTTAGGTCATTGTTTTTCATGCCATTTCCTACGATGAAGTTACGACGGATCATTGAGTTTTTGAAATTAATGATCGTTCATTATCCTTCATCAACCGATTTGCCCGGTATTCACCTTCATCCAAATATACACACTACCCGCACCGTTTTTTTTCTGTTCCCGATTCTATAAAAGCTCAAGGGTCATAGCCGTGACGCGTAATATTGCCCATATCGGATAGGGCGCCCATACCGGGCAGGTTGTGACCTTCCATATCGGAAGGCTGCAAAGAAGAGAAAGGCCAAGACGATCATAGAAACGGTCCATCTCGTATCCCACGAAAAGGGCAGCGATTCATCATTGCGGAAGAAAACGAAGAAAAATTTGGAGTGCTCAAGCCTGTCGCCCTTTTTGAACTTCTCATAAATGGAATAAGTCACCGGAACCCGTTCATAGCGAACTACGAGCCTTCCCGTCTCCATTTCCAAAGGCTCTCGGTATTTTATGAGCAGACGCCTGCCCGTGGGCAAACCCCACATACGAAAGGTCTTTTTCCCAACGACCACCCCGTCTGCATTGGCAAAAAAGCCGGCCTCTGCGAGGGTAACGAGAAGGAATATGACAGCCACCACCCAATAAAGGGTTCTAAATCTGACCCACATTTTTCACCCCCTCCAAGTTTTCAATCTCTAACACTACATTCTCAAAATGTTCTCTCGACAAAAGCTTATTCATTTACGACAAATTTTGTCAGCATTCATGATAGATCAGTTACCCCAAATTCCTTCTAAATAACCCACCTTACCTTCGACCTAACCTCGGATATGGCGCGCTCCCATTCAATTTGTTGTTTCTTAATCTGTCGGCCAAGCATTCTTCGAATGAGTATCGCCGCAACTGCCGCAAGTGATACGGGAACGAGAATAATGGCGAGAAAACCCACAATTCTCTCCATCTTTAGTCCCTTCTTCAGCTTCTTCGAGTAGCTTTCGTTCCATATACTAAATTAATCGAACTTTTGGGAACTAGTCGGATATATTCGCTAAAATAAGCAAAAATAATGCCAAATGGCTTTTCGATCCAATAAAATCCGATAAATTAATTTAATGGAATTCCCCAACTTTTATCTTAGATGGATTTGAAGGTGGGATTATTTAGAGCTAGAAAGAGGCGGGAGAGAGACTATCTCTAGAGAATTACCCAATTCTTATCCAGGTATCTCTTGGCGCTCGTGGGAAGAACGCGAGCGATGGTCATATGATGGAGGAATAAAAAAGGAAAGAGGGACGAGTTATTCCAGTTTTTTCAGGAACTCGTCGTGGGTCAATACCTCCCCGATGTAGGGGAAGAACTTCTCCTCTACATATTTCTCCTCTTCACCGGAAAGCGCAGCACAGCAATCCTTTAGGAGGAAAACCTTGTAACCCTTGTCGTAGGCAGACCTCGCGGTTCCTTCCACACAGACATTAGTGAGGAAGCCGCAGAACGCCACGTTCTTGATACAGTTGACCCGGAGAAGGAAGTCGATGTCGCTGGAATGGAAAGCATCCAGGGTTCGCTTGCCCTCCACCACGATATCCTGGTTCGTGGGCTTCAGCTCATCAATGATCTCTCCTCCCCATGTGCCTTTCCTGAAGGCCTCGGCCTCCATTACGTTTACATGTATGGGACCCAACACCCCTTCGCATCCTGCACCGATATAGTCCTGTTCGAAGAGGATGGGGACGATCAATGTCAGGCACTTCCCCCTAGCCTTCTCGATGCAGTCCTGCGCGTTCTTGATGGTGTATTGTGCCTTTATCTGGTCCCTAACCCCCTCATATAGAGCTCCGCCTTCCTTGCAGAAGTCATTTTGGAACTCGATGAAGACGATCGCGGTCTCACTTGCCTTCATACATATCCTCCTTTCAAAAAATGTATGTGATAACGAGTTCTTTTCAGCAAAAATGGCCTTGGGTGTCAAACAAACAGAGGACAGCGTACAAAAAGGGGATGTCCGTGAAATATTGACATTCTAGCCGGAAATCTCTGGGGTAATGTCTTCATTCTTGACACACAATTATTTAGTTCCATTGGTTCGGTTGGTTGGATTAGTTCGTTGGTTAGTTGGTTTGGGGGACCTTCGCTCGTAGCCACTGAAGCACAGCCCAGGTGGCCTCGAGGTCTTCACGATTATATTTCAAGATCTCATTCATTACATGCTGTCTCTCATCGAGATCTTCCATTTCAGTCGCCTCAATATATTTCGCCATAGCCCAATCCCCGCTTGCTTCGGGAACTGTTCGCCTGTAACCTGCCTGTTTTTCGACCCTCTTCAGGCTGTAACTGTAATCAGGCAAAATAATGGCCTCTTTTGTTACTTTCATGAGGTCCAACAGGTTATGCATAACTCTATCCGCTATTCCCTCTGGATCACCATGCCGCTCGATATAGGTCTTTACCTTTGCCCTCTCATATGGCGACCAGTGTACGAGGGGTAGATCTCCATAGGTAGCAAAAAGCTTCGAGCAATTACGGAGGAATTCAAGCCATCCCTGGCAGTCTCCATCTTGGCCGAACCCGGAAAGGGCGGGCATAAAATCACTTGGGCTCTCTCCAAAGACATGCAGACCCCATAAATAGATTTTTTCGGTTTCATCCAACTGCGGCGGCAGCCCCTCTATGTCGAAGATGACGAAATTCCGAGCGGGAGGCAGGTTAAGTTTCCCGATTATCAATTCTCTATTCTTCGCCAATGCAAGGGCCTGTCTAACGATGAACTTAGCCTTCTTGCCCACCCTCTGCTCGCGGGCCCCCCATGGGCGCTTAACTTCGGAAAGATAGCCTACATCGAGCTCAGCGAGCTGCTGAATGGTTCTTATTCCAAACGAACGAAGCACATTGACGAGGCCTTTATCGACTTCGGGAACCAAGGCCAGGTCAATCGAATCCTCAGCCTTCCTCCAGCACCGCTCGAAGAAACCACAGGGTTGACACCTTGACCACCCTACTGGATCATAGGGCTCCTGCGACTGTTGCTGAATTTCGCTGATTCTGGAAAGGGTACCGAGGGCCTCCGCCCCGCCTTCGTACGGAATCGCCACGATCTCACCGGTACCGGATACGACCTCCAGGCCGGCTATTCTTTCCCCGGTAGTTTTTTCATAGAGCCAACCGTAGAGGGTAAGCTGATGTATTATCTCCGGGTGATCCGTTTCATTTATCCGCCTTGAGATTTTGCAGTCCCGAATGAGATAGGAGTTCCCTTTCTGGATGATAAAGTCCGGAGCACCTCCAATGATTTTCCGAACAGACCCCAATTTCGTCTCAGCGGTAAAAGCAGGTTGATAGATAACGGGAGCGCCTCTGCGGATAAGATCTTTTGTTCTCTGTACGGCTTCACGAAAATCAACCGAACTCAAGTCCTCTGCCTCTCCAAGGGAGGCGAGATGATCCTTTTCATGCCGCTTTCCAAGCCTGAAGAGGATCTGCTCATATGGCCCCGGCTCTGGCTCCCGCTCGCCAATGTGTCTCAGATAGATGCGCCGAGCACACACCGCTGGCTGGTAATATCCATAAATATCAGAAGCAGTGAGGTCCATTCTTATCGCCTGCTTAGGATCCCCGCAAACAAAAAAGCACCGATTGGGGTAGAAAAATCTATCGGTACTCTGAGGGTCGCGTTTCTTGACCGAATATTTACCCCTGTCAAATCCCTCTCCAAATGAGGGGGTCTAAACCCTTGGTCTCACCCCCAGTCCCGACTTCCAGTTAAGCTCTCCCCGCGGCTACACGCGGTCCGCATCCAGCAACCTGAGAATCGACAAATCAAACGCTATTTTCCAGGAATTCTATCTATTTTCCCAAAGAATCCACCACATTACAAGCAAGATCTCGCGTCTCTCGCCCCTCGCAGGTTGGAGGTTGAGGTTAAAGCTTAAAGCACTCCGTGCTTTAGCAGTTTGAGGCTAAGGGTCAAAGGTGAGAGGTTGGAGGTTGCAGGCAATTTGGTGCTGCGGTGTTGCAGTGCTACAGTCAATCCTGGAAAGGGGTCAAATCTGCTCTTGACTCTTGCTCAGGGAATTGGGGTCACCCATTAAGAGGCACCTGCCAAGAGGAAAGACTTCCCCGTTTAAGAAAGCTATTGTTCTCTTACAGGTACTGCCGTTTAGTTAACCGTATCCTTACCTTTGCCGAGATTTCTTTAGGTTTTCGGTGTCAGTCCTTACTGCACCAGTCACTCTCCGAGGCGTAGGCTCTCCGAGCCGGAGGCCCATCAGGATTTGGGTCTTGTTGCGGAAACTGGGTTTTCCCCCTGACCCTTTCCGCTTAAAGCGGACCAGAAAATCTTTGGTTCCATGTCGTGTCCAAATGGTTTTTCACAGATCTTATGGTTTCGAGCCAACCCCTTGGTGGCTCACGACATGGGCAATAAAGATGCCGACAATTCCTTTTAACGGTAACCCATTTGTGGCATCCTGGCGGATCGATTTCCGAATTGGCAAGGACAAAGCCAAGGTATCTATTACAGATCCATATCCTTTTCCTCTTCCGTGATACATTCATCTATAATCTTTAAGGCTTCGTCAATCTCCCCTTTTCCGATAATGAGGGGGGGTGCAAACTCAAGGGCTTGTCCCATCGTCTTAATAATCAATCCCTTCCCTTTAGCCCGATTGATAATACTCGTTATTCGGTCCAGGGGAAAAGGCGCCCTGTTTTTCTTCTCCGTTGTCAGATCAAGGGCCATCCATAACCCCTTCCCCCTGGCCTCCCCTACCGTCGGATGAGATTCAAGGGTCTTTAGACCCTCTAAGAAATAGGTCCCCATCTCGTACGAATTCTGAATCAATTTTTCCCTCTTCATGATTTCGATATTTTTCAGGGCCACTGTACATGCAACAGGATGATTTCCATAGGTGTGAATGTGATGAAAAATCTCTATGGGCTCCATGATTTCATCGGTACATCCGACTCCTCCCAGGGGAACATAACCGCTCGAAATACCCTTTGCCATGGTCATGATATCGGGTTCTATATCGAAATACTCGACTCCGAACCACTTGCCTGTCCTCCCAAATCCACAGATAACCTCATCGATAATGAGGAGAATTCCGTACTTCTCGCAAATGTTACGGACAATATTCCAATATTCTTTTGGGGGTGCCAATGCTCCGAAAGCTTGCTGGATGGGCTCTCCGATAAAAGCTGAAATTTGCTCCGGGTCTTCGAATTCGATAATTCGTTCTATATCTTTGGCGCAAGCCAGATCACAACGGGGATAGGTCAAATGGAGCGGGCAACGGTAACAGTAAGGGGACTCCACAAATACCGTGCCCGGCATAACGGGGTCCATTATCTGACGCATGGGCAACACCGTGCCCAGTACGCTCAGTGCCCCACCAGTAACGCCGTGGTAGGCCCCTCTTCTGGAGATGACCTTATACCGCTTTTTGTCCCCTTTAAAATAATGATAATGCTTCGCCAATTTAATGGCCGCCTCAACCGCTTCAGACCCATCGCATACGAAAGTGAACTTATTCAACCTGCCAGGTGTAATTTTCGATAGAACTTCTGCCAGTTTCATTGCAGGTATGTTGGAAAAGTACATGGGGGTAAAATAAGGGAGTTCACAGATCTGATCATAAACCGCCTGAGCTATTTCTTTGCGTCCATAACCCACATGGACTGGTCGCGTAACGCCAGAAACGAGATCGAGGTAACTGTTCCCATCCTGGTCGAAAACCCGGACCCCTTCGCCTTTCATCATGATGGTAATCCCTTCTTTTACCTTTTCCCTCGGCGTCCGATGTAAAATAAGATGAGACGTATCATCCATTACGTTTACCTTGGCCTCCATCTCCTCCATCTCCTTGCTCCTTACAAAAAGGGAGTATACTGTTTATCCTCTTGCCATATGTTCAAGGCCCTTTTCCAATTATTGCCCCGATGTCCCGATCCACCCCTTAGTCCACCTTTGAGGTGTGACCGTACCCGGAGGGAAATCCCCCCGCTCAACGCGTGCCGAAAAGCCCGGGAGGGAATCTCATTTCCGAGGAGGCCATGTGGGCCGTGGCGCCGCGAAACGCTCTTTCAGCCCGTCCATGGTGAACTCCTTGGACTTGCAGAAGTTGATTATACGGCGCTCCCAATCCTCGACCATCCGGGCGGCTTCCGGCACATCTCTCGCGATCTCCATGGGGATCGAAATCACACCGTGCTTGTCGCCCTGGATCAGGTCGCCTGGCTTCACGAGCAGGCCGCCAACTTTAACCGGAACGCCTACCTCTACTAGATGTACGTAGGCGTGGGAAACGCTCACGCAACTCGAGAAGAAATGGAACTCCCTTTCCCTCACCTCATCCAAATCCCGAACAGATCCGTCGGTAACGGTGCCGACGCAGCCCAATGCCTTGTGTATGTTGCATTGCACCTCTCCCCAGAAGGAACCTACGACAGGGTTGTCTATGTCGTGGATCACGGCCACTCTCGGCTCCGGTACCTTTAGGATCTCCTCCCACCAGTCAGGCGGCTGAGTCCGTGGGCCCTCCGGTGAATCGGCGCTTATTACGGCGGTGACGGCGTAGCCAATCATGGGCTCCAATTCGGGAAAGACACACTTGATCTCGGGAAGCATGAATCCTTCATTGCGGGGCCGAATGTTGAAGAGCTCGATGGCATTGGATATGGCGCACGTAGGCCACTTGCGTAGTGCTTCCAGTTCATCCCTACTGAGGTCCTCGGACATTTCTCACCTCCTCATTGGTATCCTTTCGTTCAGACGCGACATTAACCGCCTTCTTACCGGACTTTTAATATCACGCTGGACGATCTTATAACCTTCTTCAGGAATTTGTCAAATACAATCAAGGAGAAATGTGAGCGCGTTTTCTGAATTGGAGGAATGCATACCTTGAAAAACAGCGTCAGACCATACATAATATGGGCATTCTGAGGATGCCATACGTCAACGTCCTTTGGACCACGGAAAAAGATGCAGTGTATTTTCTGTCCATAACCTGCTCACTCACCCATCTTTATCTCAAGGAGGTCACCATGAGAACCCAGGATATTGTGGAATATTTTTCGGGGGCACGGATCATCGACCTTTCCAAGAAGGTAACACCGGGGAAGGCTGAAGGCCCGCTGGATACCGGGAAGCGGAAGTATGAGATTACACCGTTTCGTTTCCCGCCAGGAGAGATCATGCATACCATCGAGATGGAGAACCATATTTCTACGCATGTTGAGGCTCCTTCTCACTTCGTCCCGGTACGGCATGGAAGAAGCGCAAAAGATGTCAGCCAACTTCCGCTCACGACGTTCTTCGGGATAGCCGTTCTCGTGGACTGCAAGGACTTGCCTCCGAAAACTGCAATCGGAGGGGAGTTTTTGGAGAGGTTCCAGATCAAGGAAAAAGATATCGTCCTCATCGGAAGGTGTCCCCATGGGGGAAAAGATCGATGCTATTTGGCCAAGGAAGGTGTGGAGTACTTATTAGGCAAGAAAATCAAGATGGTTGGTGTCGATGACACCGTGTTCCCCGAGGACCCGCAGTTCGCCGGAAAGGATTTGGCTAGGTATTTTACCCATGATCTCATGCTCTCCAATGATATTCCCATCATTGAGGGGTTGGCCAACTTGGCAGAGCTGAGGAGACGAACATTTCTCTTCTTCGGTTTTCCAGCGAAAATGGGCGGCCTGGATTCCTTCCCTATTCGAGCCGTGGCAGTAGAGGAAGTCGAGTAGAAGGAAACAGAGCACGCTCAGATAGAGTGAAAGATTCTTGCAATCCCTTTGTGGGCGTTTGTCGGAACCTCAGCTCATAGAATAGTTGACAAGAAAAAGAGGGGGTGATAATTTTGCTCAGATCACTTGATCACCCTCCCACTATCCCCGAACATGAGAAGTAAGAGATTTTGAGAAAGGAGAGGTACTGTGGCTCTGGATGGGCTTTTTAGCCCCTTTTCCATCGGAACATTGAAGATGCAAAACCGTATTGTGATGCCTCCTATGGCAACGAATTACGCTACCCCTGACGGCTTTGCTACAGACCGACAGACCGCCTACTATGTGGAGCGCGCGCGGGGAGGCGTGGGATATATTACCGTTGAGCACACGGGTATTCTGCAGCAAGGCAAAGCAAGCCCGAATATGCTGCTCATCAGCTCCGATGAACACGTTTCGAGAATCGAGAGGATGGTGGAAGCTGTCCACGAGGCAGGGGGAAAAATCGTCGTGCAGATCAATCATGCGGGGAGACAGACCTCCTCCACGATTACGGGATCTCCCATTGTTGCGCCCTCCCCTATAGCCTGTCCAACCACAAACGAAGTCCCCCGGGAGCTCTCCATTGGTGAAATCGAGGAGATCGTCGAGGCATTCTCACTGGCAGCCCAAAGGGTCAAGAAGGTTGGGGCCGACGGCGTTGAACTTCATATGGCCCATGGGTATCTTATCTGCTCCTTTCTCTCTCCCTTTTCCAACCAGAGACGGGATCAGTATGGGGGCAATATTCAGGGACGGGCCAGGTTTGCTAGGGAAGTCCTGAGGTCGGTTCGCAACAGGGTAGGTCCTGATTTTCCCATCATCTGCAGGTTGAGCGGCGATGAGTATGTGGACGGAGGGCTTGGGATAGAGCAAACCAAACATATTGCCCAAACCCTGGAAAAGGAGGGGGCCGATGTCCTCCACATATCCGCATGTAACCACGCATCGGGTTACCTCAACCAACCACCCTACTATGTGGAAGAAGGGGTCTTCGTCCATCTGGCCGAGGCGATCAAGTCCGTAGTGAGCATCCCGGTTATCACGGTCGGGAGAATCAGAAACCCCGTCATGGCCGACGAGATTGTCCGGGACGGAAAGGCTGATCTCGTCTCCATGGGCCGGCCCTTGATTTCAGATCCCCATATGCCAAACAAGGCCAAAGAGGGACGGTTTGAGGAGATCAACCTCTGCATCTCGTGTAATCGCTGCATCCAAACCCTGAGAAAAGAGGCAGTTCGATGTGCTGTCAATCCGGAGGCGGGCAATGAATATCGATTTAAGATCTCCAAGAGCGATCGGCCCAAGAAGGTATTGATTGTTGGTGGGGGTCCAGGAGGCCTCAAGGCGGCAGAAGTGGCAGCCCTCAGAGGCCACCAAGTGACGCTCTTTGAAAAGGATCATGAGCTGGGGGGGAGGATGAGGCTCGCCGCCATTCCTCCAAAGAAAGCCATCTGGAAGGATTTTCTGGATTACCTGGAGAGAAGAGTCAGAGGATTGGCGGTGACCCTAGAGTTGGGCAAAAAATTCACCGTCGATATGTTGAAGACAATTAAGCCGGATGCGGTGATCGTGGCATCCGGAGCCCTTCCGCTCTTTCCCGAGTGGAAGGGGATGGAAGAGAGCGGTGCGCTTTCCGTCGATGCTGTCCTATCAAAGGAGGTGGGAGTGGGAAAGAGAGTTCTGGTGGTCGGGGGGGGTGGCATCGGCGCGGAGACGGCTGATTATCTGTCGGAGATGGGAAAGGAAGTCACCCTGGTTGAGATGTTGGAGGAGATAGCGTCGGATCTGGTGGCCCATCTGAAACACCACCTTTCACAGAGGCTCACGGAAAAGGGAGTTACCGTTCTCACGTCCGCTAAAGTGAAAGAGCTGGGAAAGGGCTATGCTTTGGTGGAGGAGGCTTCTGGGACGGGGAAAATCGACGGATTCGATACCATTGTGTTGGCCGTGGGCTCGAAACCGAACGATCGCATAGCCAAAAGCCTCGAAAAAAAAGTACCGGAACTCTACGTGATTGGCGATGCCTCCGAGCCAAGGGAAGCCCTGGAAGCCGTCTATGAGGGAGAGGAAATCGCATTGAAAATCTGAGCCAATACGGTTGCTCCAGGACACACAAATACCGAAATGACCAAATCACTACCCGAAGAAGTGGGGCGAAACATGATAGAGGAGTCGTACCTCAAGCGATTGGCGGAACCGGAGGATATCGCAAAGGCGATTCTGTTTTTGGCTTCCAATGATGCCGACTTCATCACTGGTCAGATTCTCTTGGTGGACGGGGGATTCAGCCTCAAGTGACCCCTGCTCATCCTCTATTTCAATCGCAATTCGATAGGTTTAGGCCGGGGCGCTGGCTATCGAATACAGGTAGGATCATTGCTTTCCCGGTTTTCCTTTCAGGGATATCCTTAATCTGTTTTACTTATTAAAACATATATAGATTATAGATTTTTCTTGACA
>Ga0209427_10008472_pt1 | contig 11570 bp, 7 predicted proteins | sample DeeMarSWOR136_30_FD_187465 | JGI IMG/M metagenome (GOLD analysis project Ga0209427, IMG submission 187465) | Marine sediment microbial communities from White Oak River estuary, North Carolina - WOR-1-36_30 (SPAdes) (version 2) | ecosystem: Environmental > Aquatic > Marine > Intertidal zone >... | reverse complement strand
CTTGACTGAGAAATACCAGACCTTTCAGGTTCAGATTTATGATTGAATCCCAGAGGCGTTCCTCCAGGTCCAGAATCGAGCTCATGGCTGGGCTGGTACCGGCATTGTTTACCAAGATGTCGATTCTGCCGAACTCCTGACGAACGGCGTTGACCAGGTTTTTTATCTCTTCCAGCCTCGCTACATGTGCTGACACCGGCAGAGCCTTTCTTCCTAATTTTTTTATCTCAGCAGCCACCTGCTCCAGGTCAGGGAGTTTCCGGCTGGCTATAGCCACGTCTGCACCCGCGCTGGCAAACCCAAGAGCAGTGGCCTTGCCGATGCCACGACTGCCTCCGGTTATCAGGGCTACCTTGCCTTTCAAAGAGAAATCCGGTTTTGTCATTTGTTTATATAACTTGAATATTCACAGAATGGCTTTTCTTGCAGGTGCCTTAATCTCAGCTTGTGTCAGGTGGGATCTATTTGACAACGACGGTGAGGCTGAAGGTCCATTCTCCCTTTTCACCGCCTTCCCAGGGTCGGCTATATTCCATAGATATTGTGCTTGTGCCCTTCTTGAGCGCTTTAAAAGTCCACACCTCTTTGCCTGGAGCTCCTACAAGCTCTGTGTCAGGAGACACGAATTTGTGGTCTGTTTGCTGTACCACAGTTGAATCGCTGATTTGTGCTGATTCGGACCACTGGAAACCTGTAGTAGCATTAGAGCACAGTGTCACTGTAAATGAGTCTCCGGCAGCAGTGGTTACTGCTTTGCTGATGTGCGGTTGTGCACGGAAGTCGTCGCATGAGATATCTAATGGTGTTACCGGGGATGTTGTCGGGGTGCAGGACACAATCCACAAAGACAGGGTGAGCAAGGCGAATACCGGAATTATTTTTAGCTTCATTTTGTTTACCTCCATGCTTTACATTATATTATATAAGTCAAGACAGAACTAAACAGAATACTTCTTGGTCCTTGAAGTTAGCCCGTTCGCAAATAAGGCAGTATTAGCTTGAGATAGATAGTGCTGAAGTAGATTGAGAAGAGCGAGAGGAAATGAGAAACCGGCGCTGGTCACTGCGCCGGCTTCTCCATGAGTATAGGGGGAGGGGGGCAATGGGGTTGCCCAATTAATAAAACGCCAGAAACGACCGGAAGTTTAGTCCATGTAGTACGGAGAACGGAAAAAAGTGAACTTAGGGAGATATTCTTGTTCCGTTCCACATGCAGTCCTCCCACTCGCCGGAGGAGCCATATCGCCAGCAACCGGTGAAAGAATTGCCATCAGGGGACATTGTGAACTCGAAATCTCCCGCATCGTAGGGTGGTGCATATGTGGGTTCCTCTGACCAGGTGCCTTTCAAAGTTTTCTCTCCCGTAAACTTTGAGACATAGGCTACGCCTACAATTTTCCCATCGTCCCATGTATATGTCCCGGTTACTTCGTATGCTGACTGAGATAGATGCATTGTGCCCCAGCTAGTGTCCCATGTTCCAGCCCAGTTAAGACTAGAAGTGGCCTCGGGTTGAGGATTAACCGTAACTGTAACGGTCTCGCTAATTGTCCCTGCAGAATTGGTAGCTGTCAGAGTATAGGTCGTGGTCTCAGATGGATAGAAAGGCAGGCTTTGTGTGGGGTCAAACGATAGTTGCCTGTATTGATTGGGATTTATAGTGACCGAAGGCGCATTGGAGACACTCCAACTGAGTGTTGAAGACTCACCGGCGAATATGCTTTCCGGGTCGGCGCTAAAATAATGAATAACGGGCAAGACTGTAACTGAGGGGGAAGGTGTTACTGTGGAAACTATCACTTGAATATTTGCAACCGTGGTGCCAGCTGCGTTGCTAGCCGTCAGGGTATAGTTGGTGGTTGCAGCTGGTGATACTAAGGTGCTTCCTGAGGCACCAACGCCACCAACCGTGGGGCTAATACTCAACGATGTCGCATTCGATACGTCCCAGCTCAAAATTGTTGAACTGGCAGCAGGTATTATGGTTGGTGTAGCGGTGAATGAATTGATGACCGGCAGACCTGCTGGCATCGGTGAAGGTGGTGTTCCTGATACTATAACCTGAGCTGCCGCCGTAGCGCTACCACTGTCATTGGTAGCTGTCAGGATATAGGTGGTGCTCATAATCGGTGAAACAGAAGCGCTCCCGATCGATTCAACAGTGCCTATGCCTTGGTCTATACTAACCATATTAGCATTTGAGACGTTCCAGATAAGTGTTGAGAAAGCCCCCGAGGTAATATTGTTCGGGTCGGCAACAAAAGAGTTAATGACTGGAAGGGAATCTCCTTGCCCAGGCAAAGTTATGACGATCGTACCACCACAGCCACCGACCGCTAAACCCAATATAGCTATTAATAAGCCAGCCAAGATGAGCCATTTATATCTTTTCATGCTATCCTCTCTTTGACGTTAGTAAAAAAAGCGGTTGGTATTATATAGAAATACGGGTCAAAATGCCAATCTTCATCATTTTGCATATACTTGTATAAAACTTACATACTGCAGCTTAGGCTTGATGAACGCCCGGCCCTACCCAGACTAAGGGGAAGTTTTTTATTTGCAAAGTGAGTTTTAAGCAAAGTGGCCTACAAAATGTTAGAATATTGGGCGATTTCTTATACGGGGGAGTGTCGGAATTGGCAGACGAGCATGATTTAGGATCATGTGCCGCAAGGCGTAGGGGTTCGAGTCCCCTCTTCCCCATTTAAGATGAAGATTGGTCAAGCGCAAACAGTAAGAAACAAAAATTTGGCTTGTAGGTGACCTTGGTACTATTGACATTTTACTCGTGATGGGCTATTGTGTATTGCTAAGGAGGTAGGAAATGCAAGCATACTGCATGAAGTGCCGTACTAAGAGGGAAATGAAGGATGCCAAAAGTATAAAGATGAAGAATGGCAAGCCGGCAACCCAGGGTTCATGCCCCGTGTGCGGAACTAAGATGTTCAGAATAGGTAAAAGCTGAAGTCGTAGGTAGTCAGGACTTTTGAAGGGCTGGGTGTCTTTGATATAGATACCCAGTCCTTCGGTATTGAATCGACTGTTCGCCAGGCTGTTTGCTATGGGGTTGATCTAGACATGGCGAGACCAATGTGGCTCGTGAAGCTCATAAAATTGAGTTTTCCGGGCCGTTTTCTTTTTGCCAAGTTGACCAAGGTGCCGATAATTGGCAAGGTCATTGATCGCTGGTTCTTCGAGGGCGACGATATACTCTACCTGCCCAATGACCGAGTGATTCGGATAAATAAGCCAGTCAGTATACCAGACCAGATGGTTTTACCCTCTCAGGTGGTGGAGCATTTTATTGAGGAAGCCAATTATCATTGGGTTATGAATACCTGCCTCTGCCGCGATGCCTCTAATTGCAAAGATTACCCGATTGCTCTGGGTTGTCTGTTCCTTGGAGAAGCGGCATTGGGCATCAATCCGAAATTGGGACGACGGGTGACGAAAGAAGAGGCACACGACCACGTGAAGCGTTGTCGTGAAGCTGGTCTGGTTCATCTGATAGGTCGAAACAAGCTGGACCAAATCTGGCTTGGTGTCGGCCCTGGTAACAAGCTTCTCACAATCTGCAACTGTTGTCCTTGCTGCTGTTTGTGGCGGATATTGCCGCATATTGCTCCTCAAATCGGAGGCAAGACTACGAAGATGCCTGGCGTTACCATTACGGTTACCGAGCAGTGTGTGGGCTGTGGGACTTGCACTCAAGGTGTGTGTTTTGTTGATGCCATCCGTCTGGTTGACGGTCGTGCTGTTAGAAGCGATGCCTGTCGGGGTTGTGGTCGGTGTGTCGATGTCTGTCCCCAGGGGGCAATTGAAATTTCAATTGGTGATGGGCAGGTTGTGGAAAAAACTATTAGCCGTATCTCTGCGATAGTTGATGTTTCGTGATGGTAGAGCTGGAGTATCAATAAGTAGAGCTTTCAGCTTGAACTTCAGACTCAATTACTAGATGAATGGAACAACATAGGCTATTGTTAGGTGGGCCACATGATCTATGGTATCTTTGGCTAGAGAGGGAAAGTAATTTCCCGAGTCGTGCTTAGTTTTAGTAGCCCTGGAGGCGTCTTCTGGCGACTATTATCAGTAGTACCACCAATATAGAAATAACAGCCATTGCAGCTGTAAACAATATGCCTTTGTCCATGGCATTACCCGGTCCTCTGCCGGCACCAGTAACGATGAAGCTGGCCTTCTGGTCACCGACATTGACGGTGTAGGTGCCTGGCTGAGCCTTAGTGATTGTAAACTTGACCAGCTGTGTGCCCTGTGGCCCAACACTGACCATCCGCGTCTGCTCCACCTGCCCGTTTATCTTGAGAATTACATTATAGTTGCCAGCTTCATCACCGGTGTTGACTACATTAGTCAAGATGGTGAGCGGTTGACCAGCCGTTGTCTGCTGCGGGTTGATGCTCAGTTGCTGCAGTGAAATCTGAGCCGGGTTAAGCCGATAAGGGGGCACAGGCGGCGTCGGCGATGCCCGAGGTGTTGGTGGTGTCGGTGGTGCTGGTGGTGCTGGATTCACTGTAAAACCATCAGTTAGTGTTCCGACGCCGTCGGGCGCGGTAACTGAGACATTTCTTGTCCCTGTGGCAACATCAGCGGCGATGGTGATATTTGCCCTTATCTGCGTGTCGGAGTCAACCGTGAAGCTATTAACAGTTATGCCGTCGCCGAAGTTTAATACCGTTGCTCCGGTGAACTTGGTGCCGGTGATAGTTACATTCAGCGTATGACCTTGGATGCCCTGGGCAGGATTTACTGACGTTACGGTAGGGCAGTGTATAAGCGCCAGGGCACAGATTTTACTGGATGTGTGGATTAAAATATCGGATTTCCCGTCGCCGTCCAGGTCATTTGTTCGGTGGACTGTTATGTAGTCGTCCGATTGGGCCTGCCACTGCCACAGGTGGCTACCGTCAGGGGGTTCTTTGGCAATAAAAGTGTCTGTTCTATTACCCCATCCTGCCGTAAAGTGGACTATTACCTCCATTTCGTTATCACAGTCAACGTCGAGTATCCAGTAGTAAGCAAAAGCATCAAATCCGGTGATGGATTCCTGCCACAGGTGGTGTCCGTCGTAGCCTCTCTTGGCTATCACCGTAGATGTCATGTTATCTGTGGGACCTACTTGCATTCGTACCAGCACATCATTTAATACTCCATCACCCTCGAGGTCGCAGCCACCCTGTACAGCTATTTGAGCATTGTCTCCAGTGATGGATTCCTGCCACAGGTGATGTCCGTCATAGCCTCTCTTGGCTATCAACGTAGCTGTCCTGCTATCCCATGGGCCTGACCACATATATACCAGTACGTCCTCCTTTCGATCACCGTTAAGGTCGTGGGTAGTCCCCCCACTTATTATAGCAATCTGGCCGATGATGGATTCCTGCCACAGGTGATGTCCGTCGTAGCCCCTCTTGGCTATCAGCGTTGCTGTCGTGTTATCTGATGGACCTGCTCGCATTTGCACCAGCACATCATATTTGCCATCACCATCAAGGCCGGGGGTAGTCCTTTCACTTATTACAGCATTTTCTCCGGTGATAGATTCCTGCCACAGGTGATGTCCGTCGTAGCCTCTCTTGGCTATCAATGTAGCTGTCATGTTATCTGATGGACCTGCTCGCATTTGCACCAGCACATCATATTTGCCGTCACCATCAAGGTCGGGAGCAGTGGATCCATCCATGTAAGCATTGTCTCCGGTGATGGATTCCTGCCACAGGTGGTGTCCATCGTAGCCCCTCTTGACTATCAGCGTTGCTGTCGTGTTATCTGATGGACCCGCCGACATGTTTACAAGCAAATCAATCTTGTCATCACCATCCAGGTAGCCAGCATCCTCTAGAGCTGCATGAGCATTTTCTCCGGTAATGGATTGCTGCCACAGATGGTGTCCATCGTAGCCCCTCTTGGCTATCAGCGTTGCTGTCGTGTTATCTGATGGACCCGCCGACATGTTTACAAGCAAATCAATCTTGTCATCACCATCCAGGTAGCCAGCACCCTCTAGAGCTGCATGAGCATTTTCTCCGGTAATGGATTGCTGCCACAGGTGATATCCGTCGTAGCCTCTCTTGGCTATCAATGTAGCTGTCATGTTATCTGACGGACCTGCCCACATTCGCACCACTACATCACTTTTGCCATCATCGTCGAGATCGGGAATAGCTATTGGGGATATGCCTGGATCTACCTCAGTGTTTTCCTCACACCATAGCTGGATTACATCTCCGGTGATGGTCAACCCTGGAGCGGCGGACACATTAGATGGTGCAGACCGTAATAATAGCGGTAGTGCCACCACTATGGCCAGCAGCAGGAGAGCCAGTCTGTTAGCTTTGGTCTTGTCCACTGTGGTCCGCTCTCGCTAGAGTATTGTTGCAATGGTACGTCGGTAATATTTGGAGGCTGCCATCAGTATAACACAGAATTTTTGCCAGTCAATGACTTTAACGTCGAAGCAAACTTTTAAGGATGGTAGTGGAGCTGAGGTATCAATAGGTAGAACTTTCAGTTTGAACTTCAGACTCAATGACTAGATGAATTGAACAATACAGGCTACTGTGACCTAGGTGAACTCAAAACACAAGTTTGTTAATAACTTTGCCATCCTTTTCCTTTGCGTAAACCTCGTATGTAAGCCGCCTGGCCTGCGTGCAGAAGGCTATCCTCCATGATGCTGACCAGGCGCACACCGAGCGTAGGCAGCGGCTGGAACCAAGGCTCGTCAAGTTCCCGGTCCAGATCGGTTTTCGACAGGGTGAGGAAATAACGCTTGGAACGTTCCAATACAGCGCGCTGGTAGCCGAGTAGCGTCTTGACATCCGGCGATTCGAATGCAGATACCTGCTCCGGGGTGTGACCGAACCCGCTATCCTTCGGGTCGGACGGTCGGTTGAATTTGGTATGCCAGCCTTCACTTGTCCACAGCTGTTTCTCTCCCATCAAGGACGCTATTTGGGCATCCTGCTGACGCGTCAGGTGCCAGGTTAACCAGCCGATGCTGTTAGAATCGGGACGGGGCTGCCAGTTCAGATCCTCCTTGGTTAGCCCTTTAAGCACGCTTTTCAGAAAATCAAGTACGCGTCCGTACCCGTCCGCAAGTAAATCATGCCATTCCATTATTCTCTCCTTTTACTGCTGAGTGACTGAATAACATATGACGGCAGCAGCATATCAGCGTTAATTCGATTGTATATCTGAATTATAGTCACATTGATGTTGTTGTCAACAGTCCAGGCCTGAGTTTGCTGCTCCAGGTCTTTTATGCGGCTGTGGCACGAGGTATAATGGGCTAATTCTGGGCGATAGAGGGGTCATGTGGTCTAGAGATAAAAAGCACGTTACTTCAAGGGACTTCAGACCGGGACGGGAGCGCTTTCTTGCCGAAGTCCTTAGCGGACTGCGCAAACCCCAGAAGGAGCTGCCTTCTAAGCATTTCTATGATGAACGCGGCTCACAGCTGTTCCAGCGCATCTGCACACTGGAGGAGTACTATATCCCGCGTACTGAGGCATCGTTAATGGAGGCTTATATCGGTGAAATTGTCGAAATTATCGGGCCGCGCGCTCTCGTTGTCGAGTATGGCAGTGGTGACTGCAACAAAGTGCGCCTGCTCGTGGACAACCTGCATGACGTGGTAGCATACGTGCCGATTGATATTTCCCGTGAGCAATTGTTACGTGTGGCGAAAGATCTCGACTCATATTATCCTGCGTTGGAAGTACTTCCTGTCTGCGCCGACTATATGAGTGAGTTTGTACTGCCCGTGCCCAAGAGGATAGGCGACCGCGTGGTGGTCTATTTCCCCGGCTCGACTATCGGCAACTTCGACCCTATTCCGGCCAGGCACTTCTTGGAGCATGTTGCCAAGGTGTGTGGGCCGGGTGGCGCGCTGCTTATCGGTGTAGACCTTAAGAAAGACCCTCGCGTACTCCACAGCGCCTATAATGATAGCGAGGGCGTAACCGCCGCTTTCAATCTCAATTTGCTCAGGCGAATAAATGATGAACTGGGCTGTGATTTTCAGCTTGACGGGTTTAGGCATTATGCTTTCTACAACCCGAGGGAGGGCAGGGTCGAGATGCACCTGGTGAGCCAGAGGGAACAGGTTGTACATGTGGGCAAATCGACTATTCAATTTGCCCAGGGTGAAAGCATCTGGACCGAAAGCTCGTATAAGTTCAGCCTCGATGAGTTTCAACAGCTGGCTGCTATCGCCGGCTTTGAAGTAGAGCGAGTTTGGACTGATAAACAGCAATGGTTCAGTGTGCAGTATCTGGTTGTGCCGGAAGAGGCTGCTTCTGGGAGAAGAATCAGGAAGAGACGTGTTAAAAAGTGAAGTTGACTGTTTTTTTCTTTGAAAAGAAATCGTAGAACGCTCGGGGTTACTTGCAGGGGATGAGCCGCACTGTGTTCTTCTCTTCCAGCACCTGTGCCAGTGCCGACACGGTCTTGTTGATATCTTCCTCCGTGGTGTAGCGGGACAGGCTGAGCCGCACCGAGCAGTGAGAGTCTTGTTCAGTTCTTCCCATAGATGTGAGTACATGCGTTGGCTCCGGCGAGCCTGATTTGCAGGCAGACCCCGAAGAGAGGGCGATGCCATGTTGGTCGAGTGCAATGACAATTGACTCACCGCGCAGGCCCGGCAGGGTCAGATTGAGCGTGTTCGGCAAACGGTCATCCCGGTGGCCGTTTAGTTTGGCATCCGGTACCAGTTTCCTTATACCTTCCTCCAGTTTGTCTCGTAGTACTCTGACTTGCCCGTAATCGTGCAGTGCGTGCATCGCCAGTTCGGCTGCTCTGCCCAGTCCCACGATAGATGGTACGTTTTCTGTTCCCGCTCTTAGTCCACCTTCTTGCTGGCCACCGTGGATAAGCGGCTCTAGCTCGATGCCTTTCCTGATGTATAAGGCTCCTATGCCCTTGGGAGCGTGGAACTTGTGACCGGAGATGCTGAGCATATCTATATCAAGCTCCTGTACGTCAACTCTGATTTTGCCGATGGCTTGGACGGCGTCGGTATGGAAGAGGACATCTCTCTCATGGGCGAGCGCGCACAATTCTTTAATCGGCAAGATTGTGCCTGTTTCGTTGTTGGCCATCATAATGGAGACCAGGATGGTCTTGTCTGTGATGGCATTACTTAGCTTTTTGGTGGAAGGCCAGCCGTATTTATCTACCTCTAGGTAGGTGGTTTTGTAGCCGAGCTTCTCCAGGAATTTGCACGTGCTCAGCACAGCAGGATGCTCGATTGTGGTGGTTATGATGTGATTGCCTTTGTCACGTTGGGTAAATGCCACGCCCTTTATAGCCAAGTTGTCTGCTTCAGAGCCACCGCCGGTGAAGACGATTCTCCTCGGTTGGGCATTAATCAGCTTGGCTACCTGGCGGCGTGCACTCTCTATGACCTCCCGGGCATCTCTACCGATTCCGTGAATGCTTGAAGGATTGCCGTGCTCATCTTTCAGGTAGGGCATCATGGCCTCTCTTACCTCATCAGCAACCTGGGTGGTAGCGTTATTGTCCAGGTATATGCGTTTTTCGAATTTTATTGCCAGTGTTTTGTCAGGGATATTGTCCTGATCGCGTGGCTGCACCTTTTTAAGTGCGGCGCGACGGCTTTCCCGTGTACCGGACTCGATTTTAGCCACGTCGCAGAGAAGGCTCTTGTAGACCGGGAAGCCGGAGATTATGTCATAGTTTTTTATGTCCGTCAGCTCGTTGACGTTCCATTCCTGCCATGCCCTGGGACCGACCGGTGTGCCACCACCCATGTTACATTCGATAGCTCCTTTTATGATATCGGCAGTGACTTGAGCCCTGAAAGGCACGCTGCTCCTGGGAGTTCGGACTTCCACTAGGTCACCGTTCTCGATATCGCGTTCTTCGGCATCATCGACGTTGATTTCTACGATGGGCTCTGGGTTGTCCTTGAGCAGACCTTTAATGCCGTGGTGCTGGGAGCGGAAGTCGGTCTGGGGCCTAGCGCCGGAGTTGAATACGAGCGGGAACTTTTCTGCTATTCCGGGACTGCCGACCGGTCCTTCTGTGGGCTCTATGTATTTCGGCAGTGGCTCATAGCCATAGTCTTCGAGAGTAGTAGACCAGATTTCGAACTTACCCGTGGGAGTATCGAAGCCGGGTTTGCCATCCTGTCTCAGTCTGCCTTTCTGCCACTTCTTGTACTCCATCATAGGAGTAGGTATCCTCACCCAGCCGCCGGCTGCTTTCACGTCTTCGAGACTGTAGCCGGAACCTTTCAGCGCGAAGCGGATCATCTCCTCTTCAGTCTGTGGGAACAGATGACCATAGCCCAACCGCCTGGCCAACTCAGCCATTATGAGGTAATCATTGCGGGCTTCTCCGATGGGTTCGATGATTCTTTCCCGCAAACGGAAGATTGGTCCGTAGGTCATGTAGGAGAAATTCTCGAACATGGTACTTGCCGGTAGTACGATGTCAGCATATATTGCATCGGCGGTTAGCTGACGGTCGACACAGGCTATAAAATCAAGCTTGGAAAGGGTCTGTCGCCATATAGGAGTCTGGGGCCAGGAGGTCAGCAGGGAAGCCCCCTGGATGATTAATGCTCGAATGCTGTATGGTTCGCCTTTGAGCACCGAGTCAACCAGCCCGATAGCATGTGACTCACCACGGTAGTCGCTGTAAATCGGGAACTCCTTGCGACCGATAGCCATGTTCAAATTCGGGTTCTCCTGGTTGCAGGAACGGTTTATGAGGAAACTGGTATTTAGCATGGTGAGCCCGATGCCTCCAGGCACATCTAGTTGGTTAGCCAGAGCGAACAGTGTCAATATCGCCCTGGAGGACTGGACTCCGCTGTTGGAGTATTCCAGGCCGGTGTACATGAGGAGTGAGGCAGCGTTGGCATTGCAGATGCGGCGAGCCAGGTCTCTTATCGTTTCTTTCGGTACCCAGGTGATATTCTCGACCACTTCAGGGCGGAAGTGCTGGACATACCTTTCCAATTCTTCAAAACCATGGCACCAGTTCTTAGCGAAGTCCTCGTCGTAGAGGTCTTCCTCAATCATCACTGCTATCATGCTTAAGGAAAAGGCGCCATCGGTACCTGGCCTGATGGGAACCCACTCGGCTTTAGTACGGACGGCTGTTTCCGTACGGCGAGGGTCGATGACCACTATGTCCGCCCCACGCTGGGCTGCCGCTTCGAGCCGTTGCATGTCCGCGGGTGGTGAATCGGTGGCAGGGTTGGTCCCCCATACTACTACCATCTCTGCGTTCTCTATATCGGCGAACATATTGGTTTGCATACGTCCCATGGTTACGTGGGGAGCAATCATGTGGAGAGATACATAGCAGAGGGCTCCCACACCTGTTGTGTTGGGTGAACCGAAGGGGAACAGAATATTGGATGCGGAAGATACCGTCACCTCTTTAGGCTGGTACATGTCACACAAAGACAGTTCCTGAGCACCGCGCCCTGTATAGATAGCTACTGCCTCAGGTCCGGACGTTTTCTTTATACTGTTTATGTTTTCTACGATGATGTCATAGGCTTCGTCCCATGT
>Ga0209427_10008471_pt1 | contig 11570 bp, 9 predicted proteins | sample DeeMarSWOR136_30_FD_187465 | JGI IMG/M metagenome (GOLD analysis project Ga0209427, IMG submission 187465) | Marine sediment microbial communities from White Oak River estuary, North Carolina - WOR-1-36_30 (SPAdes) (version 2) | ecosystem: Environmental > Aquatic > Marine > Intertidal zone >... | reverse complement strand
TTGTGCGGGTCATTTGTCCGAATCCGCGGCATAAGCAACGCCAGGGGTAGCCTTTCGTAAGGGTCGGGCATGACGCAAGAGATGAGAGACGAGAAGGAGTTGATATGCCGCGCATAGTGGGTGTGGATATCCCCAATGATAAGTCCATTTGGATTTCGCTGACGTACATTGTTGGCATCGGCAAGCACACGTCGCTGCAGATTCTGAAGGAGGCGGGTATCGACAGAAGCACGAAAGCCAGCAAGCTCAGCGAGGATGAGCTTAGCCACATAACGCAGATTATCGACCGCAACTATATCGTGGAAGGGCAGCTTCGCAGACAGGTTTCGCAGAATATAGCCCGTCTACGTGACATCAACTGTTATAGAGGCACGCGTCATAGGAGGGGCTTGCCTGTTCGGGGACAGTGCACCCAGAGCAACGCACGCACTCGTAAGGGGCCGAGGAAGACCGTGGCAGGTAAGAGAGGTGTGAAGGAAAAACGCTGAGAAGCCCGTTCGTTTGGGGATCAATACGAGAGGAATCATGGCAAGAAAGGTAAAGCGAAAAGTCAGGAAGAACGTTGTCCGAGCCATTGTGCACATAAGGGCGACGTTCAACAATACGCTGATCACCATTACGGACCTTGACGGTAACACGGTCTGTTCGAGTTCGCCGGGCTGCGTGGGTTTCAAAGGTTCGCGTAAGAGTACGCCGTTTGCTGCTCAAAGGGCGGCCCAGCGCTGCGCCAGTACGGCGATGCGCAACGGCGTACGCGAGGTGGAAATCAGAGTCAAGGGACCGGGTTCAGGTCGTGAATCGGCCATCTCAGCTTTGCAGCAGGCGGGCTTGCGGATCGCCTCGATCGAAGATGTGACCCCGCTGCCGCACAATGGTTGTCGGCCTCCGAAGCGAAGACGCGTGTAGAACGGATGCCAGAGGACTTTTTTGGAGACGAAGAGAAGAGATGGGACGTTATTTGAGTTCATCTTGCAAGCACTGCCGTCGTGAAGGCATGAAGCTTATGCTCAAGGGCATCAGATGTGAGACGGCCAAGTGTCCGGTCGAAAAGAAACAGCGCAATCTGACTCCCGGCATGCATGGCTGGCGCAGAGGCAGGGCGAGTGAATACGCGGTTCGGCTGCGAGAGAAGCAAAAGGTCAAAAGGTATTACGGACTTCTGGAACGGCAGTTCATGAGGTATTTTCGTGAAGCCAAGCGGGGCAAGGGCAACACAGGCGAAAAGTTGCTGCAGTTGCTGGAAAGGCGTTTGGATAATGTTGTGTACAAGCTGAACTTCGCGCCGTCGCGCAAGGCCGCCAGACAGCTCATTGCTCACGGCCACATTCATGTCAATGGACGGAAGGTGAATGTCAGCGATTATACAACGGGAATCGGTGACAGAATAACCGTCAAGGCGTCCGAAAGGAGCCGCAAAACAGTGAAGGGGCAGTTGGAGTCGAATCCGAATTTTGCGACGCAGAGCTGGTTGCAGTTGTCCCGCGAAAAACCCGAAGCGACGGTGGTCGCATTGCCCTCTCGAGAGGACGTTCAAATTCCCGTCGAGGAGCAGTTGGTTGTGGAGTTTTGCTCGAGATAGCGACAAATCGTCTCAGGGTTTTGGTTGAGGCTCTGCAAACGTTTGGTGTTCAGCGATGAGTTTTCGCAGACCCCGTTGACTCGAGGACGTATAACTCAAAGCTTACATAGGAGACTTATATGCGAGTTACATGGCGTGGTTTGGAGTTGCCCACTCGTGTTGAACGAGACACATTGGTTTCGAGTAACCAGTATGGCCGATTCTTCATTGAGCCTTTCGAACGCGGTTTCGGCACGACCATTGGCAACAGTCTCAGACGCATCCTGCTTTCCTCTCTGGAGGGTAGTGCTGTAACATCTATCAAGATCGCGGGCGTCGACCATGAATTTAGCTCGATAAAAGGCGTCATGGAGGATGTCACTGATATTGTCCTGAACGTCAAGAGTCTGATTGTCCGCCTCCATGATCAGGGGCCGAAAACGATGACCGTTTCGGCGAACAAGGCGGGGGAGATAACGGCTGCGGACATTGTCGCCGATCCGGCCATCGAAGTCAGAAACAAAGAGCTGGTTCTGGCCACGTTGACGGAAAAAGTGAATTTTGAAATGGAGATGATCGTCGAGAACGGTCGCGGCTATGTGCCGGCTTCCGAGCGGATCGCCGTCGCAGACCGGTTCGATCAGGAAATCGGAAGAATCATTCTTGATGCCGTGTATTCGCCGGTTACAAGGGTGCGCTACATCACCGAGGACACCCGTGTGGGCCAGCGCACGAACTACGACAAGCTGATTCTGGAGATTTGGACAAACGGGACCGTCACGCCGGAAATGGCCCTCGTTGAGGCCGCGAAAATCCTGCGCAAGCATGTCAACCCGTTCGTACAGTACTTCGAGCTTGGCGAAGAGACGGTTGCCGCTTCTCAGATTGCCGAAGCGGAAACGGAAGAACAGGCCGTGGACGAGGAATTGGCCCAAAAATTGAATATGCCCATTCAGGAATTGGAGCTTTCGGTGCGAGCAAGCAACTGTCTGGAGTCAGCGAAGATCGAAACGGTCGGACAGTTGGTGAAAATGACAGAGGGTGATTTGCTGAAGATTCGCAGTTTCGGTAAGACCTCTCTACGCGAGATCAAGAGAAAGCTTGCCGATGTAGGCGTATCTTTGGGGATGACAGAGGTATAGACATAAGAGGAGTCTGAGTATATGCGTCATAGAGTAGCAGGGCGCCGATTGGGTCGAACAAAAGAGCATCGTCTGGCCATGCGGCGAAATCTTGCCGCGTCGCTTTTCCAGCACGAGACGATCTCGACCACGATGGAAAAGGCGAAAGAGGTAAAGCCGTTTGCTGAAAAGCTGATTACGTTGGCCAAAAAGGGTACGCTTGCAGCCAGACGCCGGGCCATCGCTCTGCTTGGGAATCGGGATATCATCGACCACGAAGACGGCGAGCCCGTCAAGAAAGGCACGGTGATCGGCAAATTGTTCAGTGAGCTCGGCCCCAGATACCTGGACAGACCGGGGGGGTATACAAGGATAATCAGGCTGTCCTTGAAACGACTGGGTGACAACGGCCAGCTTGTCTTGCTGCAACTTGTGGGTGCCGATGAGAGTTCAGAGAAGCCAACGAGGAAGCGCTCTCGCAAGAAGGTGAAAGAAGCTGTCGAGGCGGAGAAGGTCGCGGAAGACCAAGACGCGGCGAGGGCGGAGGAGGAGCCCGAGGGCGCACAGGCCGGCGAGGGAGATGACGTGTCTGAGGTCCAAGATATCGACGAGGAAAAGAGCCGGGGGCGGTAGTGTGTGTTTTGCAGGATGGCCCTACGATGAGTGCGGATGATTGCGTTTTCTGCAAGATGGTCGCCGGACAGGTACCGGTTGTGAAGATCTACGAAGATGATACGGTGCTCGCCTTCCTGGATATTGGTCCTATTAGCGATGGTCATACCCTGGTGATTCCAAAGCAGCACTTTGAAAGATTACATGAGTGCCCTGCCGAGCTTTTGGGCCGCGTTTCTTCACGTCTCGGCAAGATTGCTGGTGCGGTGGCGGCGGCCATGAATTCAGATGGTTATAATCTTTTGTGTAATAACGGCAGGGCGGCTGGCCAGCTCGTCGAGCACGTGCATTTTCACATAATCCCTCGGAATGCCGGCGACGGCGTGTTCAGCCGCTGGCCGTCGTACAAATATGAAGGGGGCAAGGCCGAGGTCCTTGCGGATAAGATTCGTCGGCATTTGTGATTCTTTCGTCCTTGATCGGGAATCCATCGTGTGGTATTTTTTCATTGACATGCAGTGTGCGAAATACTATACATACGCGAAGAATGACCGCGGGGTAGAGCAGTCTGGTAGCTCGTCGGGCCCATAACCCGGAGGTCGGAGGTTCGAATCCTCCCCCCGCTATTTGTTGTAAAAAAAGGACTTGCGTTAAATCGTGAGTCCTTTTTTGTTGCCCAAAAAGCAAATTGTACATCACTTTGTACATCACTTTGCCGGGCCGGAAAAGGGACTTCTAAAAAGAAATAGTGTTTTGTTAAGGAGTCCTGATCATGGCCAGCTTAATTACGAGTGGTAAAACCTATTACATTCAATGGCGAGTAGGCAAAAAGATCAAATGTAAGAGCCTCAAGACCGTCAGCTACCAGGTTGCCGGAGAAAAGCTGCTGCAATTTGAATCGGCCCGTGTTCGAGGTGAATACAATTCTCTACCGACACAGACACCGCTGCCGGAAATACTCACTCGCTATGTAGAGCACATAGAAGGAAGGCTGTCATGGCCAGTATTTACAGACGTGGCAACAAATTCTGGATCAGTTACGATGTCAACGATAAGCAGATTAAGAAATCTCTTGGCACGAGTAATGAGCATGTGGCAAGGAGCAAACTCAAAAAGTCAGAATACGAGCTTGCTCTTGGAGACCTTCATGTTGCAACCAGACTTCCACTGCCTACGATTCTGGACGCGTTTTGTAAGGAGTTGATGGCAACACGGACATGCAAATCTTATAAAAACGATTTCAGTCGTCTACCTACGATCTTTATTATTCCCGGTGGAATAGCCTTGATAATGAATGGTCTGATCCTGTGAATATAGGTCCACCTGTGAACAGCTCGTATTCTGAGTTGGGACCAAGTGTGTCCGGAGATGGACGCTTTCTTTATTGGAGCGGCCATTTCGCCAACCCCCCGAGACCGGGAGCATACGGCAATGCCGATATCTGGCAGGCGTCAATCGAGCCGGTCATTGACCTTAATAGTGATGGCATTGTTGATGATGCAGATATGTGTATCATGGTGGAAAACTGGGGCACAGATTACTCTTTATGTGATATCGGTCCTATGCCCTGGGGTGACGGTATCGTCGACGTGCAGGACTTGACGGCCCTGGCCGAGCATTTGTTCGAGGAAATTCTGCCACACGGATGTGTTGCATACTGGAAGCTTGACCAAACAGAAGGCGACATTGCACATAATAGCACGGGCGACAATGACGGTATTTGCCATGGTGGGCCGCTCTGGCAGCCAGCCGGTGGCAGAGTCGGCGGTGCTCTGGAATTGGACGGGATTGATGATTATATCGAGACGGACTTTGTTCTGAATCCTGCCGACGGTGCGTTTAGTGCATTCGCCTGGATCAAAGGAGGTGCGCCGGGGCAGGTCATGATTTCTCAAACAGATGAGGCTGGACAGGTATGGCTTGGCACAGATCCATTACATATTTACGACAGCCCCTGTTTGGGACAACATATTCGGCTCTCATCCTCGAAAAAATGGCCCAAATCGACGAGTTCTTGTTTCTTGTCAATCCTCGATATTAGCCTAGAAACGCCGCTTTTTTATCACAGTATCCAATGTCCGTGGCATGGAACAGGTATCTGTTTTTATAGACTTCTTTGATAGAAGAACTCATATGGCATATGTCTTAGAACAACACTGCCCATGTCTCCAAAATGATACTGTTTTCCGTATTTTGTAGCAATCTGCTCCAGTTCGGATTGAGATATAGTCATACAAAGTGCAAGTGATGCCATTCAGGGTCGCCGTCCGCATCATCCAACTCGCTTGTCATCTGCTTGGACCAACGCTTTGATTGCCGCTCCAATATGGTCCGCCAGCTCGGGCCAGATTTCTATAATCTTGTCAAGGTCGGGGTCTTGAACTGCTTTCGGCGCGTCACGTGCGTCGGATTTTGCGCTGCCACATGGTAAAATCGACGTTTTTGTGGCCATTAGAGGGGAGTGTTCGTGCCCAACCCGGATAGGAACGCCTCATAGTCCACCAGCCCCTGCTCGCCCGTCGCCATATCTTTGATAGCGAGCTTCTTATCCTTGAACTCATCGCCAACGATTATGCACTTTCTGGCCCTTTGGCCCGAAGCTTCCTTGAGCAATTTGGAGAGCCCGGCCTTTGTCTTGTAGCTGAAGGCGGTGGAGAATCCTTTGGAACGCAACTCGGCCGCAATCCTGTAAACCGTCCCTCCGCCATGGCCCTCCGCGAACGTCACGAAATAATCCAGCTCCTTGTGAGATACCGATTTGCCCAATAAGCCCTTCTCTTTCAGCAGAATCTCCAGCACACAGTCGCCCATGCCCATCCCGGTGGCCGAAATGGGTGGACCGCCGAAATCGCGAAGGAGATTATCGTACCGGCCGCCGCCACAAATTGCCCGAAGCTCGCCCTCGGCCTCGTGCACCTCGAACACGATTCCTGTGTAATAGGCCAATCCCCGAACGATACTCGGATCATAAACACAGAAGTCACCCACTCGCATCGCGTCCAGCGTCCCGAGAACTGTTTTCACTTCAGTGTACGCTACGAATTCATCCGAGTCAGTCTTTATCAATTCCTCGAGGTCTGGCATCGAATCGATACTCATAAATGCCAATATTTTGTTCAGGGTGTTCTTGTCCGGGACTTGCTCTGCAAGCATTTCCTCGAAGGTCTCAGCGGGCAGTTTGGCTTTCTTATCCAGGACGGCGTACAGAGACTCAAGCTTCTCCTCGGGAATGCCGTAGCTCTTCAAGACAGCGGCCAGCAGCTTCCGGCTCGAAATTCTGACCTTGACGTCCTTTGGTGTGAGCCCTGCGTCTCTTAGATAATCCACGGTCGTGAAGATGATCTCGGCATCGGCCAGCGGTCGATCGACGCCGATGATGTCGATGTTCCATTGGAAGAATTCCCGGAGCCGACCTTTTTGGGGGCGCTCGGCGCGGAATAACCTCGGGACCGAGAACCACTTGATCGGCCGGGGCAGCGCATTGATCCGCTGGTTGACCATCCGGGCCAGTGTCGGTGTGATCTCGGGTCTGAGGGCCAGGTCCCTGCCGCCGCGGTCTCTCAGAGAAAAAAGTTGCTCGACGATTTCGTCGCCGCTCTTGATTTGAAACATCTTGAGGTACTCGAAGATCGGTCCGTCGTATTCCTCGAAACCGTTGCGCAGGGAGACCTTCTTCCAGCCGTCTACGATGAAATTGCGGACGGCCATATCCGGTGGATAGAAGTCCCTGGTACCTTTGACCGGCGGTATCTTCATCTCTTTCTCGCCCTGCGCTTGCGCCGGGGATTCGATCCTTTCTTCTTTTCGCTGACGTTATTGTCGAATTTGATCTTCATATACTCTTCCATTTCTCTGTCGCTGGTAAAGTGAAGCTCGTAGTCGTATTCACCCTCGACAAAATCACAGTCGGCGTGCCGGTATCTCCGGCAGATCCTGGGGCGTTTGTCGTAGATTTTACAGCGATAGTCCTTTTGAGAGAGGTGCCGGCACTTATTCTTAACGTTGAGGTACCAGTCACCGTCCTCCACGAAGACGGTGACATCCCTATGGCACAGATACCATCGTATATCGTCGTAGTCGTCCCTATCTTCCGGCGTTTCAATCGGCAGCGCAAAATACCTGCAACACAAGCCGGTGCATTTTTCACATTGACTCTTTTTTGCCATTCCACCAGACTCCAATATCACGGCCATCACAAGTGATCCGCTAAAGACTGCACACTATAAACGATCGGCCATCCGCCGTCAAGAAAAGCTCTTTTCCGCAGGCCAGAGCATCGCGCCGTCCTTATACCTGGAAGAATGGAGAAAGACATTTGACAAATTGCACCCGAAGGGGTAAAATAGGGGTGTTATGGATGGGTGGAGAGAGTGGTCTTTCGCTTTCATCCACAGGGAACAGTTTTATCAGGGCATCCGCCGTGGACATCTGCGGGATGTGCCCCGGTGTTACCAGCTAACGAGATGAAACGTAATTTCGACGAGGCGGGAAGCGCACAAGATTGGAGGTTCGGTTATGCATTCTTTCATGCGAAAACAAGCACTGGCGGCCACATCGATGGTCTCATTTCTGGTCTTCTGCTCGACGCTGACGGCCGAGCCGGTCCGTCCTGAGCAGGTGCGGAGGGTCGCCGGCGCCTTTCTTGAGACGCGAATGGCCGGACCCGGTACGGGGCCGAGGGTCTTCTCGGTGAAAGCCGACGCCACGACGGCGCCGGCCGGATTGCGCGAGATCCGCGACGATGATGGAACCGTCCTTGCGTACATTGCCGAACTGGAGCCGGCCGGGTACGTTGCGATCTCGGCGGATACGGATATCGCTCCGATTATCGCTTATTCCCTACACAGCTCTTTCCCCTCCGAGAAGGATGGGAAAAACCCTCTGTACCGTCTGCTGAGGGAGGACATGAGGCTCAGATTGCAGGCGCTTGCTGAATACGATCCATCCGAGGCGGCGGAGAATAATACGCTTTGGGCTCGCTATCGCCGGGACGAAGGGCCTGTGGGTGAGACCTTCCAGCAGTGGCCGCAGGAGAACACCACATCCACCGGCGGCTGGCTGCAGACCGCCTGGGACCAGAGCGAGCCGTACAACGATTTGTGCCCGTTGGATCCGGTGGATGGCCTCAGATCGGTGGTCGGTTGTGTCGCGACGGCCATGGTGCAGATCGTCAATTATCACCAGTTGTGCAATGCGTTCTTCGACGCCGAGGATACATACACAACATACAGCGGCATTGCTATCGACGCGGACAGCGACCGCTATGACTTTCCGTCTCTGGAGGAACTCAACGAGCATCTGACGGCGATCAGACTCAAGTATGGTCGGCAAATTGAGCTGGACGATACGGATGTCGCGGCCCTGAGCTTTGCCTGCGGAGTGGCCGTCAAGATGGACTACTCCAGCGAAGGGTCGGGAGCCCATTTTTGGGACATGCACGAGGCGATGCTTGATAAGTTCGGCTTTTACTCGGCCGAAATGACGGGCGGTTTATCCCCTGAGTTTCTCGCCGTGCTCAAGGAGGACATCGTCAACCAGGTGCCCGCCATCATCGGCATCAACTACCCGACCGAAGGGGGTGGGCATGCCATTATCTGCGATGGCTACAACACGAATGGAGAATACCACCTGAACTTCGGGTGGGGTGCGTCGGCGCCGGACGAGATCACCGAGGCGTGGTATTACCTGCCCGTCGAGATACCGAGGTCTTTCAACGCCGTCGACGAACTCATTGTGAACGTCAGATCGGTTCCACCCGGCATCGAGATTGATCCGGCGTCCGTCGTGTTTCGGACTGCTCCGGGCCAGGAGTCCGAAGCTGTCGCGGTATTCCTCAAGAACAATACGGAGGGGCCTCTGCCCATCAACTCGATCCGGAGTCCGGAAGGGTTTGTTGTATCCCTTTCGGACGACGACTATGCGGACCAGATCGCGCCATTCACAATCGAACGTCCCGGCCAGGAGATAGCGATTAACGTGAGGTTCCGCTCGCAAGAGGCGGGCAGCACGCACGGCGTGCTCGCAGTCAGCTACGGCCATGACAGGACCAAGTATGCCGTTCTGACGGGCTCCGTTGTCGAAGGCGGGACCGAGGTCGAGGCCGGCGACGTCTCGGGAATCTGGTCCGAAGCGGAATCACCGTACTACGTCCTCGGAGACATCAGCGTATCCGACAGTGGCGAGTTGATTATCGAACCGGGGGTCCGGGTTATCTTCACGGGACCGTACAGTCTGACCGTCGGTGAAGAGGCGCGCCTCGTGGCAGAGGGGACCGGGAGCGGCGCGATTGAATTTACCGCGGCCAACAGGGAGCTGGGCTGGAAGGGATTGCGATTTGTGGAATCAGGGGAGGACGACGTGCTGCGCTACTGTTCGATCACGTTCTCGAAGAAAGGTCCTGCGCCGGGAGTGGAAAGCGGTGCCAGCACCCGCGGAGGAGCGATCTACTGCGACACATCGGCTCCGTCAATCACGCACTGCAAAATCACCAACAACACCGGTGACAGCGCAGGAGCCATCTACTCCCTGGACAGCGATCTTGTCATCAGCAATACGGTGGTGGCCAATAATACCGCGATGGGTGATTTTCCCCAGTGCGGCGGGATATACTGCGACGGAGACAGCTCCCTCCAGCTCGAAAACTGTACGATCGTCAACAATTTTCCAGGCGCAGTTCTAAGCGATGCCTACTTCTGGGTCGAGATGGTCAATACCATCGTCTGGGGCAACGGCAACTACCAGATCGAGTGTGACAAGTCGCTGAGTATAGTAACGTGCTGTGATGTTCAGGATGGCTACCCCGGGGAGGGCAACATCGACGCCGATCCTTGTTTCTTCGATCCCAGCGGGGGCATCGGGGCGGACTATGATGGATCGGCGGCGAACTGGGCGCTGAAAAGCTCCTCGCCGTGCATCAACGGCGGCATCGACCTCGGCCCCGCGGAGGCCGATGTGGCGGGTAACCCAAGGCTCCACAGTGATCTGGTGGACATCGGCGCCTACGAGAACCAGTCAGAGCTGCCGTTGATGACGCTTGAGCCGGCCTCGATCGTGGACGCCGGACCTGTTGCGATTGACACCGAGTCCACGGTGATGCTCGATATAATCAATACCGGCACGGTCGATTTCCGAATTGAAAGCCTGAGCCTCTCCGACCCCAACAGCGCATTCTTTGTCGTCACGCCGATCAACGATCATGTTCTGGCGCCCGACGAGCGGATCTCCGTGGAGATCGGTATTGCCCCAACGGAAGAGAAGATTTATAGCGATACACTCCACATACACTCAACCAGCAGCAACGGTGCCGACCGGACAGCAGAACTGCGCGGCGTAGGCGTCCTGGGAACGATTATTCCAGCCGGGGAGGTGCGCGGGACCTGGACAAAGGCAAACGCTCCCTACGCCGTCACCGGCGATATCGAGGTCCAACGGGGCAGGACGCTAACCATCGAGCCCGGCGTCGTGGTCAAGTTTACCGGCCATTATGGAATGACGGTGGGCAATCGAGCGACCCTGCGCGCGATCGGTACCGAGCTGGAGCCCATCGTCTTTACGGCGGTCGACGTGAACGAAGGCTGGTACGGCATGCGTTTCGTCGACGCAGGGGACGATGATATTTTGCAGTATTGTACGATTGAATACGCGACCAAACCGGACTACAGGCAGAGCAACTGGGAGGACGCGTGGGGCGGCGGCATTCTCTGCGGGATGTCCTACGACGTCACCTCGGTTCCATCAAGCCCCACCATTGACCATTGCGTGATTGCCAACAACTACGCGTACTACGGCGGCGCCATCTTGTGCACGGACGACTGCGAGGCGGTGATTACGCACAATCGAATCGTGAACAACTCCGCTCTGATCGTCGCAGGTATCTGGGTCAATTACTCCAGCCCCACCATTGCCAACAACGTTATCGCCCATAATTCCGCCGACATCAACGGGGGAGGAATCTACAATTACGAGGGGACGCCCTCGATTATCAACAACACGATCGCTCACAACCGGCCCAACGGACTGGATTTCGACTGGGTGAGCCCGTGGTCTGTCGAGGAACCGGTGCGGGTCTGGAACAATATCGTCTGGGAGAATGAGATATACTTCTGGGACGGCGTTGGGCTCGACCAGTATGATATCCGCTTCAACGACATTCAAGGCGGTTGGGAAGAAGAGGACGAAGAGGAAGGAGAGGACGAAGGGGAAGGAGAGGAAGAAAAGGGCAACATCGGCGAAGATCCTCTTTTCGCAGACTCTGAGAACATGGATTACCATCTGAAGTC
>Ga0209427_10008470_pt1 | contig 11570 bp, 6 predicted proteins | sample DeeMarSWOR136_30_FD_187465 | JGI IMG/M metagenome (GOLD analysis project Ga0209427, IMG submission 187465) | Marine sediment microbial communities from White Oak River estuary, North Carolina - WOR-1-36_30 (SPAdes) (version 2) | ecosystem: Environmental > Aquatic > Marine > Intertidal zone >... | reverse complement strand
AGGTCTCGAGGGTACGACAACATGCTCTGGGCCCAGATAACCGGTATTTACTATTCCGTGCCGCTGGCCTATCTCGACGATTACAAGGGCCGGTTTAACCGCAGTGCCGGCTATGACCAGTACGTCGAGGACTTCTACCGGGAGAAGATGCTGCCGTACCGCGGCCCCCTTGGGGATACTACTCTCCGTGAGAATCTACGAGAACTAGTGCCCTACCTGCTGGACCTCTGCTGGAATATCGAACTGCCGTCAGATCACTTCTACAACGTTTGGCAGCCCTGGGTAGGCGGCTACCACGGTGAGTATTCGATGGGTCGCGGCTGGTGGAATGACTGGCCGATGTACGTCTGGATTGACCAGGACGTGAAGTACCACTACACAGGACAGCGGGATTAGAATAAGCTCCAGTGACTGATAGATTTAGTATTAAAAACAGTCCAGAGGTCAGGAACTGTCAGCCAGGAGATTTACGACTGGCGGTAATAGTATAGACGCTGGGGGTATAGTGCTATGCCCCCAGCGTGATTGGATTTATCGTCTTTGGTACGAGCAAGCGTTGAGGTGCGGTCAGAGCAAGCATCTATGACAACAAATTCTGGATGTGTTTGCCGAGTACACATCGAGAAGCCTGCGCTGATTATCAGGTGGAGTGAAAGATACCAACATCACTTATTCTAGCCGAGGAGGTTACATCTAAATGAGTAGCAAGAAAAAAGCTATGCTCATTGGCGTTGATGCGGTGGTCTACCCTCTGGTGCTCAAGTTTATAGAGGAGGGGCATTTACCCAACCTGAAGCGTCTTATAAATGAGGGTGCCGGCAGTGAGGCTGCCTGCTGTTTGCCACCTTATACACCAACCAACTGGGCTACTCTCTCGACAGGTTCCTGGCCTGACACTCACGGTGCCGGAAACTGGATGGACTATAAGGCAGGCGACCTTCCGGGTGCCGCTGCTATGTCCACGTTTGACTCACGCACCATCACTGCTGAGACGATCTGGGAAGCGGCAGAGCGAGCCGGACTTAAGAGTCTATGCGCCGCCTATCCCTCAGCCTATCCCAAGCGAACCAAGAACGGGTACGTCATCGTTCCCCTGCACCGGGGATTGGTTACTATGCTTATGATTCGGGGGAATGAGTATGCGACGGCCCCCTCCATGCCAGGAGGAATTAAGATAGAGCTAAAACCGGCGGAGGGCTGGCGTGGGGCGCCAGAAGGGTCACTGGAGGCAGTACTGGTGGTACAGGAGACACCAAGTGCCGAGAGCGTCGTCTCGCGTGTCGGTGCCACTGAGGACGGGGCTGCCCTTCAGCGAGAGGCCGCCACTTCAGATCCAATGGCACAAATTGCCAGAGGTGTCCAGTTCGACCTGTTGTTAGTGAATTCCAAAGGACAGGGCTATGACCGGGCTCTGCTGTGCGAGAATAAGGATGCTACCAATCCCGTGGCTGAACTCAAGGCGGGCGAATGGAGTCCCTGGATATTTCGGGAATACACCGTAGTTCAGCGGGCACCTCGAATGGCGGGAATGACCTTCTCATTTACCAAGACTGATGTTGACGTTGAAGGTAAGCGTGAGGGTTCAACACGGTTCAAACTACTGCGCCTTTCTCCCGATGGCGAAGACGTTCGCCTGGTACGCTCCGAGGTCTATCCCACCACCCACTTCACCGATCCCCCTTCGCTAAGCGAGGAACTTGTTCGTGAGGCAGGTCCCTATTTCGAGCACACGGCGGGCCGTCTTACTGCCGATGTCATGGAAAGAGACAGCGAGATGCTGGATAACATACTCGATGAGATACGCTACCAAGCGTTATGGCACCCGAAGGCGGCGAGGTACGTGATGGAACACTACGGGTGGGATATCTACTACCTCCACTGGCACTGGCCTGACAACATAGCCCACCAGACAATGCGCGCCATCGAGCCTGAAGGGCCGGGATATGACCCGGCTAAAGCGCCAGCCTACATGGATGTTATCCGGCGTTCCTACCAGATAATGGACGAGATGGTGGGCAGTTTCATGGAACTAGCCGATAAAGATACCTATATCGTGGTAGTGGCCGACCACGGCTGCACCCCAGACTACCGGGTTGCCGACGTGTCCCGGCTGCTGGCTGAAAAAGGTCTTTGTGCCTTCAGCGGTAACTCCTTTGCTGTCGGGGCTATGGACCTATCCAAGTCGAAGGCCTACCGCAACGGTGCCTGCCAGATAACAGTCAACCTTAAAGGACGAAGCCCTCATGGCATAGTTGAGCCCGAGGATTATGAGAAAGTCCAGGAGGAAATTATAGACGCCCTTCAGACATGGCGCGACCCCGATAATGATAAGCTGGTAATCTGCTTTGCCTTGAAGAAAAGAGATGCTCAGCTTTTTGGGTACTGGGGAGAAAGGACCGGCGACGTGTTCTATCTGTTCAACCACGGTTACTGGTGGGGAGACCCGACTGTTGCACCCATATTCGAAGCAAAACCCGGTGCCACCGTGGTTGATGCCCCGCCGCTTTCATCACACCACGGGCCCAACCTTCCCACCGACAGAACCAGCCTGACTTCCAATCTATCCACATTCATTCTGTGGGGACCTGGAATCAAGGCTGGCTATTCGCGCGACCCCGAACGGCGCGGCTTCGTGCGACTGATGGACGTGGTGCCTACCCTGAGTCACCTCCTCGGCTTCCTGCCACCCCGGGAGTGCGAGGGTACTGTGCTGTGGGACCACTTTGAAGAATAAGTAAAAGAAGTTCTATATATTCGAAGGAGGATATTATGACTCAAAGTCCCGACGCGAACCTTGACCTTAATCTTGATGCAGTACGGGAACTCACGGCGAAGGACGAAGAATGTACCGCTGACGTAATCAGGATAGCTCCGGTCTGGCCGGTAGCGGGAAATAGTGGTGTGGTAATTACCAACGAAGGGATAGTGGTGGTTGACACCGGAATACCAGCCGGAGGTCCTGATAGAGTCAGGAGAATAAGAGAAAGGAGCGACGCTCCATTCAATACCATCATCTACACTCACGGGCATGGCGACCACGCTGGTGGGGCTGGTGCTTTTCTGGAAGATGCCGAGAAAAGGGGACACCCCAAGCCCAGAATCATAGGTCATGAGCTGGTAGCAAAACGGTTTGATAAATACCAGATGCTCCAGGGACGCCGTCAGTATATCAGCTCACTTCAGTTCCCACAGCGACCGAATAGCGTACCACGTCCTCAAAGACAGTCTGAACGACCCGTCCAGTATTACTACCCGGATACCACCTACTCCAACGCCATGGAATTCAAGCTGGGGGGTCTTACCTTCGAGCTTTATCATGCCATGGGAGAGACCGAAGATGCCACCTGGGTATGGGTTCCCGAAAGAAAGGTGGCTATTATAGGTGATTTATTTATCGGGGGCTGTCCCAATACCGGGAATCCGTTAAAGGAACAACGCTATACGCTGGAATGGGCAGAAGCACTCGAGCTAATAGCCAGCAAGAACCCCGATTTCATAATTGGCGGTGCGGGGCCAGTAATCCGTGGCAGGCTTGTGCAGGAAGTATGCCTTGATACAGCAAAATTCCTCCGATACGTACAGAACGAGGTTGTCAGGATGCTCAATGAGAAGTACTGGATTGAGGATATACTGGAGCAGGTCAGGGTACCTGATGACCTGGTAAACAAGCCATGGCTTGCCGCAACATACGGTCACCCCGTTTTCGTTGTCCACGATGTATACCGCAGGTACACCGGCTGGTATGACGGCAATCCCAGCGAACTCTTTCCGTCAAAGAGTTCGGAGATAGCCTCCGAGGTAACCAGGCTGAGCGGTATTGACAATCTCTTAGAGCGAGCCAGACAGCTACAGCAGGAAGGAAATGGTCAGCTTGCCCTGCACCTGCTGGATTTCATCATCAAGGGCACCGAGGATACTGCCAGGCGCAAGGAAGCATTATTTTTAAAGTCCGAAATACTCCACGCCAAAGCAAATGCTGAACCCAGCCTGATTGCCAGACACATCCTGCGTAGCGGTGCCGTTATTGTTAAAGAAGAAGGCGATTCATTGTAATTAACCCACTGCAACACAATTAAAACAAGGTAAAAGTTCAACAGAAAAGGAGAAGGTGCTTATGGCCGACAAACCCAACATCCTGTTAATCTTCCCTGACCAACAACGTGGTGATGTCATGGGCTGTGCTGGAAATCCGGCAGCAAAGACACCAAACTTAGACCGGATAGCATCAGAAGCGGTTTTATTTGATAATTGCTGTACCAACTCACCGCTTTGTATGCCAGCAAGAGCATCACTAATAACCGGACAGTATGTAAACCAGCACGGCATATGGCACAACTGGCATGCTGCCGACCGACATGGTCCCAGCCATGTAAGAAATATGCGTGACGCTGGCTATCATACGGCTGTAATTGGCAAGACACACCTGTATGTCCATGGAAGAAGGGATGTTAAAGACACAAGAGACCATGTAAACCAGCTAATGGATTGGGGCTATGTGGACACACACGAACTTACCGGTCCCTGGGCCTCTCGGGTAATAGACTCGCCCTACACTGACTACCTCGCTGAGAAGAGGCTTCTGGAAGCTCATCGTGACTACATCCAGCACTACCTGGAAGGAATGTTCAGCGGCGAGCTTCGACCCTGGGACGAGCCGCCCCCTCCCCTTTCCCCTGAAGACCACCTGGACACGTATACGGGCCGCATATCTGCGGAGTGGATACGCAACTATCAGGGAGACAAGCCCTTCTATCTTCAGGTCTGCTTCCCCGGCCCACATGACCCCTTCGATTCACCCAAAGAGTACCGTGCCATGTACAAACCAGAGGATATGCCTGCTGGCATTATGGACAAGCCAACATGGCCGGTATCGCCCCAGCTTGATGCAGTACTGAGGTGGAGCGCGCTTGACGGCATGACCGTTGCACAAAAACAGTTGATGAGCACCTTCTACTATGCCAAGGTCACACTAATTGACCATGCTATCGGCTTTATACTTAAAGCACTTGAAGAGAGAGGCTTCCTGGACAATACCTGGATAATCTATACCTCTGATCACGGAGAGATGCTCGGTGACCATTTTATGAGTCACAAGATAGTCTTTTACGAAGCGGCTCTAAAGATACCCTGCATCATCAGGCCACCAGGGGGCATCAATGGCTGGAAGTCAAACGCCTTGGCAGACCAACTGGACATCGCGGCTACGATAATTGATATAGGGGGCGCAAGGCCTTTTGAAAGAAGTGATGGTCGCTCGCTTGTGTCAAACGTCATGGATGGCCAGGGTTCCCCGGACGCTCAAAAGGGTAAGGAGGTCATCTTCAGTGAGGTCAACCTGTATTCAATGGTACTGACTGACCAGTATAAAATGGTGGTTAATTCGCTAACGCAAGAACCCCTTGAGCTGTATGACATGAAAAACGATCCCAATGAAGTAAATAACCTGGTAAGAGACCCGTCTTTCAGGAAGATGCGTGAAGACCTAACTGAACGTTATATAAGTGACCTCTTAAGTCACCTCGATGAAGAAAAGCTGAAGGTATTCCAAGAGATAGCGACTGCCCGACCACCCCGCGCATGACAGCAAAATGAGTTTCGTCAGCGATTTATCAGTTAGTAGCACCTGAATATGACTGTTAAATGGAAGCCTTCTGTTATATGGCTTACACTTAATGAGGCGATGAGAAGGAGCAGAACAATGGCCGAAAAACCCAACATCCTGTTGATTTTCCCCGACCAGCACCGAGGTGACGTTATGGGTTGTGCCGGTAGTCCAGTAGCCAAGACGGCAAATCTGGACCGACTGGCAGAGGAGGGCGTTAGCTTCACAAGGTGCTGTACCAATTCACCGCTTTGTATGCCAGCACGAGCATCACTGATGAGTGGTCAGTATGTCAATGAACATGGGGTGTGGAACAACGCTGTCAGCGCTAATAGACATGGTCCCAGCCATGTCAGAAACATCCGCGATGCCGGCTATCACACTGCCATAATCGGCAAGACACATCTATACGTTCACGGAGGCGCAATTGACACCAGAAAGCACGTACACGAATTGAACGACTGGGGCTTCACCGATATCCACGAGCTTACCGGTCCCAGGGCATCGGCCAACGTGGACTCGCCCTATACCGAATATCTGGCGGAAAGGGGACTTCTGGATACACACCGGGAGTATATGCATAAGTACAATAAAGAAATGAGGGAAGGTAAACTACGTCCCTGGGACGAACCGCCCACTCCTTTGCCCGCTCAGCATCACCTTGATAGCTATACCGGCCAGACGGCGGTTAACTGGATTCGAAACTACAGTGAAGACAAACCGTTCTACCTTCAGCTTCTGTTCCCCGGTCCTCATGACCCCTTCGATTCACCAACGGAATACCGCGCCATGTACAGGCCGGAGGATATGCCCGTCGGCATTATGGACAGGCCGACAGAACCCATACCCCCCTACGTTGATTTTGTACTCAGGTGGAGCGGTCTTGACGGCATGACTGAAAAACAGAAGCAAATAATGAGAGTACACTACTACGCCAAGGTTACCCTCATAGACGATGCCATCGGCCGGGTTCTGAGGGCTCTCGAGGAGAGGGGGCTCATGGACAACACATGGATAATCTATACCTCCGACCACGGAGAGATGCTGGGCGACCACTTTATGAGTCACAAGATAGTCTTTTACGAAGGGGCTCTCAACATACCATGTATTATCCGGCCGCCGGGGGGTATCAAGGGCTGGAAGTCCAGTGCCCTTATCGACCAGATTGACGTTGCTGCCTCACTGATTAACATAGCCGGAGCCAAGCCACTGACGGGGAGTGATGGTCGTTCTCTTGTCCCGCAGGTTAAGGCTGGACCGGACGGACCGCAAGCCCAACAGGGCAAAGAAGCCATCTTCAGTGAAGTATTCGGGTTCTCCATGGTCCGGACGGAGCGATACAAGATGGCGATTGATAGCAGGACACGACAGCCTGTGGAGCTATATGATATGGTAGAAGACCCCGACGAGCTTCGCAACCTAGTCGAAGACCCTTCCATGGATAAGTTACGTCGTGAGCTACTTGAACAATATATAAGTCGACTGCTGAGTCGACTTGATGAAGAGAAACTCAAGCTCCACGAAGAGACTCAGGCTGCGAGGCTGCGGGGAAGAATAGGTTGATAGGCAGAGGTTTATTATGAATCAAAGCTCGGACATAGAAGATGTAAGGAAGCTCAGAGGAAAAGACGAAGAACTCACCCCGGATGTTATTAAAATAGGGCGAGTCCTTCCCGTGGCCGGTCCAAGCGGTGTGGTAATTACGGAAGAAGGGTTGGTGGTAGTCGATACCGGAATGCCTCAGGGAGGACCCGACAGGGTCAGGAGAATAAGGGAGAGGACTGAAGCTCCATTTCACACGATAATATACTCGCATGGCCACGGTGACCATGCCGGTGGTGTGCATGCCTTTCTGGAAGACGCTGCAAAGAGAGGTCACCCAAGGCCAAGAATCATCGGGCATGAGCTGGTAGCAAAGCGATTTGATAAATACCGGATGCTGGCCGGGCGACGCCAGTACATAGGGTCGATCCAGTTTCCAAGTCCTGATATGCAACAGACCGAACGTGTTTTGAGGCAGGGTAACAGGCCTGCTCCCTATGTATATCCTGATACAACCTTCGCCGACTATATGGAGTTCAAGCTGGGAAGCTTTTCCTTCGAGCTCCGCCATGCCCCTGCGGAGACCGATGACACCATATGGGTTTGGGTACCGGAAAGGAAGCTTGCCATGATTGGCGACCTGCTGATTGGCGGTTGCCCCAACACCGGAAACCCGTTGAAAGAACAACGCTATACGCTGGAATGGGCTGAAGCCCTTGAGGAAATAGCCGAAAAGAGTCCCGATTTTATTATTGCCGGTCTTGGCGTTTTACGCGGCAGCCTTGCCCGTGAAAGGTGTCTGAAAACAGCCAAGTTATTGCGTTATATTCAGAACGAGGTCGTTAGGCTGCTTAATGAGAGATACTGGATTGAAGACATACTAGAGAAAGTAAAGATTCCAGAAGAAATGGCAAGCGACCCCTGGCTTGCCGGTAACTACGGTCACCCGGTTTTTGTTATCCATGACGTTTATCGCAGGTACACCGGGTGGTATGATGGCAATCCAAGCGAGCTATTCCCTTCCCGGAGTTCCGATGTTGCGACAGAAGTAACCAGACTCAGTAGTACAGAAATACTCATTGAGCGTGCCAGGGAATTACAGAGAGAAGGCAACATCCAGCTTGCCCTGCATCTGGTAGATTTTGCCATCAAGGGCACCGGGGACACCCTGAAACAGAAGGAGGCTTTGCTTCTAAAGGCTGACCTGCTCGATGCCCGGGCTGGTAGTATTCAGAACTTTATTACCGGGAATATAATGCGAACCAGTGCGGGTATACTCAGGCAGGAGACTGAATAGTGCCCGGTTATTATATTTCCTCTACAAGATTTTTGACAATACCTTATAATAATTGTTAGCATGGAAACCGCCTTTATTGTATCAGGGTATTTAGGATTGCCAAGCAAGTAATACATGAACTATAACAGAACATCCAGAGTTCAAGGACTCTTAATAATAGCCTCATTACTTGGTTTTCTAGGCCTCGCTTTTTATATGTATTCCTCTCGTCCACAGTCAATCCCGGAAGAATCGGTTGCTACAGAGTTTTCGGCGGAGCGGGCCTATCAACATCTTGAAGTGATTGCGCAACAGCCTCGCCGCCTGTACCAGCCATACTACAATGAATGCCGAGACTACTTTATCAGAGAACTGGAAAGACTGGGGCTGGAAGTTGAAATTCAAGAGAGTACAGCCCATCATACTTCGGCATGTGTCAACTATTCTTCCGTTGAAAATATCATTACCAGAATCTACGGCACGTCCGATTCACAAGACGCTATTTTAATAGACGGACACTTCGATTCCGAGCCTTTCGTGAGTCCCGGAGCCCAAGACGATGGTTCAGCAGTGGCAATCATGCTGGAAATAGCATGTGCTTTGAAATCAGGCGAAATGCTTAAAAATGATGTGATACTGCTATTTTCTTCAGCTCACGAACCCGGCAACATGGGAGCCACCGCATTCATAACGGAACACCCCTGGGCAGAAGACGTGAAGCTGGCTATAAATCTGGAGGGTGGAGGCGACGGGAAAGCGATACTCCTTGATACAAACCCCGATAATGGCTGGTTGATTGAACAATATGCAAAGGCCTACCAGAAATCACTGAGCAATTCAACGGTAGTATATCTTCGCTTCCCCAATACCGATTTCGCGGAAGTATTCAGGCCAGCCGGATACTCAGGTTTCGATATCAATAATGTTATGGGGTCACCTGTAAAGGGCCATACTCGCCTAGATAATCTGGAGCGTATTCATTTACGGGATATTCAAGAATACGGCAATACCGTTTACGCGCTTACCCGGCACTTCGGGAATATAAATCTGCGTGATACTAAAAATGGTAACGGCATTTTCTTCAGTTTACTGGGCTTAACAACCATCCAGTACCCCGATTATGTGCCCAGGATTCTGGTTGCCGTAGCCGTGGTGCTTTTTGGTTTCGTGTTGTTCCTTGGCTTCAGGAAAAGAATAATCAGCTTGCCGGGTATTGGTATAGGGATCGCGGGTGTCCTCCTTTGCGTGGTTGCCACGGTTGCTATAATCAACGGAGTATGGTATCTGATAACGTTTTTCCACCCGATGTACCAGTATCTTTACAATAGTTCTTATGAATATAATTCTCTATTTTTCTATATATCCTTTGTTATTATAGCCGTCATAATATCCTATTTATCGTTTTTCCTGGTCGGCAAGATCAGAGGATTGAGTCACCCTGACCTGGTTATGGGCATCAGTACCACCTTTTTATTAATAGCTCTGGTTACGAATATTATATTTCCCGGCTTGGACTACTTTACTGTCTGGAAAGCTCTAGCCCTTGTAATTGCCATCGGCTACTGGTTCCTGACTTTCAAGACATCTGAGAGCAGAATATCCACCAGACATTTAATTCCGTTTCTGGCGGCATCATTGATAAGCATTATACTCCTTCTGCCTCTGGTCATGTTTTCTTTTGGCTCAACGCCGTCCGACCTGATGCGGTACATACCGGCAGTAATATTAATAGTCGCTGTGATGCCCGTGATTTTTCAGATTATCAATCGCAGGAAAGTGGTATTTCTGGCGGTATTCGGGCTGGCGGCTATCGTTCCTCTGGCGATAAACCTGGCTGATGATTTTAGCACAGAGAATCCAAGAATAACCCACGTTTCTCACCTACAAGATGCCGATGGTGGCAGGTCTTTCTGGATAACGCAGAAGCTGTACAGGTCCGGTTTAGACGATTATTCTTCTCAATTTGTATCCGACTCTCAGGAAATACAATCGATAAGGGACTACATTTCCGATTACCCATATGACTATGAGGCTTATGTAACACCTGTTGAGGCTGAAATGCTGCCGGCGCCCCGGCTTGAAGTACTTGAGGACTCTACAACCGATGGTATAAGGACACTTGAATTACATATATCGACCATGCGGAATGCTTGGGAAATTTCAGCATACAAAAATCCAGACCTGGAAGTGATTGAATATAAAGTGAACGGGGTAGAATGCAAACCGCTGTTCGGTCTGCATTCATCAAGCGCTGATGAGACATCGCTTTTTCACTTCCACAACGTACCCGAATGGGGACTACTGGTGCAGTTAAAAGTAAGGGCAGGTATCCCGGTAAGAATAAGGCTTACAGACACAACCTACGGACTGCCTGAGGTTCAGGGTATCGACAAGATGCCGGATTATATAATCCCGTTGATTGACTGGGGAGCAGATAAAACCAATGTAACCAAGACATACGACCTGCAATAGTCTCCATCCAAGTGTGTTGTATTAACACCAGTTATTAAACGAATATAAAAACCAGTATCCCTCTACACCCTGGTGCGTGAAAAAATCCAGTGCTCAACAGAAAAACATAAGATTATATAGCATATATTTTCTGGTATCAAGAATCGTTGACCTTGATTCGCCTATGTTATCACCAGGCTATACGACCGGGCACACATCAACCAGTTGAGCGTCCACTGGTAGACAAATCAATAACTCAGCCAGGTGAATCATTCTTCCATAGGAATAAACGTAGCCCTATCTCAAATCAAGCCGCTTTGTTTTGTATGGACATAATGAGGGTGTTATACTTTTTATATAAAACACTTTATACATATATGTTAAATATATTATATATTCAGGCAGTGCGATATATAGTAAAAGACCAAATAAATGGGGTGTAATATGGGCGGACTGAACAGTAAACAGAGACAATACATCGTTGACTCGTTTGGCAGCAGGGCTTCTTTTAACAAAACCGAGCGTAAACTCTACGGACATGACATAGCAGAGATGCCCTCACTTATTAAAAGGCTTATCGGTAGCACTATACCCGACGTGGTTGTGCAGCCAGAATCAGAGGCAGAACTGGTGGAACTGGTAAAATGGGCAGCCAACCAGCGTCTGCCGCTCACTCCAAGGGGGAAAGCTTCATCGGGG
>Ga0209427_10008468_pt1 | contig 11572 bp, 12 predicted proteins | sample DeeMarSWOR136_30_FD_187465 | JGI IMG/M metagenome (GOLD analysis project Ga0209427, IMG submission 187465) | Marine sediment microbial communities from White Oak River estuary, North Carolina - WOR-1-36_30 (SPAdes) (version 2) | ecosystem: Environmental > Aquatic > Marine > Intertidal zone >... | reverse complement strand
TAAGAATTCGTGAAAGTCAAAATCTGGTTTAACACCCTTCTTATTTATTGTCAACTCGTCTGGATAACCTGCAGCATTTATAACTTCCAAGAATTCTTGAGCTAATTTTGCATAGATTCTTCCTCTGTACATACCACATGAGCCACAGAATATACCACAATACCCAATCAATTCCTTTGCATCATTAATATCAACCATTTTTTCCCTTCTTAGAAAAGTAAATTTTTAAAGGTCATAATAGAATGCTTAAAAGACATTAAAAAAGTTCTTATTAAATTTTAAAAATATATTTCAATAAACCTGAAAGAATAAAATTATGATACAATTAGATTAGTATAATTAGCTTGCTGGCATCTCATCAAGTTGTAAATCACCAATAAGTTGTTTTCTTGCTCGTTGTATCTTAACCTTTATTTTTTCTCCAACCTTACGTTTCCAGATTATATTTCGAACATCTTCCATTCCTTTTATTTTTCTACCTTCAATTCCTATAATAATATCTCCTGGAGATATACCAGCATAATCTGCAGGACTTCCTTCATTGATTTGTATGACAAGAGCACCATTATCTGTTGCAAGATTATAATAAGAGGCAAGCGTAGGATTCATATCCATCCCTACGATTCCCATCCATGGTCTAATCACACGACCATATTCGATTAATTCATTTGCGACATCTTTTGCTACATTAATTGGGATAGCAAATCCAATTCCTTGTGCAAATGGAATAATTGCATTATTTATTCCAATAATCTTACCATCGCTATCAACAAGAGGTCCTCCGCTATTTCCTGGATTTATCGCAGCATCTGTTTGAATTAGATTTTCCAATATTCCTTGCTGTGTTTGCATATTTCGTTTTACAGCTGATATTACACCAAAGGTTACTGTTGCCCCCCCTGCTAATCCTAAAGGATTACCTATAGCAATTGCCATTTGTCCAGGTCGCAATATATCTGAATTACCGAATTCTCCAGAATAAAAATTATGTCCTTCGATTTTAATGACTCCTATGTCTGTACTTGGATCTTTTCCAATTACACGTCCATCATATTTTTTTCCATCACAAAGAAAAACATCTACTTTTTCAACACCTTCAATAACGTGATTGTTTGTCAAGATATATCCATCTGGATTCATAATAATTCCAGAGCCAAAACCTTTCAATTCCATTTTATTGAAAAGATCATATCTCATTATTCGTTGAGTACTTATTGCAACTACACTTGGGCTTACTTTCTCGACAGCTCTTATCGTTTTTTCTTCATCAAACAAGTTTTTATCATCTCCAAAGCTCTTATTTTTTATCTCTACTTATGTATAGTTAACAATTGTTAATTAATTTTTCTATTGTTTAAAAGTTACCAAAATGAAATAAGCATTAATAATTTCCTTACAGGATAATATAATACATTCATAGTATACATCTTTGCTAAAGATTATGAATACAAATAAAAAAACATAAAATACTATATGATAATTGTGCCCTCAATTAAAATCATTATATAACGATGTATTTTTATCATTATCAATCATTTAGTAATAGAATTTTTATGATACGAGAATATTTCAAACTTGCCCGATTATCCATTGCACCCCTTACAGGTCTTGCTCCAGTTATGGGTGCTATTGCAACTGGGCAATATCAGATTTTATACCTATTCATTCTATTTCTTATAGGTATTTTAGTTCATTCATATGGAATGACACATAATGATATAATTGATTATACTATTGATAAAAAAATAAAAAATTTTATAGATAGACCATTGGTAAGTGGAACAATTACCAAACTAAAAGCATGGATATTTGCTTTTGGTTGTTTAGTAGTATTGTTTGTTTTTGCCACCTATATAGCTATTTCTAATCAACATTATATATCAATTATTTTTCTCTTGATAACTGTTGTATGTGTAACATTATATAATCTTACAAGTAAAAAAATCCCACTTGCTGATTCCTTCCTTGCTCTAGGTATGTTCTTTTTTATTTTATATGGTGCAATAGTACAAATATCCTACATCAATGATCTGCCATTCTTAGTTTGGATCATATGCCTTCTTGGAGCAATACAAATCTTTTTACTTAATGTTATTGCAGGTGGATTTAAGGACATTGAAAATGATGCTCTCCAAGGTGCAAATACTTTAGCAGTAAGACTTGGTCTACATATAGATAAAAAAAAATTATACATACCAAGTAGTTTTAAATTAATTGCATACACAATACAACTATTTAACATATTTATAGCATATCTACCTTTTCTTTACAACTCTAATTTTGCATCACCTATAACATTTCGTTATACACTCATAACTCTTATTAGTATAATCAGCATTTTTGTTATATTACTATTAAAAAAATATCTCAATCTCTTAAATTTTGAAAGAGCAACCATTAGAAAATTAATTAATTTACATGGTTATATCAATTTTACTTTTGCACCTATCCTTCTTATGACAATTAATTCATATGCGATTCTCATTATAATTATTCCTGGATTTGGATTTTTATTGTATAATATTCTGTTTCATGAAAAATTCATGGAACCTTCAAATATGTAAAAAATATTTTAAATAAAGATAATAATTTTATTTGTTTTTTAGCTAATTAAGAATATTAAATAACCAATGACTAAAATAATAAATAAAAAAATTGATCCTATATTTTGGTTCACAATTTTCATAGTTTTTGTTCGATTTGGAAAACTTGAACGAAGGCTAGTTAGTATAAAAATTAGAGGAAACATTGAAAAAAGTGCAAGAATTCTAAAATCAATATTGGAAGGAAGCACATTAAAATTAGAAAGAATAACATAATAAAGAGTTACAAGAATAGACAATATACTTGCAAGTGTTAAACCAAAGCGTAGGCCTTTACGAACTATTATGGTTTTTTTATCTCCTTTGCGATCACCTTTTATATCTGGAATCTCTGCATTGATAATCCAGGCTCCTAAAAACATCATGAATGGGAAAATAAATATTAAAAACAAGGAATCAAGTTGTCTTGCAAATACATAGTAACCTAATCCTGGAATCATAAGCCCAATTGCAATCACTGTTGTGATTTCTCCTAGACCATGATAAACCAATTTCAAAGGTGGAGCAGTATAAAACCATGCTAGAAAATTACCTGCAATAACATAAAAAAGAAATTCAATAGGGAATGAAAAAATTGATACAAATACAGATGCTAAAATTATTGAAAATGCCATAAATAAAAGAGATAAATGTTTTATATAGGTCCTTAAACGTTTGTTATATAATATTTGACCACTTCCTCCAGAAAATGCTGTTGGTTTATTAAATTTGTCTGCTTCTGCATCATAATAATTATTGCAATAAGACATTGATAAAAGTGCAGTGGTAGCTATTGCTAAACCAACAATGAATTTTGGTAAATCAAATGGGTTCTTCAGCACAAGTGCAAACACTATACCAAGAATATAGAGGATAAGTGTGGTAGCTATTAAAGGAAGACGCCCTAATTTAATAAGATATACAATTTCATCTGTTTTCATCCAAATAACCTCCCTATAAATTTATTTATTAAAAATTAAAGCTTATATTTATAGCTTTCGTTTTAAATAAAAATTATATAATTAATTTCAAATTGAATTCAAATATTCTAATATCAATCTATATCAGCTATACTACAAAGACGACATAGTGTACTGCTGTCTATAGGTATACTTCTGTTTTGTTGTCTTTTATGATGAATTGATATTATTTGCTTACTCCTTGTTCCTTCACGATAAACTGTTATTCCTTTGCATCCGAGTGTATATGCATGAAAATAAGCGTCATAGACTTCCTTAACAGTTGATTAATTTTTTAGATTTATTGTTTTAGATACTGCATTATCAACATGTTTTTGGAAAGCAGCCTGCATTTTTACATGAAATTCAGATGGTATATCAAAAGTTGTGATAAAGAATTTGCGAACTTCAATTGGAATTTCTTTTGCATAGATTTTCTTTATATATTGCTAAATTATTTATAAATTAATTGATGATCAATCTATTGATTCTATCATAAATGTAGAGATTAAATTATGAGTGAAAAAAGGGCAAAGATGTTTAACAAAAGGGCAGCTAACCCAAAATATAAGTCAGATGAAATTATAGCGTCTCTATTACTGCATCCTGGTCAAATAATTGCTGATATAGGATCTGGGGGAGGATACTTCACTTATAGATTTGCAAAAGCTGTTGGAGAAAAAGGAAGAGTCTATGCTGTAGATACAAATCAAGATTTTTTAGCATATATTAAAAAACAAGCTGAAAAACAAGGTTTAACAAATATTGTTACAATTTTTAATAAATCCGAATATCCAGAACTACCAAAACATAGTTTAGATATTATTTTCATGCGAAATGTTACTCATCATTTATCAAATCGTGTTGATTATTTTAAGAATTTAAAAAATGCATTAAAACCAAATGGTAAAATAGCTATTGTTGAATATGATAATAGAGGAGGATTTTTTAGTTTTCATAAACTCCATCGGCATTTTATTCCATCAAATACACTTCTTGAAGAAATGATACAAGCAAGATATTCTTTGAAAAAAAGTTATGATTTTTTATCTGAGCAATCATTTATGGTATTTTCAATAAAATAAATAAAAAAATATGGTCATTTATTTATTTGAATTTTTTCAAGTACACAAAATTTAAAGTTAAAATTATTTGAAATTAGGTCAAATTCATTAAAATTTTTATCTGTATAGTCTACTCTATACAGGTAATAAGAGGTTCAGGAAATTCCCATTTATAATGAACTTTACTAGAATGTATCGTTTTTATTTGATAATCTGGAAGAGCAGGATTAAATTCTTCAATTTTTAAAACAATGTAATTAATGGTATGATTTCCAATATTATTTAATGCAATATCAATAGGTATCCAACCTTTTAAAGGTGAAAGAATTTCACCCCATGCATGCGCTTCAGCTATAGTCTTTTTTTGCTTGATAAAAAATCCAGTCAATCGACGACAAGGGATTCCTCGCATTCTAGTTAAAGTAATAAAAAGATCTGTAAATTCGTCGCAATCCCCGGTTCTTGTAAGTAAAGCTTGATCAGCTCCTAATCTTTTTTCCTGTTTTTCACGATTTTTTAGATTATCTTTGATAAAATTATTTATTGATTTTACCCATTCTGAAAGGTTATCTATTTTAAACCATTCTTCTTTAAAAAAATCCCGAATTATTTCTAAATTTAGAGGCCAATATTTTGAACTCTGTTTGTATTTTTGTTGGAGAGCTTTAGGGAAATCTGATATTTTACCCCAGTTATCATTGAGATTAGAATATGACAGAGTAGGAATTACTGTAATAATTCTATCTAAAATAATAGTTCCTTTTGTGCCAGCTTTATGTTGAAAAATATAGAAAGAATTATGTCCCTTGCTTTTAAGCTTACATTGTTCAGGAGGTTTATTTATCAGAACTGTTTGACGATAGGTAGGATAATGAAAAAATTTTAATCTAATGATTGGAGTACCTGCATTTGTTTGATATATAAGCTTCTCCTGATGATGAATCTTCCATCCATTAATATTAATAGATTTTTTCATAAAGAAATACTATTTAATAGAACCATATAGTAATAAATGTTATTATGACCTGCATCTGGATTCGAATCCTAAACTTACTATTATATTATTTGGTTTTATATCTTTTGAATCTGCAATACTTTTTATTTCTTCGAATTGTTGAAAATTCCAAAGATATAATAAGTTTTAGAAAGTAATATTTTTTTAAGGTATAAAAAAATTCTGTGTAAGGTTGTATCATATATTTTTAATAGTATTAGGAAAGATTTGTGGGAAATATATAATAATATCCTTATCATTTATAATATTTGAAGTGGGTTAATTAATATGAAAAACAAAAAAATACTGGTTTTTATAATTACAATTCTGTTTATTGTATCCTTAGTAGGCACATCTGCTTATGGAACTACTGCTGAGGATGAGAAAAAACTAACAAACAATCAGATACCCCTAAATACAAATGGATATGGGATTCAATGGGAGATGAACTACGGTAATGACCCTAGAGAGAGTGGTCGATTTGAAGGTCCTCAACCAATTGGTGATTGTGATGGAGATGGAGAAAATGAGCTCTTAATTAGTGGTCGGGATGCAGCGTTACGAGTTATGGAATGGTCAGAATCAGAACAAACCTATAAAGAGACACATACCCTTCATAGTCCATTTTATAGACTCTTCATGTTTTTAAACCATTTTAATGATAATATCGAGCCACCAGATGCTGGAGGTATGGCAATTGGTGATCTTACTGGTGATGGAAAAAATGAGATTGCTGCAACTTGGTATACCACAGTCTATAAATGGATAGGGGGAAAATATAGAATAATAGGTTTTAATCCCTATATATTTTGGAATGGTGGTGGCAATGCGGATTGCTACATTGGTGATTGTGACAATGATGGACAAAACGAACTAATTATGAGCGGTGGTCCTACATGGCATGGTAATAATGAAATGGCTGAAATTGTAATCTTTAAATGGAATGGATGGCGGCTTGTGAAAGTAGCATATTGGGACGATCCTGGTGTTAGTGGCTATGTTTACATGGCGGGTCTTGGTGATGTTGACTATGATAGTGAAAATGAAATTGTTTGTGGAACTGCTGGAAAAGTTGTTGTTTTAGATTGGAATAAAGTTACTGAGGAATTCGAAACAACAATTATAAAACAAACTGGTTGGCATGATTATCCCTTTGCCTGTATCTGTAAAGATAGTACTGGAGATGGACTAGCAGAAATACATGTGGGATATGATAGCCCTTGGGTTACATTTTTTAAATGGAATGGGTATGAATATGAAGAGTATTTTGAAAGATATTTCCCTGGGGAAGAAGGTGTAATTGAAGCACTTGATGTTGGAGATGTTGACGATGATGGTATAGCTGAAGTCTGTATTGGAACAAATTTAGTACATATTCTCCAATGGAATGGATCTTCTTATATTGAAGAGGCGGTTCTACAAACTTGGGGAAACCTTGCTATTACTTGTATTGGTGATTGTGATAATGATGGTAAAAATGAAATTAACGTTGGTTCTGTATTTGTTGATCATGGTGATGATTTTATGGAATGGGTATTTAAATATGGATGGGAAACCTAGGAATTAAAAATTATTTTTTAACAATGTAAGATCCATAATATAAATTAATATACTAATTTGTATTACTGCTAGCTTCAGATTTTTATGAATAATATTATCGAAATTAAAAATTTAACAAAGAAATTTGAAAAAATTACTGCGGTTGATAATATAAATCTAGAGATTAAGGAAGGAGAGATATTTGGATTACTTGGACCAAATGGAGCAGGAAAAACTACAACGCTACTAATGCTTACCACACTTAAACCCCCAACTTCAGGTACTGCAACCATTAATAATTTTGATATCATTAAACAACCTGATAAGGTTAGAAAGTCCATTGGGATAGTATTTCAAGATCCAAGTTCTGATGAAATATTAACCGGTTATGAGAATCTTAAACTTCATGGTTGGCTATATGATATGCCAGATGATTTAAAGGAACAAAGAATTACCGAAGTCCTTGAATTGGTTGACCTCACAAATAGGAGAAATGATCTAGTAAAGAAATATTCAGGTGGTATGAGAAGAAGGCTAGAAATTGCTAGAGGACTTATGCATCATCCGAAGGTTTTATTTTTAGATGAACCAACTCTTGGGCTTGATCCTCAATCACGTGAATATATTTGGGAATACATAGAGAAATTATCAAAAGAAAAAAACATAACAATAATTCTAACAACTCATTATATGGATGAGGCTGATAAATTATGTGATCGTTTGGCAATCATCGATAACGGGAAAATTGTTGTTATTGGTTCTCCGAAAAAGTTAAAAAAAGATTTAGGTGGAGATATTATACGAATAAAAGCTGAAAAACTCAATATTGACACTTTAAATAATTTAAATTATGTTAAAAATATCAATAATTGTGATGGGGAATTTTGTTTAACTGTTGATGATGCTAACTTAAATTTACAAGAAATTTTAGGAATTATCGGTAAAGTTGATTCAGTAGAGATTAGAACACCAACACTGGATGATGTATTTTTGCATTATACCGGTCGAGGAATTAGAGAGAGCTCCCCAGAGGGCGGATGGGCTGAAAAAGCTATGCATATGAGGTCGAATTAATGGGTGAATTAAAAGGTATTTATGCATTATGGTATAGAGAAGTTAAGGTATTTACAAGAGAAAGATCAAGAGTTATATCATCGATTGTTAATCCGCTACTTTGGTTCTTTATTATCGGTGGAGGTCTTGGAGCATCTGTTTCGTTTGGTAATATAAATTTTCAAACATTTATTTATCCTGGTATTCTAATACAAACAGCACTATTTTCTTCTATTTTTTTTGGAGTTTATATTGTTTGGGATAAAAAAATAGATTTTATGAAAGAAGTACTCGTTGCACCTATGAAAAGAACATCTATTTTTATTGGTAAAATATTTGGTGGATCCACAGATACATTGATTCAAATTATTATTTTATTGACAATTGGTGTAGTTTTTATTGTAACTGGAATTCTTAGTGATATTAATTTTAATGTTTTTACGATATTTATTACTATAGTCTTTTTGTTTGTTACAACAGTTGGGCTTGTAAGTATCGGTCTTATTATTGGCTCACAAATGGAAAGCCCAGAAGGTTTTCAATTGATTATCAGTTTTGTTGTTTTCCCAATGTTTTTTTTATCAGGGGCACTTTTTCCAATTGACAATCTACCCTTTTGGTTAGCTCCCTTCATATTAGCTAATCCTGTAACTTATGCAGTGGATGGTGTTAGGGGTGTTCTAATTGGCATTTCAAGATTTAATATAGAATATGATTTTCTGATAATTTGCATTTTCTCAATTATAATGATTTTAATTGGTACATATGCATTTAAGAAGATGAAAATTTAGAGATAATTTTTATAAAATTTAAAAAATTAGTGTTTAAATGCACAAATTTGGCATATTGGTTAATAGTAAAATACTCATTCAATATCTTTTCGTTGTTTGGGACCATTTTTGAACGCCTTCATCGGAAATGTAAGCTTAAAGTAACATGCTCTAACAGGATTTAGTAGTTTTATTGGACAATTTTCTATCAGTTAAGTCAAAATTTGATTAATGAGTCCTCATATATTGTTTTTCTCTACTTTTATATCCTCTGAAAAATGGAACTTTATTAAATTCCGGAAAATTTGCTTGTTTTATTATAATTTTTTCATCACTCTGAACTCTTCTAAAATTGTCATGATCTCGACTTGTAAGCAATGTAACAGCATCTCCATTTTTACCAGCTCTTGCTGTACGACCTATTCGATGAATATATTCTTTAGGAGTTTTAGGTACATCATAATTATAAACATGTGAAACTTCTTTTATATCAAGACCTCTTGCAGCTACATCGGTTGCAACTAGTACATTTATTTTTTGTCTTTTTAAGTCATCAAGTGATTTTGATCTCTTGTTTTGATTCATTCCACCATGTATCTCAGAAGCATTTATTCCTTGGCGCCGAAGATTTTTTGCAACAATATCTGTTTCTTTTCTTGTCGCACAAAATACAATTGCAAGACCTGGTGTTGAATTTTTTAGTAAATGAAGTAGAAGAGAAAATTTGTCATTCTGATTGTATATATCAAAATATTTTTGATTTAATTTATCTGTATCTACAAGTGGTTTTGTTCTAAAAATCAATGGATTTTTTAGATGTTTTTTTGCTATCTTGTAGATATCATCTGAAATAGTTGCACTAAACATTAGAGTTTGCCTAACTCTAGGTAGATTAAATATAATTCGTTCAACATCCTCAATAAAACCCATTTCGAGCATCTTATCTATCTCATCAAGCACAAGAAATCTGATATTTTTAAAATTTATAGTCTTCCTATTTATATGATCTAACAATCTTCCTGGTGTTCCAACGACTATGTGGGAAGTAGGAATATTTCTTATTTGAGGTCCAATACTCACTCCTCCATATATACTAGTTGTTTTAATCCCAAGACTCTTTCCAAAATCTTGGAAAACATCAGTCAACTGAATACATAATTCTCTAGTAGGAGTTAATACAAGTACTTGAAGACCTCTATCATTTTGAATTTTATCTAAAATAGGTAGACAAAAAGCTAGTGTTTTACCTGACCCTGTTTCAGCTTGACCAACTACGTCCTTTCCATTGAGTATATCAGGGATACATTTCTCCTGGATTTGAGTTAAATCTTTAAATCTAAACTCTTTAATTTTTTCATATAATCTATAATCAATATTAAGTTTTTCAAAATTCATTTTTCCACATTTTAAATCCTTTTATTTAAAAATATATTTACTTTATGATCTCTTTTATTTTAGTTGCTTTAAGCCCTTCAGCTGTTTTTTCTATAGTATATTCCACATTGTCACCTGCATGAAGTATTGTTAAAAACGGTATATCCTTTTCATAAATCATAATACTTTTTCCATTTTGCCCTTCAATTAATCCTTGCTTCTTTCTGTCGCTGTACCAATTGACAATTCCTTTCATATAAATTCACCAACTATTTAATAAATAAAGATATATCAAAATGAATGTGAGCAATTTACACAATTCTTCTGATTATTAGTGTTAACTTTTATACTAAATTGAGAGCAAACTTCGTATTCGTACACTGGTCTATTTAGAGCTTTGCATCTAATCACATTTTTTTGTTTTTTATTTTCATTTTTATTAATTCTTCTATTTCTATTTTGATTCATATCTACTTCACCTTAGTTATACTTATATCTATATTATCTGAAAAAAATAAAAAAAATCAAATCCATTTTGTGCATTAGAAATGGATACTCAAGTTTCTATTTCCTTCCAATACTATATCAATATATGTCCCTTATATAGTTTTGTATTGCATTATTTGTTATTCTTGAATCTATTTATCAACATTATTATAATATTTAATAATATTATATCTACAATGTAATTTAAATTCTTATCTGAGACCAATTCATACATGTTTTCTCCTATAACTGAAAAATGTAAAAATGATTATATCAATGGTTTCTTTTGATCAGTTAAACCTCTTTTTCTGAGCCGGAAGGTAAGACAGAAAATTCAGCACCACATCTGGTACATCTCATTATTTTTCTATTAATTCTTTCTATTTTTCCACCACAACTACATTTCATCATATTTTCCTCTAAAAATATAATATTAAAACAATTATCTCTTTTTAAAAAGTAGTAGTAATATTGGTTAAAAACCTTTCTGTTAGTTGTTACTCTCCGTAATTAGATGTAAAAAAGTTATAAGACATTAATTGTATTTAATTAAAAAACTTTGTAGAAAATTGATAATATGAAAAGTTGTTACTTAGTTTAGAAATTCATTCAATGTTGTTTAGATACATATACAATCCTATCAAATCAAGATACAAAATGAATAAAAATAATAGATTTGACACTAATTATTTTTCATATCATAAGAGATAAACGATAACAATAAAAAAATCAAAAAATTATTTAGAAAGAA
>Ga0209427_10008467_pt1 | contig 11572 bp, 8 predicted proteins | sample DeeMarSWOR136_30_FD_187465 | JGI IMG/M metagenome (GOLD analysis project Ga0209427, IMG submission 187465) | Marine sediment microbial communities from White Oak River estuary, North Carolina - WOR-1-36_30 (SPAdes) (version 2) | ecosystem: Environmental > Aquatic > Marine > Intertidal zone >... | reverse complement strand
ACAAAGCGTATATCCATCATGGGGCCGGGAGTAGGCATAGTTCATACCCACCGAACCGCCGACTCCGCCGGTCTTGTTGACCACATTAATATTGACACCGAGAATATTGCCCATTTCCGCAGCGACGACGCGATTGCATATATCGGTTCCGCCGCCGGCACCCCATACCAGCACATTGGTTATATCTCTTTCAGGATATTCAGCTTTCCTCGGTTTGCATCCCGTCATAAGAAAAACCATGCCTGCGAAAAAAAACGACAGGCCAAAAGCCAAGATGAGCTTTTTCATACCGAACTCCTTCTTTCAAAGCACGCTTTACCGAGAGTAGCGAGCTGTTAATTTTGGCCTACTGCAAACTGCCACTTGAATTAGTAGCTCTGCCCACTACAGGGAAAAGATTTCTCGTTCTATGAACCGCCACGTCCTGAGATAATCGCCGCTTGAAATGAGCTGTGCAAATTCATTTCTATCGAATCCGCTTAGAAGATTCCAGAGCTTATTTGTCAGGCGGGCATTCATTTCAAAGGTCTCTTTAATATCCCAGCGCGTTGGGGATGTATCAGACGTCAGGTAATCGTCATATTTGTATTCCTGGAGATAGTAAAGGAACTCAACATAGTCTAAGAAGTGCTTTGTCCCGACCATATAGTCCCAATCCCAACGAGCATCATTGTCATTAATGTGGATGTAAAAAGGAAACCGGCTTTCAGCGATCATGGTCACCGCCTCTGCGGGATTTTCATTGGCGTACAAGGAATGGCCGAAATCGACAGTGATTCCCATTTGATCTATGGCTATATCGTTTAGCAGGCAGAGCGCCTTGGCGGCGGTACTGACGAAACATCGTCCTCTGGTTTCGCTCGGCTTGTATTCCACATACAAAGGTATGTCGGTGAGATAGCTTCCAGCTTGACTGAGACTGTCGACAAGGTATGTCCATGCCTGGGCATAATTCTTTTGGAAATTGAATTCGTATCCGTCTGCCAGCGGGCAACAGGTTACCTTGTCGGCGCCTACTTTTTTGGCGAAATCCTTGGCCCTTCTTATGAAATCGACGGCCTTTGAGCGGACCTGGCTGCTTGTCGAGCTCAGCCCGCCGTCCCGGAACTCAGGCTCGGCTTTTACGTTTACATTGATCGCGGCTATATGCAGATGGTATCGGGCGATCAGACTTTTGAGGACCTGAGCGTCATCGACTTCATATGGGAACACCAACTCGACTCCGTCAATGCCTTCCATATCGGACACCATTTCCAGACGCTGTTCCAAGGTCTTGACCTCATTGTACTCGTGAAACCTGTCTTTGGTTTTGCTTAAGAAACTGGTTATTACCGCGCTTTTTACGGGACAGTTCATCATCAATCGCCTTCCTTTTTCCCCAAAATTGTTCAATCGATAAGGTACGATGGCCTGAGGACAAATCCCAAGTTCCCCAAGCAGATTCACATATTCAATCGCATCGGCTATCTCTCCGGATGGCAGATTTCATAGCCGAATCTGTTTAGCTATCCTGTTGAGCCTATGGTGAAGAATCTTACATGATCTGTTGAGCTAATGCAATGATGTTGAGTGGTATTTTCAGCGACATATATCGCGTTCATTTGCCGGAATACATAATCTTGAATTATCTTCTGTCGTCCTGATGCTCTGAAGGAAACTTATGTGTTCATACTTTGCATGGCCAAGCCGGTTGTCGGTAAGATAGAATCTCGACAATCGCTCCCGGCCCGAGGAAGCTCCTTCTGTCAGTCACATATTTGAGTGGCTCTTTCAATATTCGGATCAGTGAATTGATCCAGGGCATCACGAACACAGCTCGAAAAGCTGTACATGACAGCTCCCCGATCGTCTGATTGAAACCAGTGTCTGGTTCCCGGTTCCAAAGTGATATGATCTCCGGGTCTCATAGTAATCTCGTGTCTTACAGTATAGTCGTTGTCTTTGCCTCGGGGTATAACGCCATGTTTCATATTGTCAGCGCCGGGAACAAAGAAGCGAACAATCCCGTCGATTACTCGCACAGTCTCCTCTTTGCCAGGATCATCTCCAACTGGCGGATGCCAGTGTTCCGGCTCCGTTTGACGAGGAAACAAAACGAGTACTTTGGCAGCGATCCTCTCTGTGCTGAAGAGGGTCAGTACCTGAACACCTTCGGCCTTCAGATTGCTCAGCCCAAAATCCACGACTTCAATGTTCTTCGCCTCTTGATCGGTGATTACAACGCCCGCATCTCGGATCATATCGGCAGCTTTGTTTTGTGCCTCTCTGTATTCTTTTCTCGACAACATGTTTGCTCCTGTTAGCCTGCTCTCTGGGTCATTTTCCAGGCTCTCTTACGGTCACTATCGCCAGGTACAAATACGAAGCACCGCAGGGACCAATCGGTTCAGGTTGCGAATGACCCCTATGCACCCTTGAGGCTCATTTTTCTTATATGTCGCAGATTCTATACGCCGCACCGGATAATAGGAAGGCAGAAAATCACTCAGGCCATTCGTGAGCATTTTCGAAACGGGGCATTCTCGGCGAGGGACAACCTGCTGTAGAAGAATTTATGACGGATTGTTGTCGGCACACGTTGGGGGGACTTAGACCCTAAAGCAGCCGTTTGTGCAATGAAATGCTGGCAGAAACATTCGCAACTGTTAGAATGATCGCATGGACGATTCATTTGAGAAGAGATTATCGGCTTGGGAACTTCTTTCAAGAGCCGAACGCTAAGAGACGAGGCGCTGCTGAAAGGAGGCCTTTCTATGCCAAATGCGATAGCGCTCACAGATATTCTGGATAGTAAGGACGATGGCATCTATAAGATTGCCACAGACGCGCCCGGGCCGCAAGGTCGGTTGCCTTTAACCGAGCGTCTCCTCATCGATTCTCCCAGCGGTGATATCTTTGGAATGAGCGAGAATGCGGGCATGGGGTGGGAACCGGCCAAATTGGCTCAGGAGCAGTTTCTGCTGATTAGTACCCAGGGAGGAATTCGTGCGGATGACGGCACGCCCCTGGCGCTCGGCTACCACACCGGGCACTGGGAGCTCGGCCTGCTGATGAAAGCTGCTTCGGAGCAATTCCGGGCTCTTGGCTGCATGCCGTTTGCGGCCTTCTGCACGGATCCGTGTGACGGACGGACCCAGGGTACACCGGGAATGATGGACAGTCTTGCCTATCGCAACGACGCTGCGGCGATCTTTCGCCGTCTGATACGCAGCCTGCCCACGCGAAAAGGGGTGCTGGGTATCGCAACTTGTGACAAAAGTCTGCCGGCAATGATGATGGCGCTGGCTACCATGCGCGAGTTGCCGTCGGTGCTGGTGCCGGGTGGAGTGACGCTTCCGCCTGCCGAAGGTGAAGACTTGGGCAAGATCCAGTCCATCGGAGCACGTTTTGCCCATGGCGACGTGACGCTGGAATACGCCAGGCGGATGACCTGCCGTACCTGTGCGAGCGCAGGCGGCGGCTGTCAGTTCCTTGGAACAGCGGCAACGGCTCAGGTTGTTAGTGAAGCCCTTGGGTTAAGCCTTCCGCACGCCGCGCTTGCGCCGTCCGGCCAGCCAATCTGGCTGGACATGGCGCGCCGTTCGGCCGCGGCTCTGGTAAGGCTGCACAATTGCGGCTCCACTATGGAAGACATCCTTAGCGACTCAGCGATTCGCAACGCGATGGTTGTTTATGCCGCTTTCGGTGGCTCAACAAATCTGCTATTACATATTCCGGCAATTGCGCACGCGGCGGGACTGAGGCGCCCGACTCTTGCAGACTGGAAGAAAGTCAACCGGGAGGTACCCCGCCTCGTGGATGTTTTGCCCAACGGGCCCGTAGGACACCCGACTGTGCGTGTCTTTTTGGCCGGCGGCGTTCCGGAAGTTATGCTGCAATTGAAACGGCTCGGCCTTCTGGATTTGGACGTGGTGACAGTATCGGGTGAAAGCTTGAGCGAGCTGCTCGACTGGTGGGAGACATCAGAGCGCCGCCGGCGGCTGCGTGAGTTGCTTTACGAAGAAGATGGTGTCAGTCCCGACGACGTAATTATGAGTCCGGATCGGGCCGGTCATCGTGGCTTGACCCGTACCGTTACCCTGCCGCAGGGCAACCTCGCCCCGGAGGGTTCTGTCATAAAAAGCACCGCCATTGATCCGACGCTGCTGGACGCCGATGGGGTGTATCGCAAAGTCGGTCCGGCCCGCGTGTTCATCGGTGAGGCCGCTGCAATCCGGGCAATAAAGACGGGAGCTGTTAAGCCCGGTGATGTCGTGGTGCTCATTTGTGCCGGCCCAATGGGAAGCGGCATGGAAGAGATACTGCAAGTCACCGGCGCCCTGAGGTATCTTTCCTGGGGAAGGGATGTCGCGGTTATTACCGATGGGCGGTTCAGCGGCGTCAGTACGGGCGCCTGTATCGGTCACATAGCACCGGAAGCCCTGGCCGCAGGCCCGGTCGGAAAGGTATTGGATGGAGACATCATTCAGATTATCATCGATTGCAGCAACCTGGAAGGAAGCGTCGATCTGATTGGTGAGGCCGGCTCTCCGGCGAACCAGCGAAACGCGGGACTTGGCACGCATATATTGGCCGAGCGCACTTTGCGGCCTGACTTGGCGCCTCATCCGGATCTTCCGGACGATACGCGCTTGTGGGCTGCCATGCAGCAGGCCGGCGGAGGCACCTGGGGCGGTTGCGTGTTCGACGTCGACGCAATCGTTGAAATTCTGAAAGCCGGCAAAGAGACCTTGCAGAAGCGATAGCAGATTACTAAATTGTGGTGTTCCTGTTTTGACGAGGATAGAACTGTGGGACGGAATAAGAGAAAGCTTTCGGGTGTCTTTGCTCCGGTGGTTACGCCGTTTGACTCTGATGAGCTCGCGCTCGACGATTTGAGATTCAACCTGCAAAAACTCAACGAGACCGACCTTGCCGGCTATCTGGCACTTGGCTCGAATGGGGAATTCAGGAGTTTGACCGACAAAGAGCAGATTCAGGTTCTCGACGTTTTCGCTCAAGAAAAGGGCAGTAAGGTCGTTATGGTCGGTACCGGCTGTGAATCCACCAAGCAGACAATTGAGAAGTCAAAACTGGCTTTCGAGATGGGCTTTGATTATGTGAGCGTCCTGACTCCAAGCTATTTCGCTAAAAGAATCGACGGAGCGACCCTGCGGGGTCATTACGAACGAGTGGCTGATTCGATTGATATTGGCGTACTGTTCTACAACGCGCCCGGCTTCACAGGCGGGGTAGAAATCCCAGTGCAGACCGTCCTTGAACTCTCACGGCACCCCAATATCGTCGGCATGAAGGATTCTTCCTCGACAGGGCCGGCCAAGTTCCTCGCCAGCCTGGACCCTGCCGAAGATTTCCATGTTCTGGCTGGTTCTGCCGATTTCTTCTATCCATCTCTTCATTTGGGAGCCACCGGCGGGGTGGTGTCCCTTGCTAATTTGCTGCCCGGTCCTTGTTGCGATCTATACCGGTTGTTCAGACAAAACAGGTACGATGAAGCCAAAGAACTCCACTCCAGGCTTGCCCGGCTCAATCGAGCCATTTCGGGGGCTTGGGGCGTAGCGGGTGTCAAGGCCGCCATGGACATTACCGGTTTTAGAGGAGGTCAGCCTCGCCACCCGCTCCGGGCCGCAGACCGTGAGGCTGCCGAGCAGATCAGGCGGCAAATTGTGAGTGAAGGTTTTATCTCTGTCTGAAAGCAATGTCGAACTCTTACGCTAAAACACAATCGGACCGCTCCAAAGCGAAGCTGCTATGACACGAGCTGAAGGCACCATGATATTGGCGGTTGATATCGGGACGACCGGTATGAAGATGGGGGTATTTCGAATCGTTGACGGCGTGCTGAGTCTGGTCGGGCAATTCTCACAAGAATACGCCGTGAACATATATAACGACGGCTTGTTCGGTGATATCGAACAAGACAAATGGAAAAGGGCCTTCACCGCCGGCTGTAAGGCGATGGAGGAGGCTATTGACAATGTCGATGTTATCTCTCTTTCCGGAACCACGCCCGGACTAACGGCCATGGACAAGAACGGCGAGGCACTTTATCCGGCTATCCTGATGCTTGACCAGCGCTCTCGCAAGCAGGCCCGACATATAATTGAGACCGTTGGCATGGAGTCGCTGTTGGAGACTACGGCTAACATGCCGGTCGCGGGAGGATGTTCGCTGGCAAGCATTCTCTGGATCAAAGAGAACCATGCTGAAATCTTCAATAAGACTCACAAATTCGGCCACTCCAACACGTACATCGCTCGTTGGTTGACGGGGGTCTTTGCCATCGACCCATCGTCCGCGTCGCTGACAGCACTGTACAATACGGTTCGCAACGACTTTACCTGGAATGAGGATATTGCCGTGACCTTTGGCATCTCGCGCGACCAACTGCCGAAAATAGTCCCGGCGTATGAAAGCGTCGGGCGAATAGGCAAGTCGCTCGCGCAGGAGCTGGGCTTGCGAAAGGAGCCTGCCGTGCTGATCGGCGGCAATGATGCAGTTCTGGCAGCCTATTCGGTGGGAATCAAAGAGCCGGGAGACGTCATCAATGTAAACGGCACCTGCGAAATTATTCTCGTATGCCTGGATGAATGTCTGGCGTCCGCAAATTACAACGTCCGCGCCCACGTGCTGCCGGATCGATGGCTGACTCTGCACGTTATGAACGCCGGAGGAAAGGCACTGAATTGGTTCAAAGAGTTGTTCTGCAGCGAATTGAGTGCTGAAGCGTTTCACAATCGCTTTCTTCCACAGGCGATCGAGAGCTGGCTCGAGCGTGAAAGTGGTGTAACCTACGTGCCTTATCTTATGGGTTCGCGCTACAGCCTGGAGCCGCTTAAGGCTCAATTGTTGGGATTGACTCAGCAGACTACGCGTGAGGAGATACTTGCTGCGATTGTCAGGGGACTGTGCGAATATCAGAAATCACACCTGGAAGAGATTGGAAAGAACGTCTCTCTTCAAAACATTATCCACGTGACCGGGGGCGCGACAAATCCGGCTCTGATCCGGGCAAAGTCAAGGTGGATGAGAGACTGCGAATATGTCCACAACGAGCAGTCATCCATGAAGGGCGCTGCTATGCTTGGACAAAGATATCTCGATAGCTTATAGTTGTATACGATTACTGCAACTATCGTAAACAATTTACGCCAGCCAAAAAGTGGGCAAATCGGTCGCCCGGAAAGATGAGGTGTTGCTATGATTAGGCTAAAGATCATTTGCTACTCTGCATTCGCTTTGTTGCTCGTTCCCGTACTGCCAAATTCTTCCTCTGCCGGTCCACCTGAGAAAGTGCAGTTGTACGGCATACACGAAGTCACATTCTCCGGTCCGAAATATGGGCCTTTGGACAATCCCTTGCTTGAGGTGAACCTAACTACCGAGTGGCGCCACGAAAGCGGCCGGCCCACGTACAGAATCCTTGGGTTTTGGGACAGTGACGGCAGAGGGGGTGCATCCGGCAATGTGTACAAAGTCAGGTTCTGCCCGACCAAACCCGGTAAATGGACGCTTGTCAAAACAACGTCGAACAAGCATGAATTGAATGGCCAAAGAGAGGGTCACTCCATCGTGTGTGTGTCATCGTCCAATAAAGGCTTCTGGGAAGTGGACCCGGACGCTGCGCGGGGCCGCTGGTACAGGCGCTCTGATGGTTCGCACCCGTATATTGTTGGCAATACGATGTACAGTTTCCTTTCGGAGCATGAGGACAAGGGACCTACAGGCGGCAATATCGCAGGCGATATCAGAGGAAACAGCCGTTACTTCAAGAAAGTGCGTTTCTCCATTACCGGCGACCGCTATCCCCACCCAAAGGACAAGCCCTTCCTGGATAATTCCGGCAAGCCAACAGATAACGGTGACTTCTCCCATCGCCCGAACGTCACGTGGTTCTACCGGCGTGTCGATCTGGCAGTTCGAGAAGCCTATGACCACGATTTAGCTGCCGACCTGATTCTCAACGGCCCGGACACAAGGGATTCACGTTCTGTTTTGTCCGCCTCCGAGAATAATGGAGATTGCACTCCCATCCTGAAGTATATCGCGGCGCGCTACGGCAGCTATCCCAACGTCTGGATATGCCTGGCAAACGAGTTCGATATCAAGGACCCAAAGTACACGCCGGGCGAGATAGCAGAGTTCGGACGCAAACTGAGGGAGTTTCTTCCCTACCCAACACCTCTGAGCGTGCACTCCAGATCACGTGACTGGAACCGGGAACTTACGACTGATCCGCCCTGGAACGATCACGTTACCCTTCAGAAGAAGATCAAGGAACTGCACATCGCCGCTGATTTTGTCGCGAGAAACTTCTCGGTTGGCGGTGCCAACAAGCCCGTCATAGATGATGAACTGGCTTACGAAGGAAAAGGTGACGGCTGGAGCGAGGCGGATGTGATTGAAGCGCACCTCGGTGCATTTTTAGGTGGCGGCTACGGGACGACAGGCCACAAACCCGCCAGCAAGCGAGGACACTATTTCCACGGCAACTTCAAGGCCTCTGAACACAAATCCGCAGACAATCTGCAATGGCTGCGCCGGATGATCGATGAGGATATCACGTTCTGGAAAATGGCGCCTGTCCGGGACTCCAACGCCTCTGAGACGAATACCGGCATTTTTCAGAATGTCGACCGTGAGTTTCGGGCTATGGAATGGCCGGGACATGAGTACGTGCTGGGTACCAACAAGGCGCGTAGAGCCATCCGAGCCAGACTGCCCGAAGGTCTCTGGCAAGTCACGCGATACGACGTAATAAGAAAGAATCAACAGTTGTTAAGCCCGGACACAGATGGGGCGTTTACTTTCGATGCACCGGATTCACGTGCAGTGCTGTTCCATTTCAAAAGAAAAGACTGAAGGGTCTATCAGAACAGATGAGCGACAGAGAATTCTTGCGCCTGATGTTGACGCAAAGATAGACTGCCGGAAACATCTATGGCAAAAGAGTAACACACAAAATGGGCCTGAAAATAGAGCACATCCTAAAAACGATGCCGCCGGCGCTGAACGTGCCGCAAGCGCGGGCAGAGATTTCCAAGCTGAACCAATTACTGAATGCCAAGCTTGTCGTTTTTGATGATGATCCGACCGGCTGCCAGACCGTTCACGACGTCAAGGTTCTCACGAGCTGGGAGCCGCAGATTCTTCAAAAAGCGGTACGGGAAAACGATTTTTTCTTCGTGCTTACTAATTCGCGAGCCTATGTAGAGAATCAGGCAATCAAGATGAACAGCGAAATCATTGAACGCCTGTTGCAGTCTACCGGGCGGGATTCCTTGAAGATTATCAGCCGGAGTGATTCGACCCTTCGCGGTCACTTTGCCGGTGAAACCGGAGTCCTCATGAACAGGCTGGGCCCTTTTGATGGGGTCTTGATTGTTCCTTACTTTAGGGAAGGTGGAAGATTCACCGTAAATGACACCCATTACGTCCTGCAGGGCGAGCAACTTGTGGAAGCCCACAAGACAGAATTCGCCAGCGATCCCATCTTTGGATTTAAGAATTCGTACTTGCCGGCCTGGGTCGAAGAGAAGTCAAAAGGTCTCTGGAAAAGAGAAGATGTTGCGACCATTAGCCTGGATGATATTCGACAAGGTGGGCCGGACCGGGTCTGCGAGAAGCTCCATACAATTGAAGATGCCCGTCCGGTCGTTATCAATGCGCTTTGTGACGAGGATTTGGAGGTGGCAGTTCTGGGTCTTTGTCGGGCCGAGGCACAAGACAAAAGGTTCTTATACCGATCTGCGGCCTCATTTGTCAAAATAAGAGCAGGCATCTCGGATGCGCCTCTCTGCAAACCGGCAAAGGCCAGGGGCAATGGCTTGGTGATCGTGGGCTCTTACGTCGAGAAAACCACAAGACAACTGAATTACCTGACTGAGCGGGTCAAATTACAGAAGATAGAAATTGTCATCTCCGAAACTCTCGGCGATGCCAGCTCGAAGTATCTGAGTGACCTGGTCAAAATTGTGGATGATGCACTTCTGCGAGAAATGTCCGTTGTGGTCTATACGGAGCGCAAATATGCTTTGGATGGAAGCAGCCAAGAGCGACTGGATGCCGGCAAGCGCGTATCGGATTTTCTCTGTGAGTTAGTGGACAAGATTACCCAAACGCCTGGTTTTGTCATTGCTAAAGGGGGAATCACCTCGTGCGATGTGGCCAAAAAGGGGCTCAAGGTCAAAGAAGCCGTGGTTTTGGGACAGATCCTGCCGGGCGTGCCTATCTGGCGGCTCGGTAGCGAAAGCAAACACCCGGGATTGTTGTATGTTGTTTTTCCAGGAAATGTCGGGTCCGACGAATCCCTTTACGAAACGTATGCGAAATTCAAACAAGAGGGCTAAACCGACAATGGAGTCCCGCAATACGAAGACTATGGATACCTGAAAACAGGTATACGAGAAGATTCAGGGCCTGATCCTTAGAATGAAAATCAAACCCGGACAGATTGTCAGCGAGGCGGCCCCCTCCGACCAGCTCGGGGCTATGGAAAAGCGCCTGCAAAATCTCAGAACAGAACTTGTGAAGCTCATGGAGCTATTTCATTATCCTACTGTTTGAGGAAAAACAGCATTATGTTTAGTCTGCACCCGCTAATAATTCTTGTTATCGGCATGCTGACGGTCATCTTGATGATTACGCTGCTGAGAATGAATGCTTTCATCGCGCTAATCACCTCAGCCGTGATCGTCAGCTTGCTGGCCCCCGGCGATCTGGCCGGAAAGATAAGCCGGGTGGCCGAGGCATTTGGAAACACTGCCGGCAGCATCGGCATCGTCATTGCGCTGGCCGTGGTCATCGGCAAGTGCATGATGGATAGCGGTGCGGCGGACCGCATCGTCAGAGGTTTTTTGTCACTGCTGGGGGAAAAACGCAGTCCCACGGCGCTGATGGCCAGCGGTTTTGTGCTTTCGGTCCCGGTATTCTTTGACACGGTCTTCTATCTGCTCGTGCCGTTGGCGAGGTCCATGTACCGCCGGACTCAGAAACACTACCTGAAATACACGATGGCCATTGCAGCGGGCGGAGTGATTACCCACTCTCTTGTCCCTCCGACGCCCGGGCCGCTCGTGATGGCCGACAACCTTGGCATTGACTTGGGTGTAATGATTATCGTGGGTGCTTTGATAGCGATTCCCGCCGCCATCGTCGGGCTGCTGCTGGCAGGGTGGGTGGACCGGCGGATGAATATACCGATGCGACCGCTCGGCGGAGATGTATCGGAGCCTGAGCCGCTCGAAGACCACCGGCTGCCCAATCTGGTGGTGTCACTTCTGCCGATTGTCCTGCCGGTCCTGCTCGTTTCGGCCAACACGATCGTCGCTACGATAGCCGAGGCTGCTGACAGCTCGGTCTTAAGCCGGGCTGCTGGCATAAGTGCTGTATTGGGCAACGTGAATCTGGCGATGCTCATATCGGCAGCGATTGCAATGTGGATGCTCAAGAGCAAACGTTCTCTGACCAACGCGCAATTGGCGAAAGTGGTTGAGGTGTCGTTGATGAGTGGCGGTATGATTATCCTGATAACGGCCGCAGGGGGTGCCTTTGGTGGGATGCTTAAGGCCGC
>Ga0209427_10008466_pt1 | contig 11573 bp, 7 predicted proteins | sample DeeMarSWOR136_30_FD_187465 | JGI IMG/M metagenome (GOLD analysis project Ga0209427, IMG submission 187465) | Marine sediment microbial communities from White Oak River estuary, North Carolina - WOR-1-36_30 (SPAdes) (version 2) | ecosystem: Environmental > Aquatic > Marine > Intertidal zone >... | reverse complement strand
ATCAAATTTTTTTTTCGAATAAATTTCTAATACAATATACATTAATATCACTAAATTATATTATTTTTAAAATATACTTGATAATATTTTTAGAATAACATAAAACTGATATTGTAACAATGACAATTTCAGATAAAGAATCAGAAGCATTGGAGATATTAAAAAAGCACATAGGTGAATCCATACCAGAAATTTCTCAGTTTGAACGATATACTTTCGGGTATTATGTAGAAGAAGGGCATATTGTAGGGTTAAGTCTATTTTCTTGTGGTTTATCAACAATCCCTAAAGAAATTGCCTTAATTTCTTCATTAAAGAAGATTTTTATTAGAGGTAATAATTTAAATACGATTACTGAAGAGTTATTTTCACTACCAAATTTAGAAATCTTGGATTTAAGCGAAAATCAATTAATACAGTTACCTCCTTCAATAAACTTACTTTCATCCCTTAAAGAATTACATCTAGAGTCAAATCAACTGAAAAGTTTACCCAAAGATATTGGTTCTTTAACATCTTTAGAAATTTTGGACTTAAGTGAAAATAAATTGTCAAGAATACCAGCTTCTATAGGTGGAATGCTAAAGCTTAAAACTTTAGATTTAAGTGGAAATAAAATTGAAGAATTACCTGAATCAATTGGAAAATTAAAATCATTAGAAATTCTTTACTTAGGAAAAAACAGATTAACTATACTTCCTGATTCTATTTGTCATTTAGCATCATTAAAAAGATTGAATTTAAGAAATAACAAAATAGTTTTACTACCTAATGAAATTGGTAATTTAATGACATTAACTTCTCTATTCTTACAGGGAAATTGCTTAAATGAATTACCAAAATCTATAGGGCAATTTAAAAACTTAATTTATCTGGGTTTAACTTCAAATAATCTAATTTCCCTTCCTGATAGCATTGGCTCACTTTCTTTACTAGAAAATCTAAATATTTCGTCCAATAACTTAACTAATGTTCCAGATTCGATAGGTTCTCTTAAGTCGTTATTAAGGCTTGAAATATCAGATAATAATTTGGAATATCTTCCGGATTCCATAGGAGAGCTTTCATCACTTAAAGTATTACGATGTGGTCGTAATGATTTGAAATTTCTTCCAGAATCTATTGGCAAGCTTGATTCACTTGAGATCTTAAGACTTAATATTAATAAAATCATAGAATTACCTGAATCAATTGGACACTTGAAGGCTCTACGTGAATTAAACCTATATGATAATCAAATAAAATATCTTCCACAGTCCATTGGCTCTCTCTTATATCTAGAAATATTAGATCTAAGCAAAAATCAATTGATGAAGCTTCCAGAATCAATAGGTTCATTGAAATCGCTATTAGAATTAGATATTTCTACAAATAAATTAGAAAGTATTCCTCCATCAATTGGTGCTCTTCCTCTAATTAAAAATCTAATCCTCGGTTTTAATAAACTAAACTCGATTCCTAAGTCTTTGGGTTTTCTTACAACCCTTGAAGTATTAGATTTAGGAAAAAATCATCTGATCCTAGTTCCGGAAACTATAGGTTCTCTTACTTCTCTTAAACACTTATATTTATATTATAATGAATTAGAAGATATACCTGAAACAATAGGTTCATTACAATCCTTAAAATATTTGTATTTGGGTAATAATCATTTATCAAATCTTCCTGTATCAATAGGTAGGCTAAAAAAGCTGAAATACTTATTTTTAAGATCCAATTATTTAACTGATCTTCCAGAATCATTAGAATCTTTAGCTTCACTTCAATATTTGAATATAGAAAAAAATAACCTAAAGGGATATTTAGATTTTTTACATAAATTAGAACTCAAAGGTATAAAAATTCTTAAATAATTCTTAATTCTAAGGAAATTTGCTGTATTTCTTGTATAATCATAAATTGAGTTATGAGTTTAGGTTTATGTCTTGGCAATTCTAAAATAATATGATTTATATATTAATCGGAGTTAGATAAAAATATGGACATTTCAAAAGCTATGAAAATCAAATTGCCAGAAGATTTACCACCTTATCCTAAATTCATTGAAAATATAAGAAGGGCACCTTCTAGAGGGTATAATTTAAATCCTACTCAAACTAAATTAGCTCTTAAAAATGCACTAAGATATATTCCTTCTTCCTTACATGAAAATTTAGCTCCCGAATTCATGGAAGAATTAGTATCGAGGGGAAGAATATATGGTTATAGGTATAGACCAGAGGGCTCTTTAAAAGCAAAACCTATAAATCAATATAAGGGGAACACACTTGAAGGAAGGGCATTACAAGTAATGATTGATAATAATCTGGATTTTGATGTAGCACTCTATCCTTATGAATTAGTGACATATGGAGAAAGTGGACAAGTTTTTCAAAATTGGATGCAATATCAACTTGTTAAAAAATATTTAGAGTTAATAACCGATAATCAAACTCTTGTCATTGCATCAGGACATCCTGTTGGACTTTTCTCAACAACACAAAGTGCTCCAAGAGTTATCTCAACTAATGGTTTAATGGTAGGTATGTTTGATAATCCTAAAAATTTTTCATTTGCTGCAGCCCTTGGGGTAGCTAATTATGGTCAAATGACCGCTGGAGGCTGGATGTATATTGGACCTCAAGGTATTGTCCATGGAACTTATATTACATTGTTAAACGCAGGAAGAATATACTTAAATTTACCTCAAGACAAAGATTTAAGCGGTATACTGTATCTATCTTCAGGATTAGGTGGTATGAGTGGAGCACAAGCTAAAGCCATAGAAATTGCTGGTGGAATAGGTGTAATAGCTGAAGTTGATGAATCAAGGATTAAAACTAGATTTGAACAAGGATGGATTTCACGAATATCTGATGATTTAGATGAAATTTTTGAATGGGTTGATGATGCCAGAAAATCAAAAATATCTATATCGATTGCATTTAATGGAAATGTTGTTGATTTGTGGAAATATGTTGTTGATAATAATATTAAAGTAGAACTTGCCTCGGATCAAACTTCATGCCATGCTGTTTATGAAGGTGGCTATACACCTTTCCAAATAAGCTTTAAAGAAGGTAGAAATTTACTTAAAACTGATATAAAAAGATTCAAACAACTTGTAGATGATTCTTTAAAAGAACAATTTAGACTTATTAAAATTATGTCAGAAAGAGGCACATATTTCTGGGATTATGGAAATTCTTTCATGAAAGCTGTCTTCGATGCTGGTGCTAAAAATATAGCGAAAAACAATAATGATCCTTCTGAAGGATTTATATTTCCATCATATGTTGAAGATATAATGGGTCCAATTTGTTTTGACTATGGTTATGGACCATTTAGATGGGTTTGTCTTTCAGGAAAGGAAGAAGATTTAGATAAGACTGATCAAGCAGCTATGAGTTATATTAATCCAGAAAAGCGAGCTCAAGATAGGGATAATTATTATTGGATCAGAGATGCTAAAAAAAATAAACTTGTGGTTGGTACTAAAGCAAGAATTTTATATGCTGATGCTAATGAACGTATTAATATTGCTCTGAAATTTAATGATTTAGTGAGAAAAAGGGAAATTGGGCCAATAATGCTTGGGAGAGATCATCATGATGTCTCTGGAACGGATTCTCCTTTTAGAGAAACATCAAATATCCGTGATGGAAGTAATGTGATGGCAGAAATGGCTGTTCATTGTTTTACAGGAAACGCAATTCGAGGTATGACTTATGTAGTTCTTTCTAATGGTGGGGGCGTTGGTATTGGCAAATGTTTCAATGGAGGATTTGGTTTAGTCTTAAATGGCTCTGAAAAAGTTGATCATATTATCAAAAATGCTTTAGAATGGGACGTTATGGGTGGAATTGCCAGAAGAAGTTGGGCTAGAAATCCCAATGCATTTGAGACTGCCTATAACTGGAATATTGAAAATGAAAAAAGAGGACATTTAACACTTCCATTTATAGCAGAGGATAAACTTTTAGATGATGTTATAGATAATTATTTAAAAAAACATAAATGAAAAATAAATCGAATTAAATTGCTAAAAAATTTAATTTTGAATAATAACAATCTTTTAATCTAATATTGTAATCACATTAAAAAAGTGAATTTTAATGAATGAATCTTTCAGATTCGGAGTGGATCACCTTACAGTTAGTAAAGCGTTAAGAATCTCAAGAGGTTCTATGAAAGGTATCCTTACTAATGAAGTTAGAGAGCGTATAATTGAAAATCATAATGTTATCCAAACAATTGTTAAAGGAGAAAAATTAGTTTATAGTATAAATACAGGATTTGGATCTCTTTGTACAACTAGAATATCAAGAGAAGAAACAGCAAAATTACAGGAAAATTTACTTAAGAGTCATAGTGTAGGGGTTGGAGAACCAATAGAACAAGAAATAGCAAAATTAATGTTAATATTAAAAACCCATGCATTATGTATGGGATATTCGGGAATTTCTATAGAAATAATAGATAGGATATTATGGCATATTGACAATAATTGCATACCCTTAGTTCCTGAACAAGGATCAGTTGGAGCATCAGGAGATTTAGCTCCATTAGCCCATTTATTTTTACCTTTGATAGGGTTCGGATTTCTTTCTCAAAATAATAAAAGTTATGGACCAACTGAAACAGTATTAAAAGAAAATAATTTAAAACCATTAAAATTGCAAGCGAAAGAAGGATTAGCTTTAATTAATGGAACACAATTCATCACTGCATACGCTATAAAAATATCTGAAAAATTACTTAATTGTCTTAATCATGCTGATCTTATTGGAGCTTTAACTCTTGAAAGCTATATGGCATCTACTCAACCTTTTGTTGAAAAATTGATAAAATTACGACCACATAAAGGAGCTCTAATTGTAGCAGAAAGGATGAGGCAATTTCTTGAAAATTCCGAAGTGGTCGAATCACATAAAGACTGTGATCGTGTGCAAGATCCATATTCAATTCGATGTATTCCTCAAGTTCATGGAGCATCCAGAGATGCTTTGTCACACTTGAATGAAATATTAGAATGTGAGTTAAATTCGGTTACAGATAATCCAATTGTTTTTAACGAATATGAAACTTATAGTGGGGGAAATTTTCATGGACAACCTCTTGCTTTGCCTCTAGATTATGTAAGTATAGCAGCATCTGAACTAGGAAACATTTCGGATCGTCGTATTTATTTATTATTAGAAGGTAAATGGGACTTACCTCCAAATTTAATACAGAATCCTGGTCTAAATTCGGGTTTTATGTTAGCACAATATACATCAGCAGCATTGGTTAGTGAGAATAAAAGCTTCTCTTTTCCAGCAAGTGTAGATAGTATCCCTACAGGGGCGGGACAAGAAGATCATGTTAGCATGGCACCAATCAGTGCTAGAAAGGCTCTTAAAATCATAGATAATCTTGAAAAAATTCTTGCTATTGAACTACTATGTTCAAGTCAAGCATTTGATTTTAGAAGACCTTTAAAATCTAGTAAATTTATAGAAGCTTGTCATCAATACATTCGTGAAAAAATTCCACATATAACCGAGGATGCGATACTATATGAGTATATAAATTCAGCGGTAGAAATTATAAGATCTAATAAATTATTGGATATTATTCAAAAAATACAAGAAGGAGTTTAATTTGTTTGTAGCCTCTACTTATGCAAAAAAAGAATTATTTTCTGAAAGTAACCCAGATCTTGTTATAATTCATGCAAATGAACTTGTTACTATGAATACTAGATATGGTGCTCCAAGAATAGGGGAAGATATGTCGGAATTATCAATTATTAAAGATGGCGCATTAGCAGTAAAAGGGGATAGAATAATCTTTATTGGTACCACTGAAGAATTAATGTCAAAATATGAATTTGGTAAAATCCCTACGAAAATAGATGCTAAAAATAATCTCGTAACTCCAGGATTCATTGATTCCCATACTCATATTATATTTGATGGTACTCGCGAAAATGAATTATCTATGAAACTCCAAGGAATGACATATTTGGAGATTTTAAAAACAGGGGGAGGTATTTTAAAAACTGTTCGAGAAACAAGAAAAGCTCCATTGGAAAAACTAATTAAAAATGGAAAAGAAATCTTGGATAAAATGATGAGTTATGGAACCACTACAGTAGAAGTAAAATCTGGTTATGGATTAACTACTGAGAGTGAAATAAAACTATTAGAAGCTATTCAAATATTAAACGAAAATCACCCTTTAGATCTAGTTCCAACATTCTTAGGTGCTCATGCAATCCCACCTGAATATAATGATAATCCCGATGAGTATGTCGAATTAATAATTTCAGATATGATACCAAAAATCGCTAAGGAAGGTCTTGCTGAGTTTTGTGATGTATTTTGTGAAAAAGGTATTTTTTCAATTAAACAAACACGAAAAATTTTAAAAACCGCTATTAGATATGGTTTAAAACCTCAAATCCATATTGATGAAATTGTAGATACAAACGGTGCTTTACTGGCTTCTGAAATTAGAGCAATTCAAACCGGGCATTTATTAAAATCTAATATTAAAGGCTTAAAAGCTATGGCAGAAACAGGAGTAATAGCTACTCTTCTACCAGGAACACCTTTTTGTTTAATGTTAGATCATTATGCCCCTGCAAGAAAAATGATTGAATTAGGGATACCTATAGCTTTAGCTACTGATCTCAATCCAAATTGCTGGACAGAGTCAATGCAAATGATCATTACATTAGCTTGTTATCATATGAAACTTTCACCAGCAGAAGCACTAACAGCCGCAACTATTAATGGAGCTTGCGCCATTCAAAAGCAAGATGAAATTGGAAGCCTCGAAATAGGAAAAAAAGCAGATCTAATTGTGTTTGATATACCTAATCATGAATTCTTACCTTATCAGTTTGGAGTAAATCATGTTTCTAAAGTAATAAAAAATGGAAAAATTATAGTTGATTTTGATTTATCAACTTAAAAATGTTAAAAATCAAAATAGTATTCTAACAGATGTTTTTCTTCTAGCTTATCTGGATTATCTAGTTGTAGATAATAATCTAAAGAATTAAGAACTGCCCCTAATGGTAAAACACCTACTAATTCTGACCCTATTACCGATACACCATATCGTGCAGCCTCTAACCTTACTAATTCCATCTGCCTATACAATGGTGTTTTTCTATAATTGATATTCGAAATCCCAACTTGAACATAATCTCGGTCTTTCAATTCTGTGCCCATTGCCTTAATATTTACTAATCCACCTGAACGTAAATGGATAGCTTTGGCAACTTTTTTAGCAATTCTAACATCCTTAGTACCTAAGTTAATATTAAAGCTTAATAATGGATTTCTTGCTCCAGTTATTATTGCTCCAGCAGTAGGATGAAATTCAGATGGTCCATAATCAGGTTTGCTTTCTGGATCGGTTTTAATAGCTTCTTTAAGTTTTTCATATTCCCCTTTTCGTATATTATCTATATTTTTTCTTTCCAATTTCCTAGCAGATTCTTCATAAAGATAAACAGGGATTCCTTCTTTTGCCATGGTCTCAGCAAATTTTTCTGATAAATCTATACATTCTTCCATTGTAACATTCTGTGCTGGTACGAATGGGACCACATCAACAGCCCCAATCCGAGGATGCTGACCCTTGTGTTTATTCATATCAATCAAATCGATAGCTTTTTTAGCGGCATCAACGTTTGCCTTTAAAACAGCTTCAGGAGTTCCAACAAAAGTGATTACAGCTCTATTGTAATCAGAATCATATTGAACATCTACAATACGAGTATTAGGAGTATTTTTTATCTCAGAAACAATTGATTCAATCTTTTGATTATCTAATCCTTCGGAATAGTTAGGAACGGATTCAACAATCTTCTTTTTATCTTTTTCCATAAAAAAACCTTATTCATTCAAATTTATACTTAAATTAAAATTAAAGAATCATAATGAATATTTCTTTTTATTGTAGGTTTTATCAGTGAAAATATATACTTTATCTATTCCATTTCCAACGACACTATCAATTACCTCCAAGTCAATGATCACCTGATTACTTTTTTTACCTCGTGGTGATTTGTTAACTATTTTACCCTTATACTTAATTGTTCCAACTTTTTGATGAATATATGTATTACTGGTTTTTCCCATGATTATAATATCATCATTAGCAGTGAGGTATCCATTATCCAAGGAAATAGATGCGAATCTATTGTTTTTATTATACCTCTCAATTTGTCCCACCCTTATATATCTATAATGAGATAAATTTGTTGGTGATTTATGTTGATGGTCCTCTTCAGTCATCCTTTTAAAAAAAAAACCTGGTGTAAATCCCCTATTATAGACTTTTTTTAATTCAGTAACCCATTTGCCTACTTTTTTTTCTGTAAATGTTCCGTTATAATATGCCTCAATAGCTTCACGGTATGTTTTTGTTACTATTTCAACGTAATGTGGATGACGCATTCGACCTTCTATTTTAAAGGCATCAATTTTGGCCTCAATTAATTCAGGAATATAAGCTATAGTGCATAAATCCCTCGAATTTAAAAATCTCACCCCATTATAAATATATTCTCCCCCAGATTCTTCCTTAACCCACCATCGTCTTCTACATGGTTGTTCACAATTACCTCTGTTTGCAGATTTTTCTTCAGATCCACAGATATCTTGAGAAAAGTAACATCTTCCGCTTACAGAAGTACACATTGCTCCATGAATGAATGTTTCTATTTCTGTATTTGTTAGATTTCTCTTTATCTCTTTAATTTTTTCAAGTGATAATTCTCTTGCTAATATAATACGTTCTGCCCCTATTTTTTCATAAAATCTAGCAGAGATCGAATTAGAAACATTACATTGCGTTGAAATATGAAATGGGATATTAAAATTTTTAGCTATTTGGATTGCGGCCATATCATGAACAATAACAGCATTTACTCCCGCATCTTTACTCTTTCCTATTATATTACGAAGAATTTCTATTTCATTATCATAAATTAGTATATTTGTTGTCAGATATACCTTTAAATCATTTTTATAACAAAAATCAACAACTTTATTTAGATCTTCTAAAGAAAAATTTTCTGACCGCATTCTCATATTTAAATTTTTAATTCCAAAATAAACAGAATCTGCATACTCCCTTGCGGCCTTAATCGCTTTTAGGTTTTTAGCTGGAGCAAGCAATTCAACTTTCTTCATTTTAAGAAAAAAATGAATGGTTTCTTATTTTTCTTATCCTACAATTTAATTAATATTAATCATACACAATATCTCAAGATAATGTTTAAAAGATATAATAATTCAACTCCACTAGTTTTTAAAATTTACATTTAAATTTTAATATTGTAGGAGAACAAGATGTAAAAATGCCATAAGTATATTATATGACGTGTACATTAATCAAAAATAAAAAAAAGGAGAAGAAAGAAAATACTTAAAAGAAAGCCTTAAATTTTTCTTCCGCAATTTCTTTTCTGATTTTTAAACCTTGTTCAGGGGTCATTTTTTCCAAAAGAGCTTGGTTACAGATTTCTTTTCCTATGATTACCTTTGGATTAGTTGCCCAATTTACATTTAATAATAAACAAAGATAATAAATCGATGATAAAATCAATGCAATAAGATGCCCAATGTTGATCTCTGCGGGCTCTTCAATTGAAATTTTGGCTATTGGTACTTGCTGTTGAATTAAAGCTTGAAATGTTGCATCTGCTTGATAATTTACAATTTCTTGAGCATTCTGACCATCCACATATGAGATTGAAGAATTTAATATAAATTCTGGATAGTCATTATTTACAGTCCATAAAATTGGCACGACTATACCCTTAGTACCTCCTAATAAATATTCCAAAACTGAATGTTGGCAAATTGGAGCTGCTTGAAAAGTTCCAATCAATCCTTTTTCATCTTTCCCTGTACTTTCCGATATTCCTTGAACCCATAATCCAACACTTCCCTCAAGATTTTTTGAATAGGGCATTGAAAAGACCATATTATATCGTTTTTTGTATAATTCAAAGAGAAAGGTTGCAAGTTCTATCGCTGGATGTTTTTCGTATTTTGAAAATATTTCATAACTTAATTCTAATCCTTTTAAAAAATCATCTATTTTGATCCCGGCGATTAAAGCAGGTACTATCCCTACATTTGTAACAGATCCAGCATAGCGACCAGAAACATTAGGTACATCCAAAATGGGACAATCTATTTTTTTTAAAATTTCATTCATCGTACCTGATGATGATAATCCTATAAATTTATATCCTCTTTTTGAAAAAGTGCCAATCGTAGAATTAACATCTAAAGTTTCTCCTCCTCTCGATATTGGAATTACAATAGAATTTTCTGGAGAAGTTTTATCTAAACATCCTTTTAATTCCACGGCTCTTGAACTAGTTACAGGAAAAATTTTTTTTTTAGCTAAGTGTTTCAAAGCAAGTAAGGTCTGAATTGAACCTCCTGTACCCAAAACTATTACATTTTCGAGTTCATCTGTATTGAATGGTTTAATAGTTTCCTGAATTTTATTAATATCTAGATAATGTTTAGTATCAAAAAAAAAGGGAGGATCCCATAACTCTTTATTTTTTATTATAACTTCTATTGACTCTTTGAAAATTTTATCACTAATTTTTGGATAATATTCAAGTCTTATATTTGATTTCATACAATTTCAACTAGAAAACTTTAGTGATTTTATTAATAACTTTATATAATCTACTCCTCTTTTTATTATTTTATCAATTCATTATTTACTGCAAAGAACAAAGGAAAGTTAATACCCGTTAAAAAAATAGTAATTTAGAATATTGTCGTTCATTGCTATTACAAGCTTTAAACAAAAATTTGAAAATTAGAACTCTATTTTACTTAAAATAAAGAACTATATAACTATTCATAATAACAAGTATCTTTAAAAATTACACTTATTTTTAATTTTCAAGTGAAAGATTATGGCTAAAGCAGAAGAAATTGAAGATGTAAATGGTTTTAAGATGGGAGACCCTTATTATTGTAAGGAATGTAAACGAAATCATACAAAAGGGAAAATCTATAAAGAACATTTAAATTTTGCTGTTTTTGAAGATATTAATGACGATACTATAGAAGATGAAGTTAATGAACTGAATATTGATGAATATGATGATGAAGCAGAATTAGTTGAAGATTTTCATGAAATTGATGATGAGGAAAATATTATGGAAATGCAAAATCAAATAGAAGAAAATATCTCTTCTGAGGATGAAGATCTTTCTGGTAATGAGGATGGCATGCAAGAATGTATAAATGCTGTGAAAAAACTTCCCGGTGTAGGAGAAGCTACTCTAAATAAATTAATAAAAGCGGGATTTTCAAGTTTAGAATCAATAGCATTTACACCTCCTAGCATCATACAGGATTCATCTGGACTTGGAGAAAAGACAACTGCAAAATTAATTAAAGCATCTATGGAAAAATTAAATATTGGATTTAAATCTGCGGAAGATGTGTGGGAGCATAGAAAAAATATTGCTCGAATTACTACTGGTAGCCAGGAGTTAGATGATTTATTAGGTGGTGGAGTTGAAACTGGTAGTGTAATCGAATTTTTTGGTG
>Ga0209427_10008465_pt1 | contig 11573 bp, 9 predicted proteins | sample DeeMarSWOR136_30_FD_187465 | JGI IMG/M metagenome (GOLD analysis project Ga0209427, IMG submission 187465) | Marine sediment microbial communities from White Oak River estuary, North Carolina - WOR-1-36_30 (SPAdes) (version 2) | ecosystem: Environmental > Aquatic > Marine > Intertidal zone >... | reverse complement strand
GGGCCGAATGGCACAGCTAAGCATTGGCGCTACCATGAAATTCCAAAAAGTAACTGTTGACGAAGCTCGCCATATACTGAAGCAGAAGGAGGATAAGGTCTCTGGAGAAAATATTGAGCGGATCTAGCTGGGCGTACGTAAATAACGCATGTACCGCATTTAGGCCGACGAATTTCCCTCCAGGGTGTGCCCCCTTTCTCAGCGATTTCAGTTTCAATCCATAGATGCGGGTCGTGAAGCCAGCGGGGAAAGCTGGATGCTGAAGCCGGATGCCGTACAAAATCTGCCGGGTCCTCGCTGACGGTCAACCTGAGGTGGTCATGGTGAACGAGCAAGGTTCAAAGAGATATCGTCTTTCCTACCCGGTGAGGGTCCGTTTTGCAGACACAGATTTGCAAGGTCACGTATTCTTTGGTAATTACCTTACCTACTGTGACGAAAGCTTTATGGCTTTCTTGGATCAAATCGGATACAGCTGGCATCGGCTGGGGAGCATGGGTCTGGAACTCTATTATGTGGAAAGCAGCTGTCAATTTAAGGGGCGGGCCTTTTTGGGGGACACCCTTTATGTGAATACGGGCATTGCGCATATGGGCAGAAGCAGCATAGCATGACCGCAGAAATGACTATCGTTAAAGATAACGGCAATGAAATCGTTGCCAAAGGTCGTATTAAGGCGGTGATGGTCTCCAAGGAAACGGGCAGGTCAACGGAAATTCCCAGCGAGTTCAGGGAAGCGATCCACAAATGTGAAAAGACCCAAGTGTCCAGTGCGTTTTTTCTGCTGGCGGTCATGACATTATTCTTGCGAATTTAGTATTGGGATCCATGGGGTGGAAAAAGAACTGGCAGAGACATCTTCCATTAAATTTTTTGAAGGAGAAAAGCATATGAGGTTAAAGGAAAAAGTGGCGATCGTATCCGGGGCATCTTCTGGAATAGGTGCCAGAACGGCATTGGAATTTGGCCTTGAAGGGGCAAAGGTGTGCTGCACGGGCCATCGAACTATGACCGGAGCAGAAGCCGTAGCGGACCAGATCAACAAAGAAATGGGGGCTGATCATGCAATCGCCGTCAAGATGGACGTAACCCGATACACGGATGTGGAAAAAGCGGTTGCCCAGGTCCACAAGAAATGGGGTCACATTGATATTCTAGTAAACAATGCAGGGATCTTGTACATGAAAAACTTTCTGGAACACTCCGAAGAGATCTGGGACAACACCATGGCCGTCAATGTGAAGGGGTACTTCCTGTGCGCAAAGGCAGTGACACCATATATGATGGAACAGAGGAGCGGTAAGATCATCAATGTTGGCTCTATTTTTGGCGAAAATGGGGTACCAGGGTGCCTTGCATATGGGGTGTCTAAAATGGCAATTCACGGATTTACGCGAATGCTCTCGGTGGAACTGGCACCATATAACATAAAAGTGAACGCCATTGCTCCCGGCAATATTGTAACGCCTCTCAATATGCCATTGTATAAATCCATGTCTCCAAAAGGAGATGTTGAGGAAGGAAAACAAGTTCTCGCTGAAAAATACTATCCAATCGGACGGCTGGGAGAGGTTCGTGACGTTGCCCGAGGGATGGTGTACATGGCCTCAGAGGATTCCGACTTCGTCACTGGAACGATACTCTTCATAGATGGAGGGTACTCTGCTCCTTAGCCTTGTTAGAGCAGAGCATGGGCTGGCTGGTCGTCGGATCACTGTTCCCTAACACCAAGGGTTCGCCAAATCCACCACTAGTTCATACTGTGGGCTTTCACACCAAAAAGAACAACGAACCAGTCCTCGTGACTATCTCCTTGTTTTACTGGCGGGGCCGACGAGATTTAAACTCAGGACCTCCGCCGTGACAGGCCGATTCAGGCTCTTTTTATGAGGTTTTATGGAGACGTATCTAATTAGATTTTCTTTTGTGAAACCACATACTTGGCTTTTTATAAATTATTATGAAGATACATGGAGTTTTGCCTGTTACTGACACCAAAACTAGCACCAGAACTGACACCAGTCGAGGTACTTCCCAATCAATGCCGGGGTGGGGTCAGATGGTACCACCATACGGGCCTACAAATTTCGCCTCGTGTGAGTCTCGTTACTACCCTATTGATTTGCGTTAGAAATCTTGGATTCATGGGGATCAGGAGAATTTCAAGAATCATAGAAGTATTAGTTCCTCCGGGTTCCCAATCTTAATGACCTCCTTATCCTACTTTACTTATTAGAACGATATTTCGATTTTGCTTGACCAAAACTTCCAAATTTGAGAAGATAGATCCTGTTTTCCGACAAAGCCAAACCATCCGTGAGGGTGGGGCGGAAAGCCACGGGTTTTTGATTCTGTGCTGGAATCTCCGAGTGGTTATTTCCCAAGTTGGCTGATATTTTAACTGGGTCGCTGATAGAATCGATCTAGCGAACCGACAAGTAAAGCATAGAGACAGCCGGGTTGCCAAAGTGAATGGGTGACTCGGCTTTTTTGCGTAAGATTGCTCGCTCCGTTCACCTCGGGGAGGTTAGAATCATGAGAAAATTAACTCAAATTCTCTTAGTGGTGGTCGTAGCGTGCACTGTATCCGCCTTTGCCCAGGAGGCGTTGTGGAAGGAGCTATACGGCGAGTTTGATAGGCTTTATAAACAATGACAGTATTCAGAGGCGGCCAAAGTAGCTGAAGAAGCATTGACAGTTGCAGAAAAGACATTTGGACCTAACCATCCCTATATGGCGGCTTCCCTGAACAATCTGGCGATGGTTTACCAAGCCCAGGGCAGATATGCCAAAGCCCAACCCCTCTACAAGCGATTACTGAAAATAAGGGAGAAAGCCTTTGGTAAAGATCATCCCGATGTGGCTCAATCACTGAGCAATCTTGCGGGAGCTTACCAAGCCCAGGGCAAGTATTCCGAGGACGAACCCCTCTACAAGCGGGCCTTGGCAATAGTGGAGAAAACCATTGGTCCAGAGCATCCCCATGTGGCGGCTACCTGCGAGAATATGGCAGAGCTTTGCAGGCAGATTGGTAGAGAAGATGAGGCGGAAAGGTTTGAAGCACGTGCAAGAAGAATCCGATCCAATCAATGAGGATAACCGTTCTTTGGTTTGTCAGTGTGTCAATGATTCAAGATGTATTAGACAGTTTTGCCTCAATCCTGATTATGCTATGTTTCAATCGCAAATCATGAGGCCTGAAAAAACTATGGGGCGCCTGATAGCTGACCAGACATCCATGATAGCCCCAAATTCCATTGGTCTCTGTTGCACATTTGCATACTGGTGTCTTGCTGATCAAACATCTGCTTCCGTTTTACGGAAGGCCCGAGTAGTCAAACATACCGATTCTAAGGGCACTTTCAGAGGTAAGTGACCTCCCCTTCCCACATGGACTCGAAAAGGGCCAAACATTGTTCCTTGGACATGGGCCGAGGGTTGTTAGCCCGCGGGTAACGGGTGATGCAAACCTCTGCGATCTTGGGAAGATCTTCGTGCTTGAATCCCATCTCCTTCAGGCTCAATGGCATTTTAACGTCTGCCATGAGGTCATAGACCAGTTCCGCGGCTAGCTGCGCAGCCGTCCGCGCGGATAGGGATTCTATTCGTTCCCCCATGGCCCGAGCGATGAGCGCCTGTTTTTCCTCGACCATCGGAAGATTAAACGCCATGGTGTAAGGGAGTCCCACGCCGCAGCCGATCCCATGCGCCAGGGGTTTGAACATGGATAGGGCGTAAGAGATACTGTGGGAATACAGCGCTCCGGTGCCGTTCATGGACATCATGGACATGGTCGCGGCCATGGCCATGTAGTAGCGGGCCTCTATGTCTTGCCCATCGAACGTAGCCCGGCGAAGGTACTTGGCTATGAGTTCGACGCCGGCAAGGCCCAAGGAATCATAGAAAGGGTTAGCAAGCTTGTTCATCAGGCTATCAATGGCATGGGAAAGGGCGTCGATGCCTGTGGAGGCAGTTACATTTGGTGGCATGGATACGGTGAGTCCCGGGTCGATGATTGCGATCTCGGGGTGGGCATATGGTGTGCCGATGAAGTATTTGTCATTGCCCTTGGAAACCACAATGTACCTGGAGACCTCACTCCCCGTCCCCGCTGTGGTGGGGATAAGGATTTTTTTCAAAGGTGGTTTGCTGACCACTTGCTTTTCCACTATGTCAAAGGGCTTCTGTTCATTGGTGGCCACGATGGAGGTCAGTTTGGCCATGTCCATTGAGCTGCCTCCGCCCAGGCCGACAACGAGGTCAGACTTTTTCTTGCACACCATTTCATAAAGCGCATCGGCAGTCTCGATATGCGGTTCAGGGTCCACCTTTGCGAAGACCTCTACCTTTAACCCTTCCTTTTCCATCGCCCCCTTGACCAGCTCAACGAAACCCAACTGTGCCATAACCTCATCTGTGACCAGGATGGCTTGTCTTCCTCCGAGCTTCTTGGCCTCCTCCCCGACTTTCTTAGCCGTGTTAAAACCGAAGATAATGCCGTTAGGCGGATGCATACCAGTACTCTGGAAGACGAATTCATGTCTGAGATGCGTGGGAATCTCAAAATCCAACTTTATCTGTGCCATAATATCTCCCCTTTCTTGGGCCCCTTTGCCCGCTCAATATAGGCTTTCCCCTTTCCATGGGGGCTGAAACTCGATTTGTCCCCTCCCCCTGATTACAGACCCATATCCCTCTCTTCTTCAGTAATGCATTCATCTATGATCTTTACGGCTTCGTCAATTTCCCCCTTCTGGATAATGAGAGGGGGGGCAAACTCAAGGGCGTGCCCCATCGTTTTAATGATCAGTCCCTTTTTTTTGGCACGATTGATAATACTGGTAATCCGGTTCAGGGGAAAAGGGTCCCTGTTCTTCTTGTCCGTTGTCAGATCAAGGGCCGTCCATAATCCCCTTCCTCTGGCTTCGCCTACCGTTGGATGAGCTTCAAGGGTTCTTAAACCCTCCAAGAAATAGATCCCCATCTCATAGGAATTTTGAATTAAATTCTCCCTTTGCATAATCTCAATATTCTTCAGGGCCGCCGTACAGGAAACGGGATGGTTTCCGTAGGTGTGAAGGTGCTGAAAAATCTCTACCGGTTCTATCACTTCATCGGTACACCCGACCCCTCCGAGGGGAACATAACCGCTTGAAATACCCTTTGCCATGGTGATGATATCAGGCTGAATATCGAAATGCTCGACTCCGAACCATTTGCCCGTTCTCCCAAATCCACAGATAACCTCGTCGATAATGAGGAGAATCCCGTACCGATCGCAGATGTCACGGACAATGTTCCAATACTCCTGTGGAGGTGCCAATGCCCCAAAGGCTTGTTGAATGGGTTCCCCGATAAAGGCCGAAATCTGCTCGGGGCCTTCGAATTCGATAATCCGTTCTATATCTCTGCCACAAGCCAGGTCGCAATTGGGATAGGTCAGATGAAGCGGACAACGGTAACAGTAAGGGGACTCCACGAATATCGTCCCCGGCATAACGGGGTCCATTATCTGCCGCATGGGCAACACCGTGCCCAGTACGCTCAATGCCCCGCCGGTGACACCGTGGTAGGCCCCTCTTCTCGAGATGACCTTATACCGCTTTTTGTCCCCTCTATAATGATGATAATGCTTGGCCAATTTAATGGCCGCCTCAACCGCCTCTGACCCGTCACATACGAAAGTGAACCTATTTATCTTTCCCGGTGCCAGTTCCGCCAAAACTTCCGCCAATTGCATCGCACGTATGTTGGAAAACTGCATGGGGGTAAAGTAAGGGAGTTGGCATATCTGGTCATAGACCGCCTGAGCTATCTCCTCCCGCCCATAACCCACATGGACTGGTCGGGTAACGCCGGAAACGAGATCAAGGTAACTCTTCCCATCCTGATCGAAAACCCGCACACCCTCGCCTTTCGTCATAACGGTAATTCCCTCTCTTACCAATTCCCTCGGTGTCCTTTGCAAAATGAGATGAGATGTATCATCCATTACGGTTTTCTTGGCCGCCATCTTCGACCTCCTTTCAGAAAGGAAGTATACCGTTTACCCTCTTACCTTTTGTTTATGGTTCTTTTCTTCATTATTGCCGAGATTATACTATCCACCCCCCATTTACCTTTGAGCGGCGTCATGCCACGACGAAGGACCTTCCCCTTCTGCCCGATACGTCCCGGGTAGATTGACAGGTGAACAGGCCGCTCTGCCTCTATTGGCGGGGAGGCCAAGTGGGACGTGGCGCCATGTAGCGCTCCTTCAGCCCATTCACAGTGAACTCTTCGGACTTGCAAAAGTTGATGATAGTACGTTCCCAGTCCTCGACGAGCTGGGCGGCCTTGGGCACATCTCTCGCGATCTCCGAGGGAATGGAGATGACACCGTGCTTGTCGCCCTGGATAAGGTCGCCTGGCTTTACGACCAGCCCACCGACCTTAACCGGAACGCCCACCTCCACCAGATGTACGTAGGCGTGGGAAACGCTCACACAACTCGAGAAGAAATGGAACTCCCTTTCTCTCACCTCATCCAGATCCCGCACTGATCCGTCCGTGACCGTGCCGACGCACCCCAAGGCTTTGTGTATGTTACACTGCACCTCGCCCCAGAAGGAACCTACGACAGGGTCGTCTCTGTCGTGGAGCACCACAACTCTCGGTTCCGGTATCTTCAGGATCTCCTCCCACCAGTCAGGCGGCTGAATCCGGAGGCCCTCCGGAGAACTGGCGCTTATGACACCGGTGACTGCATAGCCAATCATGCCCTCTAGTTCGGGAAAGACGCATTTTATCTCGGGAAGCATGAATCCCTCGTTGCGGGGCCGGATGCCGAAGAGCTCAATAGCATTGGATGTGGCGCACGTAGGCCAACGGCGCAGCTCTTCCAGTTCTTCCCTGCTAAGGTATTCAAACATCTCTCACCTCCTCATTCTTTTTCAATGACTGCTCTGGCTTCCGTCCCCGGACGACAATAATTCAGAAGCCACGTTAATCCCCATTGTACTGGAGTTTTCACCTCATCCAGGATGGATCTTATAGCCTTCTTCGTTAATTTGTCAAATATAAGTATTTCACCCACGATCTCATGCTTTCCAACGACATTCCCCTCATTGAGGGATTGGCCAACTTAGGGGCACCTGAAAAAGGGAGGACCCTCTTCTGAGCCTCCCAAGGGAAATGGGTGGCCTGGAGCCCTTCCCTACTCGGGCCGTAACAATTGAAGGAATCGACTAGGACGATGGGGATTACGCTAAGGGATAACGGAAGATTCTCAGGATTTTTTCCTGGCCCGGTGTCCCATGGTTCTTATTTATTTATAGTTAATAATATCAATATATTATGATGATATTTCTCATAATAATTCTAACCTTCAATTGATGGAATCGATAAAACAGTTGACAAAAAAAAGAGAAGATGTTATTGGTTGGTCAAATCACCTGACCATACGTTTATTATTCCCAAACATGAGAGTTAAAAGGGTTTAGAAAGGAGAGATGCGCCGTGAGCCTGGATACACTTTTTAGTCCCTTCTCCATCGGGACATTGGAGCTACAAAATCGCATTGTGATGCCCCCCATGGCAACAAGGTACGCCACGCTGGAAGGCTTTGCGACAGACCGACAAACAGCCTACTATGTGGAACGCGCAAGGGGAGGCGTGGGATATATCACCGTCGAACACACGGGTATTCTCGAGCAAGGAAAGGCACACCCGAATATGCTGCTCATCAGCTCTGATGAACACGCCTCGAAAATCGAGGGGCTGATCGAGGCTGTCCACGGCGTAGGGGGGAAAATCATCGTGCAAATTAATCATGCGGGAAGGCAAACCGCATCCGCAATCACGGGATCTCCCATTGTTGGACCTTCCCCCATTCCCTGTCCAACCAGAGACGAAATTCCCCGTGAACTTTCCGTGAGTGAGATCGAGGAGATCATCGAGGCATTTACCGTAGCTGCCCAAAGGGTCAAGAACGCCGGGGCCGATGGCGTTGAGCTCCATATGGCCCACGGGTACCTCCTCTGTTCCTTTCTCTCCCCTTTTTCCAACCGGAGAGGGGACAAATATGGGGGCGGTATCCAGGCACGGGCCACGCTTCCCATGGAGGTTTTGAAGTCAGTGCGCGAACGAGTGGGTCCGGATTTTCCCATCAGCTGCAGGTTGAGCGGCGACGAATACGTGGACGGAGGCCTTAAAATTGAGGAAACCAAACGGGTTGCTCAAATCCTGGAAAAGGAAGGGGCCAATGTCCTCCACGTGTCGGCTTGTAACGCCGCCTCGGGTTACCTGAACCACCCGCCCTACTATGTGGAAGAAGGTATCTTCGTCCACCTAGCCGAGGCCATCAAGTCGGTAGTGAACATCCCCGTTATTACGGTCGGGAGGATCAGAAATCCCGCGATGGCTGACCAGGTTCTTCGAGATGGGAAAGCTGATCTCGTTTCCATGGGCCGTGCGTTGATCGCGGACCCCTACATGCCGAAAAAGGCGCAAGATGGCCGCCTGGAGGATATCAATCTCTGCATCTCCTGTAATCGATGCATTCAGACCCTGAGGAAAGAGGCGGTTCGCTGCGCTGTCAACCCGGAGACGGGTAACGAAGATCGATTTCGGTTCTCGAAAACCGATAGACCCAAGAGGGTATGGATTGTTGGCGGGGGCCCTGGAGGCCTCAAGGCGGCGGAAATAACAGCCCAGAGAGGCCACCAAGTAACGCTCTTTGAGAGGGACCAAAAGCTGGGCGGCAGGATGAGACTCGCCACTCTTCCTCCAAAGAAAGCCGTTCTGAACGATTTTCTCGATTACCTCGAAAGAAGAGTGAGAGGGCTCGGGGTAACCCTCGAACTGGACAAGGAATTTACTGTCGATATGTTGGGAACCGGTAAGCCGGATGCGGTGATCGTCGCATCCGGAGCCCTTCCGCTCTTTCCCGATTGGAAAGGGATGGAAGAGAGCCGTGCACTCTCCGTCGATGACATCTTATCCGGGGAAGGAGATGTGGGAAAGCGAGTCTTGGTGGTCGGAGCGGGTGGCATTGGCGCGGAGACGGCCGATTATTTGTCGGAGATGGGAAAGGAGGTCACCCTGGTCGAGATGTTGGAGGAGATAGCCGCGGACCTCGTTGTCCATCTGAAACATTACCTTTCACTGAGGCTGGGGGAAAAGGGGGTTACCATCCTCACGTCCACCAAGGTGAAAGAGCTGGGAAAGGGCTATGCTCTTGTGGAAGACGCTTCCGGGACAAGAAAAATCGACGGATTCGATACCATCGTTTTGGCCGTGGGCTCGAAACCAGACGATCGCATTGCCAAGAGCCTTGAGGGGAAAGTGCCGGAACTCCATGTGATTGGTGATGCCTCCGAGCCACGGGAGGCCCTGGAAGCCGTCTATGAAGGAGAAGAAACCGCTTTGAAAATCTGAATCATTGCTTATGATACCGTCGAATTCTTATGGGAAAGGAGGTGAACACGGAAATAGAGGGAGAGGAGGTGATAGAAAAAGAGTGATAGGGGAAAATGAGATTCTTATGCTGCCCGTCTGCCCTTTGTTTTTCGGCGGGAGCACAGTCTCGGGGCTAAACGTAGTGCCGAGAAAGAAAAGGAGGTTTGGGTATGAACCGTAAGAAGAGATACAAAGTGGTCATAGGAACAGTTTGTTTATTCTTTATGATCTTGGGGGGTACAAGCCTTGCCGCGAAAAAAGTCATCAACGTGTGGCATACCGAGACCAACCCTGTGTCGAGGAAGGCGGTAGCCAATATCGTGGTACGATTTGAGAAGTTGCACCCGGATATCAAGGTGGAGGCAGAGGCCCTTGCATGGGGAGACCTGGAGGGGAAAATTATGGCCTCCCTGGCAGCGGGGTCGCCGCCAGAGCTTTCCCATGGCCAGCCGATTACCTGCGCTGCGCTGCAGGCAAAGGGTTTGCTCCTCCCTCTCGATGAGGTGGTCAAATCCATCGGTGAGGACAACATCTGGGATCAGATAAAGAAGGTGGGAAAATTCGGGGACCATTACTATGGCCTCGTTCACGCCGCTGGCACCTCCCTTTTGATCTACCGGAAGGATCTGGCCAAGAAGATGGGGCTGAAGAACCCCAAGACGTGGGAGGATCTGCTCCATAATGCTAAAGAGCTTACCATGGATACGGACGGGGACGGCAAGACCGATATCTACGGCCTGACCATTCCCGGTGACAACCTGTTTATCAACATCCTGCTGGGAGAACTGACGAAGGCCAACGGAGGCATTCTATTCGATGATCAGAACCGGCCCCACTTCACAGACAAGTCGATGATCGAGATTCTGGAATTCCTGAAGAAATTGACCAAGTATATGCCTCCCGGTTGGGAGGGACATGGCTACAGGGAGACCTTCGCCAACATGTACGGCGCAAAGGCGGCCATGATGTATCAGGGATACGGAAGAGGTGCCTCGTTGATCGAACAGTACGCACCCAAGCATATGGCCAATACCGATTATTTCGACGTCTGGGTGAAGCCCCACGGACCCAGTGGCACAAAACCAGCAGCCCAGGTGGATGAGGAGCCATGGATGCTGTTCAAGGGTTGTAAACACCCCAAGGAGGCCATCGAGTTTCTGAAGTTCTTCTACCAGGATGACAATTACCTCGAGTACATCCAGACGGTCCCCATTCACTTCTTCCCCGTCACCAAATCCCTGCGCAAGAACAAAGCCTACCAGGAGACAGCCATGATCAAGCGATGGAAGGGGTGGCTTGATGTCCAGCAACATTATCTCGAAAATGACCTGGTTAAGCCGACGCTCGTTATCGATTGGAAGGATATGGGGAATAAGCCTTATCTCATGGAGATTTTGGGCTCCGGTATCCTGAAGGATATGGTAATGGAGGTAACCAAGGAAAACGTACCTCCCGATAAGGCCGCCGCAAAGGCCCAGAAGAGGGCGGAGGAGCTCGTAAAGGATAAAGGCTACGCCAAATGGTAATATAGTTGGAGATAGTGCCGGGGGTATTTCCTAAGTTCCCGGCACTATCCCTTTATTTCCAAGATGAATGGGGTGCGATGAAGGGATGAGGGTAAGTCCTCAAAAAGCGGGAATCCTCCTGATTATACCATCGGTCTTCCTGATCTGTGCCTTATTGGTCTATCCGGTGTTATACGGAGTTTGGCTCAGTTTTTTCAAAAAACATTCCTTCTTCCCAGAGCAAAAATTCGTGGGTCTTACGAATTATCTCTACTTATTAAGAGACTCGGATTTTTGGATGAGCCTCTGGTATGGAACGTATTATTCCGTGAGCACTATCGTCCTTCAAATCGTCATTGGCCTTATTGCGGCACTGATTCTCAATGAGGCATTTCGGGGGAGAAATTTTGTACGGGGAATCGTCCTGTTTCCCTACATGATCCCAACGGTTGTTGCCATCATCCTCTGGAAGTGGCTCCTCAATAATCAATTCGGTCTTGTCAACTATCTTCTGCTTGCGGTCGGCATCATTGAAAACCCTCTGAGCTGGACGGGAAAAGATCACATCATGACGTCTCTCATCATTATCAGCGTGTGGGAGTTTTTTCCCTTCGTTGTCTTGAGCGTTCT
>Ga0209427_10008464_pt1 | contig 11574 bp, 8 predicted proteins | sample DeeMarSWOR136_30_FD_187465 | JGI IMG/M metagenome (GOLD analysis project Ga0209427, IMG submission 187465) | Marine sediment microbial communities from White Oak River estuary, North Carolina - WOR-1-36_30 (SPAdes) (version 2) | ecosystem: Environmental > Aquatic > Marine > Intertidal zone >... | reverse complement strand
CCCATCAAATCGGTCATAATCGGTGACAGCGACCAAAATACCCGCACACATCTCAGCCATGAAGTGGGTATCCACCATCAGGTTATACCTGGGAAACCCACTATGGATGGTTCTCCTCAGATGCTCAGGCAAGGGGCACTCAAAACCAAAACTCTTGAAGAAGCCGTCGTAAGTCTCTATGCGTTCAGTAATCTGGGCAAGGGTCTCCCTTTTTCTCATTTTCCGGAGCAGTTTCCTCTTGTGCTGATCGAATCCAGGAGGGTTTAAGAAGTTTTGGCAGCCCGAAATCAGGGTTAAACCAAAACCGACCCTAGGATATTTTGCCTTATATTTTTTGGAAAGCGTACAGTGAGCCATTTTATTTAACACCTCAATTCTTTGGTATTGTTCCATAGGTTATGCAATTTTTTAAAACCGAACCATTTAATTGACATGACGCGGCAAAGCATGTCGTTGCGACCCCCGATCCAGTCGGGGGGAAGCCATCTCAACCGAAGTGAGCTCTTAAAAATGTAATTCATTTCTTATGGCCGATCACAATCATGCGATTGGTCATGCAGCCATAGTCCCCTTTATCTTCATGGGACATGTAGTCTTTTTGGACCTTTATGGAAGAGAAACCGGAAGATACCAGCATTTCAATAATTCTCTCTTCACTATAGAGGCGGGTGCAGTAGGTTTCGTCACGGATCCCGCCTCTGCTCTTGGAAATCACCTTCTCTCGGCTGTAAAGGATATCCTCCTCCAGCCTCCTCTGCCGGCAAACCACGATCTCATCGTCGGCTTCATGCCATGACTCGGGTTTAAAATTCTTTAGTACATAATCCTTATTGGGAAGATCCAAAAGGATCGTTCCCTCTGGCATGAGCAAACGGTTCGCCTCAAGAAGGATTTTCTCATTCTCGTACTCATCCTCAAAATAGCCAAAGGAACTGGCCATAACAATGATGACTTTGAACCTCTCACTGGCAAGATCTGTCTCCCTGGCATCCCTTCGTATAAAAAAGGTATTGAGACCTTCTCTCCGCGCCTTCTCCTTTCCCTGATTGATCAAATACTTGGAGTAATCCAGCACGGTCACATCCTGAAAGCCTCGGCGAGAGAGTTCCAGGGAGTGGCGCCCGTGTCCCCCGCAAAGATCCAGGATGGGCCAGGACCTCTCCACCTTGAGGACTTCCTCCAGGAAATCCACTTCCTTGCAGGTCAATTCATCATCGCAAACTGACCGTGCATCAGTGATCAGATAGGTTTCATCAAAGATACGCTTCCACCAATCTGGATCAAATTCCACCATTCTCTTCCCTATAGTTATGGGTCCTTGTTAAAGTTGATTTCAGACCCTGAAAGGGTCTCTCTTTATACCTCTCGCAGAGATCCCAGAGCCACAGAGAATTTATTTAGACAGGATCAACAGGATCTCAAAGATTTAAAGCAAATGGCTTGAAAGGCTTCGCCTCACTGGAATAAGGTTCTGTTTAAAATACTTCCTGGACCTGCATTCTGATCCACAGATTACGCTGATTACGTTGATATTCAGGAAACTAGCTTGGTTGGATCGCTTGAAAAAATGGGAACCCATGAGGCACAAAAATGAGCTCGCCCTGTGGAATGCCCCTTAGGGCGGCCCTCCTTTGGAGGATTCCACGGGGCAGGCTTATTTTTGTGCTCCAGGGCTTCCCATTATTCCCAAGGCGCAGCCTTGGGATCCCCGCGTAGCGGAGTTTCCAGCGATCCGTGAATCCAATCTTGGACATCTTGTAAATCCTGTCTAAGAAAATTTTTCGTGATTTCTTATTTTCGTGTTTTCGTGATTAATATTCTTGTCTGCCCTGGTCTGTTTGCGTGTGTGGCTAAAAATTCTTCGAGAGAATCTGAACGTCATCCATTCATCAGGTCTGCCCCAAAGCTGAACAGGCCATCGGAGACCATAAGGGCGGGACTTCCACGCCAGGGTTGTTTTAGCGCCAACTCTTTTTCTTCAGGCCCCACCTGGACCAAATGATCCAGCTCCCCTTCCCGCCAGAGTTCCTCCAGTATGAGGGCATCCTGCCAGAGGTTGCGGGCATATTGCCTCAGCTCACGCACATGATCCATTGTGAGTAATCTGGGCCTGAGACTGATCATAATGGGGCCCAAGAGATAAGTGAAGCCCATTTCAATGGCCTTCTTGTTCACCTCATTCTGGATCTGCACAAAGGTCTCGTAGCCAAGCTTCAGGAGGGCCTCATTGATCTTCTCCACGGCCATTCTTGGCCGCATATCACTCTTCAATATGGCGAGAGGCTGGATTCCTCCGCCTGAACCCACGTTGGTGGGCACCCCCCCAAAACGGGCCAAAAACCCCTGGAGCCCCTCGTCTGTAATAAAGCATCTAAAATCTGTCTGCCATTCCTTGAGAAAAAGGGATCGCTCTTCCAGAATGGGCCACGTACTTTGCTCTGACCAAAGGCCTAGTGGGACGAGTTGCTGGACAATATAGTCCCCTGCGTCCAGGGCCGTCTGAACATGCTTTTTGGGATTCTCCTGCTTGTATCCTACGAATATGCCGTGGCCTGAATAACCATGGGCCGGTTTGAGCACCAGGTTCTCCCAGTGCTTTTCAGTCCAGGCCGCCAGATCTTCTATCGGCTCTCCGTTTGGATCTGTGGTGCTGCGAGGATGGAATTGCCGGGTCCAGGGCGTATGCCTCACCGTATCCTCACTCAGTCGATCTCTGTATGCGTCGGTCATCACCTCGAACAGACCTTTAGCACCCAGAGGTTCCATCCCACGGGGATTCACCAGAATGCCCTGCCTGATCGCCTCCTTGATCGGCCCGATATCCTCCTCTTTGCCGATCTTGGTCAGCACGTTCAGATTGAAGTCCATGAAGATAACGGTCGCTTCATCTTCTCTGCAATACACCTTGCCATTTTTTACTGAGAGATGACTTGGGCCTGCCAGGGAGGCCTTGACCCCCTCCATGGTGTTCAAGTAATTCACAAAATTCTTATTTTCCAGGACCACATCCAAAGTATCTGCCTCGGCCAGGAGTACGGCTTGCACGGGATTTTTACCATGTAAATTCTGATGGGCTCGCAAGATCATTCGGGCAAACCCGGGCACCGCATTAATCTGAGGATCTTCATAATCCAGATCTACCTCCACCTCCACATTTTCAAGTATGAGGTTCCACGCCATCTTGCCTAGAATCTGAGCGATGCGTTGATAGTCCCATCCTCCGGGACTGCCCATGTTCCACTCGCCGTGATAGCCCTTAACTTGTCTCATCCATTTTCTCCTTCAATCGCATTTCCACCAGGTAGAAGGGGATCTCACCCCCGCCCAAGAGGATGTCATGAAAGGCCCTGCGCCCTAATCGAGAAGAAAATTGCTCTCGCAGCCTGATAATCTCATGATTTCCCATGAAATAACACAATTGATACCCGGGTGTCAGGGCAAAGCGCCGGATCTGCCGCTCTGCCCTGTGTCTGGAAAAACCGAGGTCTATAATCTCCCTGGCTGCCTCCTCCAGGGAGATCCTCCCTGTCTGCAGCTTGATATCCAACTCCGCTCGCAGATTGCGCCAAAGCTGGCGTTTCAGGCCGATGAGCTGCTGTCGCGGATCCCGCACATACCCCAGTTCATCCAAAAGCTGTTCCGCATAACAGGCCCATCCCTCATAGAAGAGCGGGGATTCCACCTGGCGGCGGATAGGGTTGGGATGATGAATTCGAAGATGGTCCAATATATGGTGGCCCGGATAGGTCTCATGGGCCGAGAGATAGGGGCAGTGGGCAGAGATCTTTGTCAGGTCCTCTTTTCCAGGAGTGAGGTAAAATATCCCATGGCTTTTCCTGTTGCCTGTCAGAGGGGCACTATAGGATGCGGTGGCCCTCAAGGATTGCAGATAGGCGGGTGTTTGACGCACACTCACTTCTTCTCCCCGTGGGAATGAAATGATGTCCTGTGCATAAAAGAAATGGCGTAGATCCTTCACCTGGTTCTCATACAACGCCATGAATTCCGAGGACGATGTGATGGAAGGCCTTTTTTCATAGACGAGCAGGTCCCAGCGCTTGCGGCTGTCTATCTTTTTGGACAGAGCCCGAAGCTTCTCACGTGTTTCATGGGAGGCGATCTTTGCCGTCTCCAAAATTTCATCGGGCCGTTTGGAATAAACCAGGCAGGTATCAAGGATCTCCTTGAGCCCGCCTTCTCCAACGGCAAATGATGGGCTCAATGAAAGATCCTGCAGGCCCTTCATGTAGACCTCCCAGGCTTCTGAGACCGATTTGCTCTTCCCCAGCAGTTCTTTCTCTTCTCCCACCCGCTCCCGAATAAAGGGCGGAATACTACGCTCATAGAAATGGAGGGCATCACGGGTCATGTTGAGGGCCACTTGCACGGAGATTTCCGGGGGTGCTGAGAGATTCTTCACCGCACGCTGCAGAAAAGGTGGGATCTGGCTGAAAAGCGTCAAGAGATCCGCTTTTACCTCTGCTGGCGTCCTGCCTTCCTGCGAAAGGATTCGACCTGTTGCAAAGAGGGGGATCTTTACGTAAAGGGTGGGATCACGTCGCCACACCTCTGCATCCCCAAACTCCAGGACAAAACTGCCCATACTCTGCCTGAGAAGGACCAGATCTATCTCTTCCACCAGGTTTTCCGATGCCTTTGAGGAAACTTCACTTAAAAGGTTCCGGACGTACTGAACGCAGTCCTGAATTTTCTCTGGTGTGAGATCATCCAGGGTATCTAAGTGCTGAATGGCCGTTTCCGAGCGAGGAAAGAAATAGAACTCGTCACTTGCACATTGCTGGGGGAAATGCCTCCCCATATACCCAAAGTAATCTTCTGCTATCCGGGATAGATCACGCATGGGGTTCTCCTGGTTCTTCAACTTATACAGCCATCCAGCCCTTCTCCTTAGCCTACTCCGCCGTAGTAGCTACGGCTACGAAGGCTGGAATGGGGGAGGGTCTGGGCGGGGGTGATATCGCTGCTACCAATTATCTACCTAATTTAATTAGTAAAAGTTGTCAATCATTCAAAGATGATTGAGCGGATCTTCCTGAAATACATTGACCCCTTTATCAAAGATGCTATCTTGGTGACGCACAACCCAGCCCTGTGCTCCCTCCCCTTAGGGAGTCTGTGTCGTATTCGACAAAATGGTCATTCCGGGCGAGCCCCCAAGCCTGCCCCATACTCGATACGGGGTTGAGCGAGACCCGGAATCCAGGAAGCGAACGGAAAATCAGATTATTCTGGATCCCGGCTCGCATCCCGCTCCGCGGGATTTGGCCGGGATGACGAATTATGGCGCAGCCTTTACGGCGGGGGGAGTGGGGGTGAAAACGGGAGGATACACATCATGGCACCAGGAGAAAAGATCACGTTTGCAGACGGCAGACTGGTGGTTCCAAACAGACCCGTTATCCCTTACATCGAAGGGGACGGCATTGGTCCCGATATATGGAAGGCCGCCGTACGGGTCTTTGATCGAGCCGTTGAATCGTGCTGGCCAGGAGAGCGCCAGATCATCTGGAAGGAGGTTCTAGCCGGAGAAAAAGCCCATGATGAAACGGGCGAATGGCTTCCCCAGGATACCGTTGAAGCCTTCAAGCAATACCGGGTGGGCATAAAGGGACCGTTGACCACGCCTGTGGGAGAGGGAATTCGGAGTCTCAACGTGGCCCTGAGACAGATACTCGATCTGTACGCCTGCGTCCGACCCGTCCGGTATTTCCCAGGCGTCCCCAGTCCGGTCAGGGAACCCCACAAGGTGGACATGGTGGTCTTTCGTGAAAACACTGAAGATGTCTATGCAGGCCTCGAGTTGGAGGCAGACAAACAAGAGACCCGTCAGCTCATGGATCACCTTTCCAAAGCCTATGGCTGGACGATCCGCCATGATTCCGGGATTGGAATCAAACCGATCAGCAAGTCGGGAAGCCAGAGGCTCATCAAGGCGGCCATTGATTTCGCTCTGGCCTGCAATCGTAAAAGCGTCACCTTGGTCCACAAAGGAAATATCCAGAAGTTCACAGAGGGCGCTTTTCGCAACTGGGGATACCAGTTGGCCAAAGAAGACTATCCGGACCAGACCCGTACCTGGGAGGAGATTGAGGGCAAACCCCCTGAGGGCTTGCTTCTCATCAAAGACACCATAGCCGACATATTCTTTCAGCAGGCGCTGACAAGACCTGAGGACTTTGATGTCATCGCCACCATGAACCTCAACGGCGATTACATCTCCGACGCCCTCGCCGCCCAGGTGGGCGGGGTGGGAATGGCGCCTGGTGGAAACATCAACTATCAGAGCGGTTATGCTTTGTTCGAGGCGACACACGGCACTGCACCCAAGTATGCAGGTCTGGACAAAGTAAACCCCTCCTCGCTCATCCTGAGCGGGGCCATGATGTTGGATCACATGGGGTGGTCACAGGCAGTCAGGCTTATCGAAAACGCACTTGAAAAAACCTTTGTCTCCAAAAAGGTGACCTATGATTTGGCTAGGCTTATGGAAGGCGCTGAAGAAGTCTCCTGTTCCCAATTTGGAAGACTCATCTGTGAGAATATGGAGTAGCCCGATTTCCAAGCGCTTTCATCCATCTATGCGGCGTTACGTTCCCCATGCTATGAGTACTCGCCACTCCAGAGCGAATCCAAGAAATCCCGATACGGAAGAATAATCACATTGCCAACTTTTCTTTTCCGCGGTTCCAGGCTGACGCAGATATAGCGCTTCATTCTTTTCTCCTCAGCAAGCATCCGAAGCGACTTGATATCGTTTGGAGAGAGGTTTTCTTTCGCCTTCACTTCGATGGCTGTATGATCGGCAATGATGAAATCTACCTCAAAACCGGAGGTGGACCTCCAATAGCTGAGTGGTTCCTTGGATATGTAATCTCTATAACTTATCAGTTCATGCATAAGGTATGTTTCAAAAGCCTCACCGAATTCCGGTGTCCCCATACGAAACTCCCGCTGCTGCAGCACGGCCACAACACCAACATCGAAAAAGTAGTACTTTGATGAAGCCAATGGCTTTCTTTTCTTTGATTTTCTCCAGGCGGGCAGTTCATAAAGGACCAAGGTATCTTTGAGAATCTCAAAATACTCATATACAGTGGTTCTCGCCACCTGGGCATCATTGGCAACATTTGTAAAGTTGACTATGGTGCCATTGCAGAGGGCCGCCACACGAAGAAATCTGCTAAAGGCCGGTACATTGCGCGTTGCTCCTTCAGCCACGATTTCTTGCTGTAGGTATGACCCGGCATAGGCCTGCAGGTCGGCGCCTGGGTCATCTGAAAAATAGATTGAAGGGATCAGTCCGCGCTCAATTGCCAAAAACAAATCAAAATGCTGCTTCAGTTCTTTGGATGTTAGAGGGTGCAGGTATCGGGTCCGTGCCCGACCACCTAGCAGGTTGATACCTCCGCGCCTAAGTTTCCGGGCGCTAGAACCGGTAAGCAGGAAACGAACACTGCGCTCCTCTATAAGGCGGTGCACTTCGTTTAGAAGCTCTGGGAGGCGTTGGATTTCATCGATCACAACAACGCGGTCGTCCAGTGACAATTCTTCGGCGATACGCCCGGGATTTCGACTTAACGCCAGATAGATCGATGAATCAAGAAGGTCATAGACACGCACGTCTTTCAGGGTGTGGCGAATCAAGAATGTCTTACCCGTCTGGCGGGGGCCAAACAGAAAATGTGACTTTTTGCTCAAAAGGGCTTTCAAGTCGACAATTCGGTCAATATATGGGATATTGCCTTCCATAATATGAATTATGACATAATAATCGTCATATAAGATGCCATATGACGATCATTATGTCAAGGTCTGAGACGGGATATCCTAGAGTCCGCTTTCCTCAAAAGTAATTGAAAACTGTTAGCAAACCATATATCAAACGATGATGAAAATAGGCTGAATATAACCAATCAACCTGCCGGAGATGAATCATGTTTATTGATCCAGCCCCATTAGCCCCCACAGTAAAAGCATTACGAAATGGCGAGATGGACCTCGTCGCTTATGTGGATGAGATGTGCGATCGGGTTGAAGAATTGGATGGCGAGGTCGAAGCGATGCTGCCCGAGGCGGACCGGCGTAAGCGTTTGCACGCCGAGGCGATGGCACTTCAACAGCACTTCACAGCCCCCTCTGAGAGGCCGCCACTGTATGGCGCGCTGGTCGCGGTCAAAGACATCTTTCATGTTCCCGGATTTGTGACGCGGGCAGGCTCGGAGGTGCCCCCTGAACTCTTTGCGGGCCCAGAGGCGACTTGCGTACGATGGCTGCGTGATGCGGGTGCCCTGGTCCTGGGTAAATCGGTGACCACCGAGTTTGCATACTTTGAGCCTGGCCCGACACGCAACCCCCACAACCTGGAGCACACCCCTGGCGGCTCCAGTAGTGGCTCGGCGGCGGGCGTGGCCGCAGGTTTTTGCCCGTTGGCCCTGGGCAGTCAGACCATCGGTTCAGTGATTCGCCCTGCTGCATTCTGCGGTATCGTCGGCTTCAAGCCGACGCTCTATCGCATACCCACAGCGGGCCTCGTCTACTTCTCCCTCACCTTGGACCAGGTGGGGCTCTTTACCCAGGATATGGCAGGGACGGCGTTGGCCGCCTCAGTGCTCTGTCAGGCGTGGCGACAGGTTCCCGCGCCCGAGACCTTGCCCGTTCTGGGCGTTCCAGAAGGCCCCTACTTGCAACAGGCTGAGCCGGAAGGGATCAAGGCCTTTGAGCAACATCTCTCTGAACTGGAAAGCATGGGATGCTCTATCAAGAGGCTGCCCGCTTTATCCCACATCAACGAACTCAATCATCTGCACAGACAGATGATCTTTGCCGAGTTTGCCAAAGAACATGACGCAATGTATGCCAACCACGCCTCGCTATACCGACCGCGAACGGCAGAGATTATAGAGATCGGCCAGAAAGTCGGTGACCACGAGCTAGACACCGCACGTGCCAACTGCAACAAATTGAGGGCCGAGTTGGAGGTGCAGATGGCCCAAGCAGGCATTGATCTGTGGGTTTGTCCCTCTGCATCAGGTCCGGCGCCCGAAGGCATCCGAGCGACTGGCGACCCAAACATGAACCTCCCTTGGACCCATGCGGGCATGCCCGTCATCACGCTGCCAGCTGGACGGGCTGAAAACGGACTACCCTTAGGCTTGCAGTTCATAGCGCCCTTTGGCGCAGATGAGTACCTGATCGTCTGGTGCCAAGTGCTTGCAGATCGCCTGGGTGACCCGCTATCTTAATGCAGCAATCCATCAGTCATTCCCGCGAAAGCGGGAATCCAGTGCCAGTGTTTATCCTGATAAGGCGCTACTTTATCTGGAATTTGGTTTGGGAAGAAGCCCGTTAAGATGTGACCCCGTCCCTCTAGCGAGAGACTAGAAACGAAGCGGAGCGGAGGGGGGAAGAAAAAAAATAAACCCATAGCGAAAAAGCTCGAGATGTTAGGAACGGTTGTAAATACATTGGCAATCGTCGCTGGCAGCGTGGTTGGACTTACTCTCCGTCGCATCATTGCAGGGAAAAAATCCGACACATTAATTTACGCTGTAGCTCTTGCGGTTATATTGATCGGACTCAAAGGGGCCTGGAAAACCGACGACTTTCTCAGCGTTATTATTTGTATGGTCGTGGGCACCCTGATAGGGGAACTGATAAAAATCGAAGATCGGGTTGAAAGGTTGGGAAGGTGGCTTCAAGGTAAATTTTCCCAATCGAGAGGGGACCTATCAAAGGGTTTCGTGACCACGAGTTTACTCTACTGTGTGGGCTCAATGGCGATCGTGGGTTCCCTGGAAAGCGGCCTTACTGGAAACCACGACATATTGTTTGCGAAGTCGGTTCTGGACGGGCTAGGTTCTATTCTTTTTGCAGCAACCCTCGGAGTAGGTGTGATATTTTCGGCAGCCTCCGTATTCTTTTATCAGGGCACCATAACGCTTACTGCATCCTTTATGAAGCAATTTTTGACTACTGAGGTGATCACGCAAATGTCCGGTGTGGGTGGACTGGTCATCGTTGCCATGGGTTTCAATATGCTGGACATTGCAAAGATCAAAGTGGCCAACATTCTCCCTGCCATATTCTTACCCTTGGTCTACTACATGATTAAAAAGCTGTTGGCCGTTTTGTTCTAACCAATAGCAACTCGCATTAATTTTTTTGTTTTCATCCGTAAAACCGGTAACTTCGAGCCAGGATATCCAATATGAGGATCGGGTCTTCAAATGAGTAGAATACGGGTTCCCAAAATGAAAAAACCCGCACCAAGTGCAGGCTATCTTTGTTTGACTTGATAAGAAACCCCTTTTTTAAGGTCACCTCATCATGTGGGGGTTGTCCCTTTTGTAAGGGGACCTAGTTTCCAAATCGGCTTATGCAAATTCAACCGTGAGATAGGCGGGTGACGACCTGACAAGTAACCGTGAAAATCTTGAAGCGCCAGAATTCATAGATTAATTTGGGTAGTCTATACTTTGGCTAGAATAAAGGTTACAAAACAGACTGTCGAAAAACCAGCTTCTGAGAAGCTGATGGAAAATGTGCAGATGCAAGGCTTCCGGAACTGGGGACCCGCCCGCAGGGTGGGGAGTCCAAGCGGAGCGCGGACAAATCCCGAGGAATGAGGCGTACATAGAAGTACGCCGCAGTGACTTGCCCTGTTAAATCGGCTTCGCCGTCTCGCGAAGCGAGAATTTAACAGGGCGGGGGATGAGGGTAACGCAGCAGATGGGCGTTTTCTGACAGCTTCACATCAAATCATGATGAATCTATGGAATCAAAAGACAGAACTATGCACTTTCTGATTTTAGCTTTTGAGACTCCATCGTCTGGAAGACTTCTTTAAACACATCCGTCAGTCTCAATATTCCTACAATCTCCCCATCTCGGGTGACAAGCAGCTTTTGATGTTGACCCATTACCAATATGTGTATGGCCTCACACAAGGAAGCATCTATTTCAACATATTCGCCCTCCTCAGGCTTATACATATAATCCTTTACCTTCAGATTCGCGGCTTCTCGGCACATCTGGGTGAAAGGGACTTCACATAGCGCGTACTTTTCCATCATTGACTTAATGAAATCCAGGCTAAAACCAGTACGTGATAGATGCCTCATGTCTCCCATACCTTTATATTTTGGTTCCAAAGCCCGCAGTACGTCTAACTGGCTTATTTTCCCCAAAACCTTTCTGTTTTTATCAAGCACCAATATTGCTCTGTGTAGGTAATGATAACGTTTTCGATCCAACTCTTCTTGAGCTTTCTCTAAAGCCTTAACTGCCTCATAAAGGGTTGCATCCTCGTCAACAGTTGCATACTCTTCAATGGGCACCATCAAATCTTCTACGGTAATTATTTCCATTTCAACCCCCTAGCATGATGTTTTTTCATAGATTCTATCATACACGCCCCGTCGAGGAAATAAAACCTTCTCAAGGGTGATGAGAAAAACAATTTGACAAGAATTTAGAATTGATCATTGAACCGGTTTATTTTCAACTCTCAAAACCAGAATTTTAAAATTTTGACGCTATCCAGAAAACTAATTC
>Ga0209427_10008463_pt1 | contig 11574 bp, 12 predicted proteins | sample DeeMarSWOR136_30_FD_187465 | JGI IMG/M metagenome (GOLD analysis project Ga0209427, IMG submission 187465) | Marine sediment microbial communities from White Oak River estuary, North Carolina - WOR-1-36_30 (SPAdes) (version 2) | ecosystem: Environmental > Aquatic > Marine > Intertidal zone >... | reverse complement strand
ATTATGTCTAAAGTAGTAACAAAGAAGAAAGGAAGTGCTTGGGACTTCTTCCGAACAATGACCGATATTCTTATTCCTTTCGGTGGTTTGATGGTCGAATTAGTGCGTAAGCCTTTTACAAAACCAGATGCTTCAAAAGACTTCACATTAACGGTTAATTAAACTATTACCCTGCTTATAAACTCTAATATTCTTAGATATCTGAACACGTAAATTCAGAAAACTCGCTTTTAAGTAATGCGCGTGCTAGAAGACGTGCCACCCTTAGTGGCTCAGGAACTGCACCTTGAAGAATAAATCGATCAAGAATAATCTGTGTTTCTTTTGGTTCCATTCCGTGAACACGAGTATAAACTAAATGCCCAGTATGTAGTTTTATTTCGTCTCGGGGACCGTTTTTCTTGTAGATCTCAATACGATTTTCCCAGTCCTTAAAATTATCTTTGAAATATTTCTCCAATCCTTCTGACTCTTCGTAAGTTACACAAACTAGAGGGATATCTAAGGTTAGAAAAACTTCTTCTAAATCAATTACATTGTACCAACTGATGATACACCCATTAAACATCAAAAGATTGATATCAGTCCTGTTTAATTGCCTAAAAAGTCTTAATACACCTTCAGTAGCATCCATCCCTCCGACTGTTAGTGTAGTCATTCCAAATCCATCAATTAGAAATTGATCACCTCTCATTACAACACCAGTAAGCACAGATCGAGAAACTTCTTTAACGAAACTTTCTGCAAAGCCTAAAACTCTTAATCCTTTTTTATGCAACCTAAGAGACGACATATAACCGCCTAGTTCAGTATATATAATAAAATAAAGCAATAATAAAACAGAATCTTGCAAATATAGCAGGTCGTAAAGAACGAAACTCATAAAGTTTGTCTACTTAATTCTATACCTTTTCCAGTTATTTTATATGGAATTTGTCTCATTGGATGATTGCTGCCGCGTAATTTAGAAATTTGAAGCATGCGTATAAACTCATCAGCTTTTGGTACAATTGATAATCTAATAACGCCATCCACAAGGTATTCTTCCATTTGATGAACTGTAGATATGACTTCATTCGTAATAATAGTTGTAGCATTTGTGCGTCTTAGCAGGTTTGTTAATTGAATTAAATCTCTTCTTGCTCTAATGGGATCGGTATATAATGAGATGACTGAGGTTGCACTGTCTAGTACAATTCTACTAACCTTTTCGACCTCATCCTCAGCTTCAACGACCGCTTCCATTAGCCTGTTAAATAGAATTGAACTTCCAAAATCCTCTGCTGCGGGGATTTTGCTTAAATCTTTAATAATAAGATTATCCAATTTCTCAAAATCCCAACCAAATGTTTTCATATAGCGGAGAATATGCTCACGACTATCAAGTGTAGTAATAATCATGCTTTTCTCGTTAAATTTAAGTGCGCCAAAATAGGCGTACATACACGCAAATATTGTTTTTCCGGTACCAGGCCCTCCGGTTATTAGATAAATTGCTTTTTCCGGTAGACCACCAGAGAAATCATCGAAAGTGGAAATTCCTGTTTGAATTTTAGGTATTTCTTCCATCTGGATCCCCCGACAGACCTTGATGTTAATATAAATTGTATAAGTAATTTACACCTAATTAAGATATTATATTGATATGAAATTCTAATTCATATTTATCTCGCATGATATATTAAATTTATCAACAAAATGCAGATTTTATTAGTATAATAACGAATTCTACAATCTGCGAAATAATATCATATACAGCGATAAAAATACAGATAAGAAGAAAATATAAAGTTTATATGTAAATTTTCACTGAAGATCACACATTTTATGAAACTCATATAAGAATCCAATCCATTATTCTACTAAAAAACTGCCTTAAGCAAATAAAAACTATCTATAAACCAGCATATTAATTGATTGTCTTTCGGGGGCTTTTAGATTTAATGATAGACGTCAGTGAAAACAAAGTCATTTGCGATATGAAAAGCTTTTGTTTTTTATGTAAGGCAAATTCAGTACTTGAAAATCTTAAAGTCGATCAAATATTCTATCATTGTACTGCTTGTGGCACAGATATCTTATGTAACGTAGCGATTGTAAGACAATTTGACAAAAATACCAAAATAATGATAGAAAAATGTCCTAAATGTAGAGGCAAATTACAGATAATTCATTTTCCGCTTAATAAAGATGAGATAATAACGCTGAAATCGTGAATTGTTTATTTAAAAGATAAGTAGGATTATAAAATCATCGTTAGTCCATCATAAGCCGCTTTAATATGCTCATATTTTTTTAAGTTAGATTCTAATTGATCATGAGGAGCGCATAAGTGGCTTAGATGTATTAAATATGTTTCATTAGGTTTTACACGTTCTATAAATTCAAGGACGTCTGGAAAAATCATGTGATTAGCGCGAAATAAATCAAAATTAAATACAAAATTCTTGAACCGTTTAATTGTCTCATCCTGATTGTCAATAAAACAGTCCACTATGAGGATATCTGGATTCTTTGGATTGTTAATTAATTCAAGACTTTTATTTGGAACATTAAGACCTGTATCTCCCGTAATAACTAATTTTTTATCATTTTCTAGTTTTTCTATTACATAGCCTACTGGTTTAGTAGGACTTGTTTCGTGCAAGACAGGAAATGCAGTAAACTGAAATCCGCCATATTCTAGGGGATGGAAAGGCAAGATTTCCTGAGTTCTGTATCGAATGGATTTCATGATTCCACCTGAAGAAAGGATGTAATTAAGGGTTTCTTCAGTTCCAAAAATTTCTACAGCAGGTATACGTGTGCGGTAGAAATCAGCAAACCCGCTTTGATGGTCATAATGCCCATGTGTAAAGAAAATAGCATCAATTCTATCTATATTATGATTCAATAGTTGAGATCTTAAATCAGGTCCAGTGTCAATCAATATTCGTTTATTGGTGTCAAGTAATTCTATCAAAATCCCAAAACGAGTTCTTGAAAAGGGAATACCTCTCTTTCTTGCAGTTTCACAGGTTTCACAGTGACAGTCCCATTTTGGAGTTCCAACACTATCTCCTGAGCCTAAGATTGTAATTTTTAGTGACACTATTAGAAACAACCTCATCTTTAGTTTGTGTAATAGAGATTATTTGGACATTCTTGAGAAAAAATACTCAATAAGACTCTTAAAAGGAACAGACTCTTGAGAACCATTTGCCATGTCTCGCACTGTAGCTTCTGATTTCTTGACTTCTTTTTCGCCAATAATGATTACAAAAGGAATATTTTGTTTATCTGCTAATTTTAATCCTGCTACTATTCCTTTTTCTTCAAAAGTTAAATGAACTGGAAAACCAACACGTCTTAAACTAATAGTAGTTTGGATAGCAAGATCTCTTTCATCTTGAGTTAGATAGAGGACCAGTATTCTAATTTCAGGCTTTGGAAACTCATAGCTTTGTTTTTCAAGAGCGAGATGGCATCGGTCAATACCAATTGCATAACCAGTAGCAGGAACATCTTGTCCTCCAAATTCTGCAATTAAATTATCATATCGTCCGCCACCACCTAATGCAGACTCACCCATTTCTGGAACAAATGCTTCAAAGACACTTGACGTATAATAATCAATTCCTCGTACAATTCCTAAGTTAAACGTTATCTGTCCTGAATATGGATATCCATCAAGCACTTTAGCAATAGCTCGTAAATTTTCAATTGAGGCTTCTACATCTGGACTGTCAATTAATTCAAGTAGTTTGTCAGTTACTTCTATTCCGCCTTTGAGTTCTGGAAGCAATCGAAATGCTTCTTTTAACGAATCTTGAATTGATAATTTATTTAGTTCTAAATCTAATGCTTCAATGTTTACCTTATCAATGTTCTTTCGTAATTCTGCAGCATCCGATAGATTCATGCCAGCTTCTTGTACGAGAGCTTTAAACACTCCGACATGTCCCAAATTAATCCTAACATCTCTTAAGCCAATATTTTGAAGTGCCTCAATGAGAATGGCGATAACTTCAGCATCAGCCTCAGGTGTATTTATTCCCAGTAATTCCACTCCAGCTTGAAAAAATTCCCTTTGTCTTCCACTTTGGGGTTCTTCATATCTGAACTGTGATCCTATATAGAAGAGTTTTATTGGTTTTGAGTAATGCTGCATTTTTGTCGCAACTACTCGACAAACAGGATTAGTATTTTCTGGACGTAAGGCTAGAAGACGTCCCCCCTTGTCTTCAAAGGTAAACATACTTTCAATAAGTTCATCGCCAGTACCTAGTTTGAGAGCCTCAAAATATTCAAAGGTCGGGGTTCTTATCTCTGCATAACCCCAGCGAGTAAAAGTATATCTAAACCTCTCTTCAATATACACTCGTTCTGCACATTTTTCAGGTAGAAAATCTAATGTGCCTCGTGGCGTCTGATATTTCATAATCCTCGCCTTTATATTCTTAAATCTTAGATGCTTTCAAATAATCATCAATCAGTCTTTAAATCTTTTCACTTAAAGCATTTAATGAGAAAAGAGGTGAATGTCAGTGCCTATTCAAATCGGGGTCATAGGAGCTGGAGGAGAAATATCGGAAGATGTTAAAACTCAAGCAGAAGATGTGGGGAGGGTCATAGCTCAAAAAGGTGGCGTTCTTTTCTGTGGAGGACTAGGTTCTGTGATGGAATTCGCAGCAAAAGGGGCTAAAATGAATAATGGTTTAACTATTGGAATTTTACCCACAGCAGAAAAAAAGGCAAATGAGTATATTGACATTTTTATACCCACAGATTTAGGTTATTCACGAAATACGATAGTAATATTAGCTAGTGATGCTGTGATAGCTATAAATGGATCAACGGGAACACTCAGCGAGATTGCTATGGCTATGAATTATAAAATTCCAGTAATTGTGCTTAAAGGTAGTGGTGGTGTCGCAGATTTGTTTAGTAAACTACATGCGGGTGATGAATATCAAATACCATGGTCTAAGGATAAAATCCAAATAGCAAATGATCCAGAAGAAGCAGTTAACATGGCAATAAAATCAATAAAAAGAAAAATAGAGTGAGCGTTTTTTTCTAACTCTTTTCCTCAGTTAAATCTTTGACCTGAGAGATATTTTCTTTAAGAGAGTTACTCGCATCATTTAATTCTTGAATCGCTCTTTGGATCAGCAATTGTCCTTCTTCCGTTTGTTCTGTCTCATTCATCAATTGAGCAATGTCGTTAATCTTATTAGCAATTTGCCCTAGATCAACAACCTTTTTTGTTAGAGAGTTAAAAGTTTCTTTAAGATCCTCAAATTGTTGTCTTTCAGATTCATAGTTGGCTATAGCATCTGGCATTGTAGCATTTGTTTTTGAAATTAGATCCTCAAAAACCTTAAGTAATGCCGGAATCAGCTTATATTCTTCAGTTTCTCTATAAGTTTTACATTTGTTGAGAATATCAGATGCCAAGTCAGTCATGCCATTAATAAAGGGTTGAAATACATTAGGAAGAGTAATTCCTGCTATCCGTGACGAAAGTGCAGAAAGCGCTTCTTTATGTGTGTTGATTGCTTTTTCGGTTTCTTCAGATTTACTTACTTTCCCAGCTACTACTGAGAAAGGGCCTAAGGTCTGCGTTTGCATATTACCTACAATATCTTTGAACGATAAAGAGATGTGGATTTTAAATTCTTGTTCAGCTGAAGTTTCATCTTCTGGAAGTGTCAATTCAAGGTTTTTCTCAACTTCATCACCAGGTTTCATTTCTGCAATAGAATCCTTAGTAGTTCCACTTACCCGAAGTTCTTTTGGTATGTCTATCGAATAAGAAACATCTTTAGCGTTGCCTTCGCCAATATTCCTCAATTTGAAATTTGCCATGAATTCTTGTCCCAGAACTAAATCTTTTGGTATTTCGACAACACTCTTAATATCAGGAAACGCAATCGATTTGCTAAGTCGTTGTTCTACATGCATTAAAGATTTATTGATTAGTCCCATAAATTCTGCCGCATCTTTTACACGCGGAAGTAAACTCAAGCACCGTTGTTTTGCTTTGTTAAGCATATTCGGGTCTACTTTATCGATCGATTGAATAAGTAATTCAGGGATTTCAATCATCTGATCCGCGCCCAAAATGCTTCGCCCAAAATTGATCGTTGCTTTCTTTGATTCGATTAGTGATAAATCATAGTCGTCTGCTAAAAATTTCAGTAAACTAGCAGTAGTCAACATTCCAGTACCACTATCTACGTCTTCCCAAATAAGATATTCATTCGCCGCCTGAATCAAGTACTCCGCCGCTTGTAAAATAGATTTTTTTGCCATTTCTTTATCATCAAGAACTTCGTAGGCGATAGTATACGCTGTTGCCAACTGTGACGCTGCATTTTTTAGAGATTTCGAGTCCCGCATACGTTCTGAGTTTAGCCAAAGAAGTTCTACAGCGTGTTTTGCTGCTTGGTTAGCCTCTTCTGGAGAACCCTCGGTACGTATCCTTTCTAAGACTTGAAGAGCTTCGGCAACAGCTTGATTCATCGGAAGTTTATCTAACCTCTCGAATAATTCTAACTTAAAATCTTCAGACACAAAAATCCCCCATAAAACGGGCAGTTTAGTTTTTTACCATATTCATTGTTATTTTTATGAGCAATCCTAAACATATTTTTTGCCCTTAATAACTTTCTTAAAATATATACTATAATCCATTCTACAATACGAAACGAAGTTCTACAAAAAGGAAAATGAGAAAACGATGAATTAATTAAGACTTAGTTTATACTTAGTAGGATTGAAAATCTTCATAAGATTTTTTAGGAATAATATTAGTAGTTTAAAAGAAATAGACTTCATGATTTTTTAATAACAGGGAATTGAAACAGAAAACTCACTGAACCATGAGGGTATTCCTTGATACATAGTGTGTATCTAATAATTGCAAGTAGCGGTTTATGTGTTCTTTCACGTCATTATGGAGAGATTACTTTCGATGAGGATTTAATAGCGGGGTTTCTGACAGCTTTAAAAGATTTTACAACAGAGGTTACTTCAGGCAGAGGGGTTATTAGAATCATAGACATGAAAGAATATAACGTCATTCTTGTTTTTAGAGAAGGAATAATGTTGGCTGCAGCAGCTGACAAACTTGATGACAAGAACATCGCGATGAATTCATTGGAAATATTAGTTCAAACATTTATAGAGAAATATCAAGATGAGTTAGTTAAATGGATGGGAAATGTATCTGTTTTTGAAGATTTCTGTGACATAATGGATGGACAGCTTAAGAAGGGTGAGATAGCCGAAGTTGAAATTAAAGTCCCCAAACTTATCAAAAAGATACCAAAGATGGCCGTCAAAATGGGATTAATGGATGAAACATTGAGTAAGATTGGCAAATTTTGTGATGGCAAAAGAACTATAGAAGATATTGCTGAAGAAGTAGGTATACCAGAAGATGAAGTTATCATAAAGGTTGATGACTTGGAACAAATGGGCTGGGTTAAAATGGTTGACCCAGAAGAATGAGGGAAGAGGGAAAAGGGAAAAGATTTGTGACTTATGTAAGTAATTCGTACTGATTGCCCATAGAAATTATTAGTATTGCAAGAATCACTAACCCGGGCGCAAGAATTAAAGAAATCCATTCGATTGGGGCTAAGGCATTTCTAACGATGTCAGAAGCCATAACACGGCCAGCGTAAAGTATTAGAAAGCCGATACCGTTCAATATAGAACCACGACGAATTGTGCCCACGCTGTGATAAGCTAAATAGAAAAAGAGGGCAGGAATGACAATCGCATAGATTGGGGCTAAAGCATAGTTAATAATTATACGAAAAACGTTGCCTGGGGCTGATACAAGATCAACTGGAACGAAGAGAACCAAAAGCGCAATTATTGGTGGCGGTATAGCTATAATGATTTGATGATATAAATCCTCTAAGATCAAGTAACCGATAAGAAGAGCGAGAAATGCTAGACCAAACCACTGAATACAAGTTGCTACTCTCCACCACAAAATATCATGTAAATAAAAATCATAAACGATAAAAAAACCTCGCCCAAAAGCTAGAAGGAGGAAAAAAAGCGCTAGATATGACCAATACATTATTCTTCGAGTCCGAAATCGTTGAAAGAAAAAGAATCCAAACATGAGAAAATGATAACCAGCTACCACAAACCAGCAACCGATTGAAACACTGTCCAGATAAAGTTCAGAAGGAATCACGCAATTCACCTATACTTCAGTCATAGAAAATTCTAAGAGTCTTAACACTGTCCACCTTTAACTATTTTTCTCTTAAATAATTAATTATAAGCACGAAAATCTAACTTGTTAACCTAAGGAAATTAGATAGAGCTTTATTATTCAGATTCACTCAAAACAGATGTGGAAGGAAAATGGCAGGCATAGTATTTCTTAAGACAGACAACCTTCGAAAAATGGTTGAATTCTACAAATCGATTGGCTCAAAAGTATGGTTGGACCAAGGAGATTGCGTAATCCTCAAACATGACAATTTTCTCTTTGGTTTTTGCGAAAGAGGAGGAGAAATAACTAAAGGTTGGCTTTTGACATTCTTCTATAAGACTTCTCAGGAAGTTGATGCTCTATATGAGAAAATGAAGGATCTTGCAGAAACAAAACCTCAAAAAAATGATAAATACAACATTTACCGGTTTTTTTCGAAGGATCCGGAAGGCAGAGATCTCGAATTTCAAGCATTTTTACATGAAATTGAGTTTAACTGGCACACCTACAACTAAAAGCAATGAAATGTAAAAGTGGTCTATTAGAAGGGTCAATTTTATTTTAAATGTATTTTCTGCTTAGAGTAAACTTTTAATTTGCTCAGCAGCACGTCTCATATTCATAAAAACTAGCCCTAATCGTGGTTTAGTACCAGTAACAGCTGCTAATACCGCTTCTTCCCCTATTTCAATGATAATAATGGCTCCGAGCTCTCCTTTTATAAAAACTTGCTCAAAAGTGCCCCTATCTAGTTCTTCAGCTGAACGTTGACCAACGGCCAGCATCGCAGCAGTCATAGCTGCAACACGTTCCATTTCTGCTTCTCCAAGAAGTTCAGAAGCGATAGGTAAGCCCTCTGAACTTACAACTGCAAGTCCATGAATATCAGGAGTCCCGTTGCCGATCTCCTTTAGTATAGCTTCTATCTGCCCAAAATCTGCCATACTATTGTGCCCACCTTGATTATACTATCACTTCTGATCTTAACTGTAACTTACACAAGAGAATGAAATAACCAAAATCATTTCTTTCTTGAATAAGTATCTGTCTACCTCTATTAAAGCGTTTTTCATTTTATAATATAATTTTTTCTACTTAATATCTGTTCAAATCCAAAGATTTTATATTAGCGAATGGATTGTAAAGTGCAAAAAATCAAGTGAAATACACTGCAAAATAGTTGGAAAAAAATGAAACGATTTGAAAATCTTTCAAAGATTTTTACGCCAATCAGAATGAGCCATTACGTCCTTTTTACATCAATAATCATACCAATCATTCTTTCTGTCCCTTTACTTTATTGGTATCAACATGCACCTGAAGGAATGGTTTTTCTAGGGATATATCACTATGATGAGTTTTATTATGGAGCGTGGTCACATGAAGCCTCTGAATCTTTAGGATTTCTTTTTGCCAATCCTTATGACGCATCATCAAATAGTCCTAAAGTCTATTATTACTTGTATTTCAATTTGCTTGGCAAAATTATGTTAATTACTGGAATTTCCTTTATTCCTTTATGGCATGCTTCACGGATAATCCTCGGAAGCATTTTATTTCTGATTGTTTACAAATTCTTAAAATATATATTTCCAGATAATGAAAGAAAGGTCCTCATTTCTTTCACGCTAGCAGCATGGTCATCGGGATGGTCATGGATTCTCTTTATACTATTTATTACCTTTTACGGCGATTTTTACACTGGCTATACTCTATATAAAGATATATCTAGATTTTATGATTGGTGGATGCCATCTCATTTTACATTAACACTTTACCCACATTGGGTCTTCCCTTTCATTTTAATGTTGCTTAGCCTTTATTACTGGCTAAGAGGAACCAATGAAAATAAATTTAATTTCATTTTCATTTCAGCAGGATTTTCTCTGCTAACATGGAGTACACATTATTTTACTGCACTCTCATTGACTGCAATCGTTTTTATGCATGTTATATTAATTGCTTTACTCAATAGACGTATCTTATGGAAAGAAGTGGTCCCGATCATTAGTTCAATTATTCCGCCTGCGGCCTATAATCTATATATCACAAGTAAATTCGAGTCAGTGGCTATAGTTGTAGCACAGTTTCGGCAATTAGTTTTTATTATTCCATTATATGATTATATTCTTGCATGGGGCTTACTTCTTATCTTAGCTATACCTGGAGGATACCTTTATCTGCAAGAAAGAACTAATCAAAGCATTTTCTTTATTTCATGGGCAATTGGAATTTTTGCTCTTTTGAATCACTTCTATATTACTCCCTTATTAGGAATAGCCCGTCCCTTTCAACCATCACACTATGCAAATGCTTTTGCCTTTCCTCTTATTGTATTATCTACAGAAGGTTTTTATTTTCTATACAAGAAGCTAATTTCAGGAAAAACGTTTTCTCAAGGGTTTATGAAACCAAAAAGAGCAAAACAAATTCTGTTTATTCTTTTCTTAACGACCATTCCATCAAATTTCGTCTTCATTATAGACTTGTATCAAGAGCCCACTTACTATGCCTTCATTTACAAAGAAGAAGTGGATGCCTTTAACTGGCTCAACGAAAATACTGATGACTCTGAGGTTGTACTTTGTCTGAAAAAAGCAGGGTATCTAATTCCTGTGTTTACAGGAAACAAAGTAGTATATGGTCACGATGCCTTAACACCTTTCAATGATGAAAGAGATCGTATAACACAAAGATTCTTTGATGATGACACTTCTGAACTAGAAAGAGTTGAGATTATTGAAAACTTTGAAGTGCAATACATATATTTTGGTCCTTGGGAGTCTGCTAAAGGATTTGATCCAGAAGCAAGTATATATCTTCAAGAAGTATATTCAAATGAAAGAGTAAAAATTTTTGAAGTACTAATTTAATTTTCCTTACATTTAGTCAATGAAACATTAAAATAATCTACCGATAATTATTGTCAATTAAAGTTGAAACGACACAAAGAAAAAACAATTGCTCAACGCCAACAAAAAAGAGGGTTCAGATGAAGGGACTATCCATCTTTATTCCAGCGTTTAACGAAGAAGCGTCCATTAAAAAAACAATTGATGCTTTGAATGAATTGTATACCAATTCTAAATGGGAAATGGAATGTATTGTAATAGATGATGGAAGTACTGATAGAACTGCAGACATAGTTGAAAATGCTATTGCTGATTATCCTTTTTTACGTCTTGTCCAAAATGAAACAAATAAAGGTTACTCCGATGTAATTAAAACAGGTTTCAAAGAATCTGTAGCAGAATTCATAGTATGGATCGATGCAGATCTGCAAAACGATCCAAGTGATATTCCAGTTCTCTTAGACTATTTACAGCGAGACAACGTTGGACTAGTTATAG
>Ga0209427_10008462_pt1 | contig 11574 bp, 9 predicted proteins | sample DeeMarSWOR136_30_FD_187465 | JGI IMG/M metagenome (GOLD analysis project Ga0209427, IMG submission 187465) | Marine sediment microbial communities from White Oak River estuary, North Carolina - WOR-1-36_30 (SPAdes) (version 2) | ecosystem: Environmental > Aquatic > Marine > Intertidal zone >... | reverse complement strand
TGTAACGGTTTGGTTTTGTATATACATTGTACCAATACCATTCTTCAGATTCTTCAGTGTGTAACCTTTCCATCAGGCTGCTTTCGAATCGTTCTTCAATATCTTCATCGATATAATAGAAATCTAATGGATCTTTATCATCGTCTAGGATTATGCCAGCTGCTGGTAGACAGTTATATAACATATGAGGGTATAATTTTTGTAATCCAATGTCATCAATCATGACATGTTCTTCGCTGAATGGTGGAAGTAACCATGCTGTAGTGCTATCTGGCAGAGATGCAAGGTATTGTGATGTTACATGGCTGAAGTCGTCAACATTGATGGATAACTCGGAGTCCCATATAGGGCTTCCTTTTGGTATAGGTGATTGTAAAGTGATGTATTTGAATCCATAATGTCCATCGTCATCATCTATATCATCCTCAATGTTGTTGACATAGATAGCGGGCATATCGTATCTTACTCCATCGACATAGAATGTTTCTCCTGCTACTAATCTTCGCCCTAACGTGATTCTTAGATAGTCTGAATCTGCATTTTCGATACGTAGATACCATCGATGACAAGCATCAGAATAACCTTGTTTGTGATTGAATCTGTCAAAGTAATAGTTATTAGAAGGATCTGGCCCAAAACTATTCTCCCAGATGGTATGTGAACTTGTTGAAGCAATAGCATCATACATGTTTCCAACGTATGAAACTTGAATATCAAGTTTATCATCATCAGGATCGTTATCCTCGAAGTTATTAAAAGTAACCATATGATCCATAAATCTAATTGTTAGTCCCTGAGAGTAATCCATACTAACGAACTCATATTCTTTCTCTACTTCAATTTCTCCATCAGTGAACTGTTTAGTTTGTGCATTATAGGAATATGCAAGATCTACCAAACCTGCTTCATCCATTCCAGGAGTATCAGGATCAGAGGATACATATGGAAGGGCAAACTTGGTTTCTCCAGGAAATCCATAATTTGGTTGTTTACTATAAAGTGTCAATAAAAAGTATGTGGTTTCAGTTACAATTGCATCAAACTGTTCAACAGGTTGAAGCAAAACATCTGAACAATCATCCATTTTGGCATCTATTGTATGTGTATAACCTGGTTCATAAAAAGCACGTAAAAATATTTTTTCACTTGCATCACCACGTGCTTCAATCTCATATATGTCATGTCCAAACCAGTATGCCGAGTTGAATGTAATACTATCTTTTTCAATGATACCAGGGTCAAATGGATCATACTCCTCAGGGTATATAAAATCATTTGCTCCATAGTATGATTGTGTTGGATAAACTGCATCTTGTTCACCATAGATCCGGAGTGATGGTTCAGAACCATTCATTTCATCTGCTTTTATGCTTGGTGCTTGCATAGTAATCATAGTAGCAAATGCGGTTATTACCATTGATACTATGATACAACTGCTTAAAATTTTTCTTATATTTTTATTTTTTCTATTCATTTTATTTTCCTCCATTTTTTATTATTTATTTCTAATGTTTTCTTTTTTTTATTTCTTTAAAATCTTACACAAGATTTAATTGACTTCATTAAAATTCTTAAATAATAAAGCCCACCCTTGTGCACAACAAATTCTTTCCCCTCTTGTACACCATATTCTAATTCTATTTTTTTAAAGTAAGGGTATTCAGTATGTTGTATTAAAGGTTTTTTAATTACCTTTCTCCTCCCTTTCTACTACTTCTGCTTTGATTTGTTTACTCGGCGGAGTGCAGAGCCGAGCGTCTCCACCGTTATATGAACTATCCAACAAATTAGGATTGTTCGATTACACATCATAAATAATAATGAGTTAATAAAAATTACAGAAATATTGTTCTAGAACAAAATTCCCAAAAAATTTAAATATAATTTATTAAAATAAAATCTTATTTATATATTATAAAAATAGTTTCATAAAAATAGAGATTTTTTAATTTTTATGGAGGAATATATTACAATTGATACTATGTCATATTGATATTTTAACAGAAAAAATTTTTATATCCTTATTGATAAAAAATATCGTGTTAGATAATGACATGCTAACGTGGTAAGTAAAGATGAAAGGAAAACAAAAGAAAACAGCAATCTTTCTAACAATATTCATAGTCTTAGAAATATCATTAGTAACAGAAACACAAGCATCAAATGTACTAATAAATGAAAACAATAATAGAGAGGTATATCAATCAATACAAGAAAAAATCAACAATGCACCAGAAGGTTCAACCATTCATATAAAAGCTGGAATCTATACAGAGATACTTAATATTAAAAAGAAAATTACCCTTTTAGGAGAAAGTAAAGAAAATACCATAATCAATCCCATCTCCGAAAAAAATAAATACGGTATCAGACTAGGAGCTCCAGATATAATAATCAAAAATCTTAGTATAAAAAACGGAGGTCCTGGTCTCTATACTACCGGAATAAAAATTACATCGACTGGTGTTAAAATAGAAGATTGCAATATATATGATACTCCAGTAGGGATATCTATATTTACTTCGAATAACATAATAAAAAATTGTGAATTTTGGGGATGCAAAGATGAAGGGATAGTACTAATAGGTAGTCCATATTCAGATTGTAAAAATAATGAAATTAGAAATTGTATTTTTCATGACAATTGTGATGGTATTGAACTTCAATATTCATCAGAAAACACAATTATAGATTGTGAATTCTTTGATAATACTCACACAGGTATTGATGCTATAGCTTTATCAAATGATAAAAATATTATAGTGAATTGTAAAATCTATGATAATAATGTTCATGGTATATATCTGCATTCATCATCAGATAATCAAATTATAGATTGTATAATTTCAAATAATAAAAATGGAAATATTGTAGAACGTAAAAATTCTCAAAACAACGAGATCATAAATTCTAATAATAAATATCGAGAAAATAATATAATAGAAAAATTAATTAGTTTTTTAAAAACTTTTCAAAAAAGATATCCGAAGGCTAGAAATATATTAAGATCTATTTTAGAATCCTATCAAAATTTACATTTCTAAGGTAATGTTTATCTTAAAAAATTTTAAACCTATAAAGTAAATACCTTTTTAGATTTTATAGGATTCAACTAAATTTTCTTTTAAAAAAGAACAACAACAATAACATAATAAACAATATTACAACAATTAATTGCCATATCTCAAACTTATAACTTTTTGTTTTTTCTATTTTAGAAAACGACTCATATGGACTTAAAACATCCTGGATTATATCATAACTGTAATCAAAATCACCATCATCGTCAACATCGATAAGATATAAACCATTACCCTGATCCTTGAGCAAAGATTTTTTACCAGTTATTGGCGTATAAAATAAATCAACTTTACCATCACCATTAGTGTCAACTAAAAAACTTGTAATATTATCAATTGTTATATTTTCAACTCCAGAGGAGCTATTAACATCTGATCCTAACTTCTTCTCAATATCATTTGGTAAACCATCGTTATCATTATCTCGAGTTTTATTACCTTCATTTGATGTGTTATTTTTTGTATTATTTTGAGAAGAACCAGAATTGTTATGAATTGATTCTATGATAGAAGCAATGACTATATCTGTATCTACAGCCCCATAGTTATCGACAACAGATAAAATAACTGTATAATTCTTTGGAGTTGTATATATATGAGTTGTTTTTTTGCCTATTCCACTACGTCCATCTCCAAAGTCCCAGGAAAAATTTACAATGTTTCCATTAATATCAAAACTATTTGATCCATCAAAGGTAATAACTTCATTTACATTTCCAAAATAAGGGCCACCAGCGTTAGCAGTTGGCGGTATATTCTGAGGGGGCCTAGGAGGTGATCCGCCATTGTTTCCACCATTTCCAGAAGGCTTATTTTCTACTGTAAAACGAAAGGTTCTATTTGTTGAGTTAATTCCATCAGTTACATTTACATACCAATAATATGTAGAGGAATAACTAAGACCAGAAATACTACAAGATTTAATACCACTTGATGAATCATTTTCTGAATTAAATCCTATACATGGACATGTTTCAATAGTCCAATTGAAATTATCTTCTCCATTATCGCTAATCGATACGCTTAATGTGGAAGTGCTTTTTGCTATTCCAGTTGAACCATTTAACGGATTTTCATCAGTTAATATAGGAGGAGTATTATGTGTTGTAGCATTATCACAACGACTTGTGTTACTCCAGCAGTTATCAGTATCATTCCAGGACCAGGCTTGATAGTAATATGTTGTACCAAAATTCAGGTTTGAATGCTGATAACTTGTGTTTGTGCTATTGACTAAACAAATTCCTTCCCCCAGAATCCACGTATCTGAAGATGTATTATACTCAATATATGTTTTATTTATACCATCATTTGTCCAATTAATATCAATTCTACTTTTATTATAATTTGTTGCGGCGAAATTACTAGGTGGGCTAGGAATGTATTGTGATCTTGTGATGAAACGGTAGGTTTTATTTAACCATAAATTTCCTTTTGTAAGATTTACACTCCACCAATATTTTGTTGAATATGAACTAAAGTTTGAATTAGTCTGTGAAATATTCACTGCTCCATTAATCGTGTTAATACTATAATTGTTTCCGAACTGAATCCAATCCCCACTACTATTTGACCACCATGTAGCATTAAGCACACCGTGATATAAATTATCTGCATAAACACTTAAGTTAGAAAGTGGATTTATTTTTGTAGACCCATTAGGTGGAGTTTCATTATATAAATATAAGCTGTCATTTGATAATATTCTAATTTTTTGAGCAGGATCTCCAAATAATAGACAACCTTGGATAATTGCTCTCCAACTACCTGGTGCACCTGGATAAGTCCAATTAATCGTTGGAGCCATAGAGTCCTTAGAGTAAGCCATTGCTTTTCCTAGCTGCCAGTTTGAAATATTTCCAGAGTTATTCGTTATATCAAAGAAATAGTCCCAGAATAATTTCTGCTGTACTGCACTTGAAGAATTTGTGTCAGAGAATGATCCCCAACCATAACAAGTATTAAAAACACATCCGAAAGCAAGCTCAGTATCACTGTGGAAAAGCATAGAATGTAATACTCCATCATCAGAAGCATCCATGTCTCCACAATGACATCCATAATCATGAATAAAAAATGGTTTTGTATTGTAATAATCAGATTCCCATATATTTGCAGAAACATCTAAAGACATCTCAGAGTTAGCATGGGCTATACCACTAAGGAGAGTAACATTATTATTGTTTATTTCATTTTTTAAACCAGTTTTTGCTGTTGCCTCATTACCTCCCTTCCATCCAGGATTTGGCGGTTCTGCAGTCCATTTAACAGATAGATTGAATTGCATCAAAGGATTTTCTTTATTCCAAGTTTTAAACCCATAATTAAAACCAAGCCAACTTGGATACTCTCCATGATCTCCAGGTATTGGACCATACCAATTTGAAGTTCCATTTAATGCACTATATTCTATAAAATCATCTCCTTGGCAATCCCAACCAGTATCTCCACTATAAAACGCTGCCTTACTCAAGTAGTTCTTATCATAGGAATTTGCATAATAAAAACTTTTATTCATCCAATTTGAAACATCTTGAGGTTCATCACAAGTTAATCGACCAATATATAATTCAGAGTATAAATCAAAACCAGTATCCCCTTCTTCGCCCCACAAACTATCCTCATCAGCATTAAATGTATTATCAAGATTACTCCAATATAGATCTGAGTCTACAGCAGATTCATAAGAATAATTCATTTCTCGAGCAGGAATCCATTCATCATCTCCACCAATCAGTATATAGCTAGTTCTCCAATCCTGATATGCATCTCTACAGAATTCTCTAATATGAGCTGCGGTATCATTGAAAAGTGCTGAAGCATTCCAATAATCAGAGCAATTATTTATTTCTTGTATTGTAACTAATGTACAATTAAATCCATATTTTGATGAGTGATTCTGCATAAGACTTGTCCAATTATAAGGAATACTCAAATTAGTCGACCAGTCATCTAAACTATTATTCATTGTAGTAATGATAACATAATGATACTCATCACTAGAGTTACATAAACCACCAGAATATTCAAAATTAATAGAGGAACTTTTGATATTATAGTTTCTAGTTTCCTGAGGATTATATACCAGACTCTTTACCCATTGTTCATCATTAAAATTATTTCTATAAAAATGGTTGACCTTTTCATTCTTATCTAATGTGATATCAATGCAAATTTCTGGATAATAATATACTTTTCCTTTGTTTGGAATATATTCTACAGGATTAATCATTAAAGACAAAATTGAATAACCTCGACAATAACCCACATCTATGTTGGTTAAAATATTATCAACAATTGGTTCAGATGAGTTGTAGATATCATTATTCATTAAAAAAACCGCATCTTCTATCGTAGTGTCAATTGTTATTGATGGCTGTTGTGGAATAATTGGTTTATTAATAAGATTACATTCTAACTCAAGAATATCTAAATTAACAATTTTAATATCTTTTAATTTTTTACCTTGAGGAATTAAAATTTTAGCAAGATAAATTGGAAGTGCCGGATTCCCAGGTTTACCATGTAAAAGACAATTTTTTACAGATAATTGTGTGAATGTTTTATTATTCAATACCATTTCATTTAAAATAGGTTTTTTAAAAGATATTTTCAAAATGATTGAAGAATCTAAGTTAGTATCTTCAGATCTGACATTTATTCCAATAAATATTGTGGAAAAAATTAGAATAACTACTATCACCAAAGAACAAGATTTATACTTTATTTTATTATTGAATATAATTGATCTAATTCTGTTTTGCACGTGCAGTCCCATCCGGGGTTTAAAAAAAACCATCCTTACAGTGCAAAACTAAATGTATTTTATTTTTAAATAAATTACTGTAAGTATATAACTGTAAGAAACAGATTTTTAACAAAGATCATAAAAATAGGAATCAAAACCCTCCTATTTATGCCATTTTCCCCAATCAATAAGTTTTTAATTCTTCCTTTTATCAACCCATCATTATCGTGAGACATAGTATCACGATAATATTTATCATTACTTCTATATAAAGTTATTTTGGAAAAAATTCAAAATGACAAAATGTCATATTTGTTATTAAAAAGTAATAAAACATAGTTTAATACTTTAAGTATTGTTAATTTATTATAATATTTATTTAAATCTTTTAAATTTTATAGGAATTCTTCAGATTTCAAACTTAAATCTAAAATTTTTAATTTTAATAATATAACACAAATTATATTATAAGAGGTTTGTTCTAAATAATTTCATTGCTTATTGTAACAATTTGAAAGAAATATTATAAATAATTCGCAGATTGTTACTAAATAATCTAAAACTTTATATATAGAAAATTGATTTGGTGCGATTACATGGCAAAAAATAGCGCAAAACAAATTATAGAAGATGAGAAAAAAATTGTTAGAGAACTTTCAACAAATGCAAACAAGAGCATAAATGAAATTGCAAAAACTTGTGGCTTTTCGCGACAGAAAGTATGGAGAATAATAAAAAACCTTGAAAAAAACAACACTATATGGGGATATACTGCTGTCATTGATGAAGAAAAACAAGATTTGAAAAGTTATATGGTGCTCATTAAGAGATCTATTCAACCAATAGACAATGGAATAATTGAAAGAATAATTGATAGAGAACTTACAAAGAATTCAGAAAAATTGAAAGTAAGATTATTACATAGTTTTTACACAAGTGGTGCCTATGACTGGATTATTTATTTCAATGCTTTTGATCTCAAAAATGCAAAACGATTTGTTGAGGTTGTAGCAAAATTATTCGAAGGATATATATCTGATATCCATTTGATTGAGGAATTATTTGCTGCCCAAAAATGTGGAATAGTAAATCCAGAAATCGAAAAACTAAGAGAGTTCTTTGGTGTCGCCTAAATAACCAAATTTCTTCAGTTCTATTTAATATATGCTAAGGTTTTATTTATATTTCTTAAAAGATCAAGGCCTTTATTAGTAGTTTTATATACTTTGGAATATCCCTCTCCATTTGGTACGGACATCTCTGATAAAATTTCTTTTTCTACAAGAAATGGAACATATCTTTTCAACTGAGTATAGCTAAGATATCCTCCATATAGAATATCAGTTGTTTTTGCTCCATTCATAGATAAAGAAAGAATTTTCCCAATGATCTCAAACTCAGATCTACGGGTATTTACCATTCTATCCTCCAACTCAAAAGTTATATAGAATTTCACTATTTAATTCTATCTATTATTTTTTTTCAATAAAATATTTTAAATAAAAAGTTTAAAAAAAAATTGTTCAAATTAAAATTTAGAATTACTATTTTTTATCTTCCTCAGAAGATTCATCAGAAGGTTTTTCTTGCTTTTTTTCAGAGTCAGAGTAATCCTCTTCTTTTGATGTTTTCTCTATGGGTTTTTTCTCTATTGGGATTTCAACTGGAGTTGACTCCGAGGGCTCTTTCCCATGTGTATCTGTTTCAGATATTGAAGTCTCATCTTTAGAATTTTCTTCAATAGGCGTTTCAGGTTTTATCTCTGATGGAGTTTCTGCTTTAGGTTCTTCTATAGGTGGTTCTTTTTTAATACTCTCAGATTGAATTTCTGCTTGTTGTTCTACAGGTTTTTCTTCGACTATTGTGGATTTTAAAGGTCTGGCTCCTCCTTTAAATTCAGTATATCCACATTTGCCGCAACTAAAACGATCCTTATGTTCTGCAAGAAAAACTGCTGGTCCACATTTGGGACAGTGCTTACGAATGCGATTTATTCTATCGCCCTCAATTTTGAAAAACTCTATCTTCTTCATGATTATTCCTTCCTTTCTTCATCAGAGTGTTCTTGTTCCTTGGCAGGTTGCTCTTTTGATTTTTCTTTAGGTTTTTCAGCTTGTGGTTCTGACTCTTTAGGAGGTTCATTTATTGGTGGTTCTTCTTCTTTAGAATCTTCTAAAGGTGCTTCAGATACCGGTGTTTCTTTATCAAATTCTTTTTTTAAAGTTTCAGTTTTAATAATCTCTTCTTTCGGTGGTTCAGGTTGAGAAGGTTGCTCCTTTGGTGGTTCCTCAACTGCTTCAGGTTTTACTTCTCCTACGGGTTCAGAAGGTTTTTCTTCAGGTGCCTCAGCTTTAGGTGGTTCTGGAGGTTTTTCTACTTTTTTTTCGGACTTTTTTTCTGCCTCGATTAGCTGATTTCTTATCAAAAAATGCTCTCGCTCAGTATCCTTTGCTTTTGCCAATGAGGAATAAACCTTTGCATAACCAGTAATTTCCTGCTTACCAAAACTCGAATCAATAGTGTTAACAATAATATTTTCTTTTTTTACATTTAATTTATCTGCTAGTTCACTACGAATGAGTTCACGGGTAGGAGTACCTTCACCCTCATGTTTAATAGTAAAGAAAATTTCGGTTCTATTAAGCAGGGGATTATTTCTTTTTGTATCAATTTCAATTTCCATTATACTCACATCTCGTCAAGAACATCTTTAACCTTTTGTTTCATTTCCTTTGTAGGTTTAACAACTAAGACCCCCTTATTTGGCAAACCATATATTATAATTGCGTCTGAAGGGGCAAAATAAATTGCAGGTAATGAGGCAAGATCTTCTTCACCAACGACCTCGATACGAAGTGATCCAATTTCCAAGTTACTAATTGCCAGTTTAATAACCTTCCAAAGATCATCAGAAAGAATACCAGGAGGGTTCTGTACAACAATACATTTCTTTCCAAATGATTTTAACATATCAATTATTCCCTTAGAGCATTCACCTCTTCTAGTTTTATAATCAACAACACAAAAAGAAGGCTCAACGTCATGTTTTAATAGGGTATATGTTACCAAGTCACCTATTGAAATAATATATTTCTCATTTTTTACTAGGCTTAATAGCTCCTTCTCACCAACAAGTTTGCCAACAGGTGTTTTTAAAAGGTCTCTTAATTTTTCAGGTAAAACGTGCATAATACAAATAATCTTTACATAACCTTTAATGCATATTTTCCAGGTTTTGTTATATTCATTGCTTTTGCGACCTGAGAACTTGCAGGATCGCGTATGATTACATAACCGCGCCATCTTTTAGAAGTAGGGAGTGAACAATTTGGACATACGTCACTTTCTGTCAACACATGACAGCTTTTACATGCTCTAACAATCTTCATTTCTTACCCTTCTTCTTTTTCTTTTTTTTCTTCTCCTTTTTAACCTTTTCTTCTTTCTTTTTTTCCTCTTCAGGTATTGCATAAATCCATGCGTGTGAACCAAGAGCAGGCTGTCTCATTGTAAGACCAATCTTACTTTCTCTAGAGGAAAGCTCATTAAGACTAACTGCAACAACTCGTGCTCTAACTATATCTCCTGTCTGTAAAGTCAATTTTTTTTCCTTCCCTGTAATAATTTCATTTTCTGCATCAACTTCAACATAATCATTCATAATTTGGCTCATGTGAACTAGGGCATCAAGTGGACCTATATGACAAAAAGCTCCAAACTCAACAATTTCACATACAATTGCATCAAGAACTTCCTGCAATTGAGGTTTAAATGTTAACGCATCAAAGGCAACCTTTTGATACATAGCTCCATCGCCATGAATAACAATCCCATTCCCAAGAGGCTCAATGTTGTCAGCAACAACAATAACGCCAAAATTCTTTCTCATAGTACCCTCGAAAGTGTTTTGAACTATCTTAGTAATAACCTCTTCTAAATCTTCGCTAAATTTGTTCGGAGGAATACGAATAGTGTCTTCAATTCTAACCTTATAATACATCTTAAATCCTACTCTAAATAGAAGATAATCGTCTTGGAATGTACTTACTCCTTATATGCTTTTTGAATACTAATTTTACTATGTCAATACAATAATTAATGGTAAGAATACCAACGAAACAATTGACATTAATTTTATCAGAATATTTAGAGATGGACCAGAAGTATCCTTACATGGATCTCCCACAGTATCACCTATTACTGTTGCTTTATGATTATCTGAACCCTTGCCACCAAGATTTCCTGATTCAATGTATTTTTTTGCATTATCCCATGCACCACCAGAATTTGCTAGAAAAACAGCCAGTAAAAAACCTGTTGTAATAGAACCCATTAAAAGACCTCCAAGACCTGAAGGTTTGAGAACAATACCAACAACAACAGGTGAAATCACTGCCATTAAACTTGGAACTATCATTTCTTTTAAAGCTCGATTTGTACTAATTTTAACACATCTAGCATAATCAGGTTTATTTTTATCACTTTTTAAAAGATTAAATTTTTTAAACTGATAACGAACCTCTTCAACCATTGAATGCGCCGCTCTTCCAACAGCACCTAAAGTTAAGGCGGAAAATACAAACGGCAACATTGCCCCAATAAAGATACCAGATACCAAATAGGGATCACTTAAATTCAAAGTAAGCAATGCTTCACCTTTTGCACTAAGCATCTGATTTGCAGTAAACATATACGTAAAAATCAGTGCAAGAGAGGTTATTGCTGCAGAACCAATAGCAAATCCCT
>Ga0209427_10008461_pt1 | contig 11576 bp, 11 predicted proteins | sample DeeMarSWOR136_30_FD_187465 | JGI IMG/M metagenome (GOLD analysis project Ga0209427, IMG submission 187465) | Marine sediment microbial communities from White Oak River estuary, North Carolina - WOR-1-36_30 (SPAdes) (version 2) | ecosystem: Environmental > Aquatic > Marine > Intertidal zone >... | reverse complement strand
TTCGGCATGATCAACCGCAGCCGTTCGGCCTGATCCTTTCGCACTGCGCCCGATTCGAGATTCATGGCTTCCTCCGTCGAAAATAGCAACTCATCAGCACCTCCTATACCACTGACACCTGGCCCAAGCAACCAATTGGCATTACACTGCTGATTGGACCCCCACAGGGTCAAATGAAATCATCTCAAAGAGCTTCTCCTTACGGGCGATCTCAATGTCGTCAGGCACGCTCTGCCCGGTCGTGAAGTAGGAAAGCTGCTTTCCATCACCGAGCACGCTGAGCAGAGGGCCAACCGTGTTCGTCTCATCGAGTTTTGTAACGATGATCTTCTCGTACATGAGCTGATTGAACCGCGTGATTACGTCGATTGCATCGCGGTACTTCGTGGTTGCACTGAGTACCAGGTGCACATCCATTTTCGTCTTTACACCGTCCAGTATATCGCGCAGCTCGGCAAGCCCCAGATTGTTCTTCTGTGAACGTCCGACCGTGTCGACAAAGATGATCTCCGCCTTGCTGTTCATCACCGCATTCTTGAACTCCTCCCTGGAGTTGATCACCGTGAAGGGGAGCTGCATGAGCTCAGCGTACTTGCCGAGCTGTTCTATTGCAGCAATCCGGTAGGAGTCGATGGTGAGCAGCTCCACCTTCTTCTTCTGCAGCACCCCAAAAGATGCAGCGAGCTTCGCGATGGTCGTTGTCTTTCCCACGCCCGTCGGTCCAACGAGCACGACGACGCGAGGCGAAGGCGCGCCCGCTTCGATGGGAGTCCCAATCTGAATACCGTCGAGTATGTAGTCCTTCAGTTTCTGCCGCAGAACCGATGGGTCCTGCACGTCCTTGAGCGTCAGTTCATTTTCGAAGTGCACACGCATACGGTTGATATAGTCATCGGCAAAATCATTGCTCCGGAGCTGTTCGAGCAGATCTTCGAGCACACTCGATTCGGAATCGCGATCCTCGTCCCGTCCATCGAGAATCTTCCTGAGTTGACGTTTGATCTCCATGAGCTCGTTCATGACGGAGACCCCACCCGGTTCTCCCAACTGGGGTGTGCGGACTGAAATAGCCTGGGTACTGCTCGAACCCTTCTCCTCTTCTCTGGACTCTTGTCCTGCTGCCTTGACCTGGGCTGCGTTCTTCCCTGACACGGGCTGGTCCGTTTTCCTTCCGTTTTCCTCGTTCTTGGCGACGGTGATCTCGGTCATCACCTTCCCGAACATGCCCAGGAACCCGCCCTCTTTCACCTCTTTTCGCGCGATGATGTACACGTCGGAACCCAGTTCCATCTTCGCCTTCACAACCGCTTCCTTATAGCTCGGTGCCCTGTAGACTCGGTAAATCATACGCTCTCCTCAACTGTGGAAAATGCAATGGTGCCCACGGCCTCGAGCCGTATATCAGGCACGATTTCAAAGGAACTCAGAACTGCGGCATTGGGCAGGACACTGGAAACTATGTTCCGGAACAAAGCTCGCACATCCGGTGAAGTCAGAAACACCGGTCTCATTCCCCTCTGTCTCACCTTCGTTCCTTCCTCGTTGATCCTCCGGAGGAGCCGCTTCTGAGAGTCAGGCTCCATGGCAAACCGCTTGCCCCGTTCCGTATCGACCACGGATTTCTTGATCTCCTCCTCCACCTCCTTGGACAGAGTGATCACGGGGATCTTGTGCTCCTCGTTAAGATACTGCTGACAGATCTGCCGCGACAGTGCCTGGCGCACGAGCTCGATGAGCTCATCATGGTCCTTGACCGTTGGGAAGTAATCGGCAATGGTCTCCAGTATGGTGACCAGGTCCCGTATGGAGACACCTTCCCTGAGCAGGCCCTTCAGCACTTTCTGCACGTCGCCCACCGTTGCCCCCGCATCCTTCACCTCCTTGACCACCGCGGAATAGTCAGCGCTCAGGGAGTTGATCAGGGTTTGCACATCCTGTCGCCCGAGTACCTCGCTGGCGTAGGTCTTGATGACCTCGGTGAGATGTGTGGCAATCACCGATGGTGCATCCACGACCGTGTATCCCAGGCGTTCAGCACGCTGACGGTTCTCTTCGTCTATCCAGATCGCCGGTAGACCGAAAGCGGGTTCAACGGTTTCCTCACCCTCTATCTTCTCCTCAACGGTCCCCGGATTCATTGCCAGGTACTTGCCCATCTTTATCTCACCCTTGCCGACCTCCACTCCCTTGATCTTTATGGAATAGGCGTTGGGATCGAGCTTCATGTTGTCACGGATACGTATGGGTGGAAATATGAGACCCAGCTCGATGGCGCTCTGCCTCCTGATCATGGTCACCCGCTCGAGAAGGTCGCCACCCTGGTCAGGATCAACGAGGGGGATAAGATTGTAACCGATCTCCAGGGCGATGGGATCGATCTGGAGCAGACCGACCACGCTCTCGGGTCCCCTGGCTGCCTCCTCCTTCTCCTTCTTTTTCGGTATCTCCTCAGAGGGCACACCGAAACGGACTCCACGGCGCAGATAGATGGCCATAACTGCCAGAATACCAGCAAGCACGCCGAGCGGGATCTTCGGAAACCCGGGCAGAACGGCAAGGAAGAGCAGAAATCCCGCGCCGATAAACAGGGTACGGGGCTGGTGCAGAAGCTGCGTGGTGAGTTCAGTGCCCAGATCGTCGTTCGACACGGCACGGGTGACGATGATGCCCGTGGCCGTAGACATCATGAGCGAGGGTATCTGGGCCACCAGACCGTCGCCCACGGTGAGCATGGTGTAGGTCTGCACGGCGCTCTGCAGCGTCTCGCCGCGCATGGCCATGCCGATGACGAGCCCACCCACGATATTGATGATCGTGATGAGAAGACCCACCTTCACATCGCCCTGGACGAACTTGCTGGCACCGTCCATGGCTCCGTAGAAGTCGGCCTCCCGCTGTATGTCCAAGCGCTTCCGTATGGCTTCCTCCTCGGTGACCAGACCGGCCGACACGTCTGCATCGATGGCCATCTGCTTGCCGGGCATGGCATCCAGGGTGAACCGGGCCGCAACCTCGGAAACGCGGGTCGCACCCTTGGTGATGACGATGAACTGCACGGCAACCAGGATGAGAAAGATGATGATACCCACCACGTAGTTGCCCCCTACCACGAACTCTCCAAACGCGCGTATGATCTTGCCGTTGAATGCGGGCCCCTTCAGGAGTATGAGACGCGTTGAGGAGACGTTGAGGGCGAGCCTGAACACGGTGGAAACGAGAAGAAGCGATGGGAACACCGAGAGATCGGTCGCCTTGCGCATGTACATCACAGTGATGATGGTTATCAATGCGAGCGCAAAACTCACCGCGATGAAAAAATCCAGAAGCATGGCCGGTATGGGTATGATGAGCATGAGCACGATCACTATGACGCCGATCGCGATGAGCACATCCGTCCGCTGCCACCATACTCTGGTTGGAATCGGATCTGCCATATTCCCCTCCCTGAAGTTGCTACAAAACGCTACCCTTTCTGCTCAATCTCTCTATTGATCCTTCTAGTTATATATCGGGATAATTCCAGAAATAATAAGTAGATAGATGCCATATCACACTGCCGCCTTCTGCTTGAGCTTGTAGACGAACGCGAGCACTTCTGCAACAGCCGTAAACAGCTCATCGGGAACCTCATCCCCGATTTCGACCTTCCGGTAGAGCTCCCGGGCAAGCGGCCTGTTTTCCACGACCGGGACCTCGTGCTCCACAGCAATACTCTTGATGCGCTGTGCAATGAGCTCCTGCCCCTTTGCCACGCACATGGGTGCGCTCATTCTCAGGGCCTCATACTTCAGCGCAACCGCGTAATGGATCGGGTTGGTAATGACTACGTCGGCGGTCGGCACCTCGTGCATCATCCGCCGCCGTGCATAGGCACGCTGCCGCTCCCTCATCCGTGCCCTCAACAGCGGATCACCTTCTAGGAGCTTGCGCTCCTCCTTCAGTTCTTGCCTGGTCATCTTCAGAGCTTCAATATGCTGCCTGCGCTGGAATATGTAGTCGGGTATGGAAAGGACGAGCAGGATCCCGCTCACGACCATGACGAGCTTGAACGATATGGAGAGGATCACATACATGCCCTGTGAAAGCCCCATGTCAAGGGTATGCATGATCGTGTTGAGATCCCGCTTGATCAGGAAGAAAGCGACCATACCGATTGCTGCAATCTTGAAGATTGCCTTACCGAGGTTCACAGCCGACTGCTTCGAGAAGAGCACCCGCTGGAAGAACCGTATTGGATTTGGATTGATTCTCGATACGTCAGGCTGTATGGGCTTCACCGAGAACTGGAACCCCACCTGCACCACATTGCCGATGAATGCCGCTATGAAAACCACACCCAGTATGGGACCCACAATCCTTGTCATGATGGGCAGAATAGGCCTGAGCAGAAAAACCACGTTCTCACCCGAGTTCACTACCTGCTGCACCGACCCGAGATAGAACTCCATCATTCCGTACATGTTTCGATAAATACCCCTGGAGAACAGGAAGATCATGAAGAACCCGAAGAGCAGTATGAGGGCCGAGGGGAGCTCATGGGTCTTGGCGACCTTGCCCTCCTCCCGGGCCTTCCGCTTCTTGTACTCGGTAGGTTCCTCTGTCCTTCCCTCGTCCTCAGCGGCAAAGAGCTGCAGGTTGAAGCGGAAGGGCAGATCCTGCTTAAGGAGGGTGAGCAGGTCATGCCCCGCATTTTCGTTTGACTGATTCATGTTCCGTCCGCGATCCCTGCATCCCCCATGCAGCGGCTCCGAAGGACAGGGCACTCCCTCTACCTCATGACCTCGCCTTGTATTGTCTTCCAGGAGAGAGACGTAATTCATGATCTCTTCGGGCAGATACCAGTTCATAGGACTCTTTCATGTACCTCCAAAGGAACGTATGAATGCCACGAGATCGCTGATGGCATGGTTCAGGGCAGAACTCATGCCAAGTGCGATGCCACCCATCACGACGATCATGATCATGAAGCCCACCCCGATCTGTATAGGGAATCCGAGCATGAATATGTTCATCTGCGGTGCAGCCTTTGCCAGCAGCCCCAAAGTGACCGCAAGCAGAAACAGGGTCGTCAATATGGGAAACGCAAGCTTCAGTGCCACGAGAAACATGGCACCGAAGGTGCTGATCAGTGCCCGGTACATAGGCTCGCTGTACCTTGCGAGGTCCATCATGTATATGCTGTTGTAGCTTTCAAAGGTCGCCATGATGAGCAGGTGGGGCCCATCTATGGCAATGAACACCATGATTCCCATCAGGGTCCACAACTGCCCCACGAGGGTTATACCGACCTCGGAAAAGGGGTCCATCACCTCTGCGATGCCCAGGGCCATCTGAAAACTGAAGAACCGTGCGGCAAGCTGAAAGGCAGCAAAGATGATCGATACCATGAAACCGATAAATATGCCGATCATGACTTCGGAAACGATAAGTAGTATGTACGGGTACATACTCTCAGGTATGGTTCCGATGGTGTTCACCACCATGGGGAACACACAGGCCGTAACATACACTGAGAAAACGGCCCTTATTCTCAAGGGAATGGCGCCGCTGGAGAAGAATGGCGCAACAACAAACATGCCGAACATGCGCACGAATATGAGGAGAAACACCTGAAAGTTTTCAACAAAGAAATCCATTCGCCCTCTCTCTTACGGCGTTACCGCTCAGAATCCCATCCCCTACTTTGCCATGTCCGGAATGAGCCCGAATATGTTCATGGTAAAGTTGATCATGCTGTTGATGATCCAGGTCCCGAACACGATGAGAGATCCCAGTACAACCACGATCTTTGGTACAAAGGTCAGGGTCTGTTCCTGAATCGAGGTTGTCGCCTGGAATACTGATATGGTAAGCCCAACCAGGAGCCCCAGACCGAGCATGGGTGCCGATATGATCAGAATTTGAAACACAGCCCGGCCTATGATATTTGCGACGAATCCTACGGTCATAGTCTCCTCCCCTACTTGAAGCTGTTCACCAACTGATAGGTAAGCAGATGCCACCCGTCCACCAGTATGAACAGTATGATTTTGAACGGCAGCGATATGAGCACCGGCGGCAGGAATATGATACCCATGGACATGAGGGTACTTGCCACGATGAGATCGATGACAATGAAGGGTATGAACAGCAATATCCCTATCTTGAATGCCGTGGTGAGCTCACTGATGATGAAAGCGGGCACCAGCACATAGGTCGGTACCTCATCCTGGTTTCTCGGCCGTGCCACGTCACCAAGCCGCAGGAACAGCGCAATGTCCTTTTCCCTGGTCTGCCTGAACATAAACTCCCTGATTGGCCCCAAACCGCGCTGAAACATCTCCTCCGCATTGATCTCCTTGGCGAAGTATGGCTTGACCGCCACATCGTTCACTTCCTTGATGGTCGGTGCCATGATGAAGATGGTGAGGAATATGGCGAGCCCCATCATAATCTGATTGGGAGGCTCCTGCTGTGTCGAAAGTGCACGCTTGATAAAGGAAAATACGATTGCGATTCGTGTAAAGGAGGTGACCGATATGATTATTGCCGGAGCAAGCGTGAGCACGGTGAGAAGAAACAGCAACTCCAGTGAGAGTGCTACATCCCTGGGTTCCTGCGCCTCATCCACGGTAATTCCGATCCGCGGGATCGGGATTCTCTCCTGCGCGTGGCCCTCGCCCATCGGTATAAAGGTGAAACAGACAACGAGGAGTATGCCGAGCAATACTCCCCTGATTATTTTTTTAGGTCTCCCACGCATGTCCCCTCCCAGTCGCATGAGTACATACGAATAAATTTTTTAGTAGTTATAGATTTTCATACATAAAGGATAAAAAATATATCCATTTTCTGAACTCCGCCCAGAGCTGCTCCTTAGGGATTCTTTACTGCTTTTCTTTCCATGCCCTCTCATCTGCCTGTATCCTTATCTTCTCTCCATCAAATGTTTCGAATACTCTTCAAAATTTTCTCAACCTGTTTATCCTCTTCTTGTAGCCGCTCAGATGCGATATCTGCCCTGGTTTGTTAAAGGTCTTTCCACCGAGCAGGTTCATGAAGGTTTCCTTGAAGTTTGCGGCCCCTGTTTTCTCCTTGCTGCTTGCCAGTCTGATACGGTCAATGACCTCCTGGTCTTCGAGCGCCGTGATAAGATTGATGTTCGAATCGGACACGCCGAGCACGAGCACTTGCCCTCCGATGTCCACTACCTGAATGATTCTGTTCGCCGCAAGTGGATATGTGGCAAGCACCTTTACAATTTCCGTATCCGTCACAATCTTGTTCCTGTTCTTGATGAGGAGCCGGAAGAGGAAATAGATCCCGATGATGATGACTCCCATGACCGCGATGGTTCGCAGTATCATGAGCGGATAGGAGACCCTGTTGTCGTCAAACGCAGGGTCTTCATACTCGTAGTTGGGAGTCTCTGTGGGAGCGGCTTCGCCTTGTGCATTCTCCTGTGAACCTGCACCTTCCACCGGAGCTGCGGTTTCTTCCGCCTCTGAAGGTGCACCGGTGTCCTGGGCCAGGACCGAAGCGCTCAGTGTAAAAATGATAAGAAATAGGATACCGATAATGGCCAGTACAGGTAAACGCTTGTGTTTTCTGTGCAATGGATTTCCCCTCCCGAAAATCCTACACCGTTTTTCAGGCGTATCAGTTGACCCTACTCCAGGCTGCTGATCCTTTCCATGGGAGAAATGATATCGGTAACGCGGACACCGAAGTTCTCGTCGATGACCACGACCTCTCCCTTGGCAATGAGCTTTCCGTTCACGAGCAGATCAACGGGCTCGCCGGCGAGCTTGTCGAGCTCGACAATGGTTCCCTCACCCATGCCCAAAATGTCCTTGATGAGCATTTTCGTCCTTCCGAGCTCCACGGTGAGTTGCATGGACACATCCATGAGCAGCCCGATATTACCGGTCATGCCGGGCTGTTCTGCATGAGCAAGGGGAGCAAACTGCACAGGCTGTACACCCACTCCTCCGCCTGAAGGCGTTCCGAATATGTCCTGCTGCTGAATGCCTGGTTGAAATCCTGCACCCGATGCAGCCTGCTGCGGTGTGGTCTGCGACATTGCCATTTCTCCCATCTCTCCTCCAGCCAGAGCTTGGGCAACTCTTTCTTCAAGCAGCTCATCGAGAAAGGATGTTTTCCCGTCTGTCTTTACGTTGTACCTGATGCGGACGAAACTGCCCTCGGGCAGGGTCACATCATCCGGGTCTTCGAACAGAGAGGCACGAACTTCATCCGTTTTTATGGACAAGCCCGTCCGGTCACCGATGGCGGTAAGTGCAGCACCGGACATCTGGCTGAAACCCTCGGTCAGAGCGGAAAGAGACATTTCCGTGAGGTCACCCTTCTCCTGCGCCATCATGAGTGCTGCAACCTGCTTTGCGGGCTCCTCGGACAGCACATAGGAATGCTGCCCCGGCGCACCATCCGCGTAGTTCGCCGCGACCTGCACGACCCGTCCTGTCAGGTCATTCACAAAGGTATCTCTCGTGATGAGGTCAACGGTGACGCTTTCAATGGTGACAGGCTTTCCAGTAATGGTCGAAAGCGTCAGCCCCATTGACTGCGCAACTTCAGAGGCGAGACTTTTCAGATCACCCAGCTCGGCATCACCGATGCCTGCAAGAGCCGCGTCCATGTCCATGGCTCCACCGAGATCGTCAGCCCCCTGGAGTAACGCATCGATTTCCTCCTGGGAAAGAGAGCCGTCACCCATATCATTCTCCTCCTTCTATTTCTTTGAACATTGCTTCCTCGTCCCCGTGCGGTTCCACCTTGTCAATGATCTGCACAGCCATATGCGACCCCACAACCCCGGGCCGCGCGAAGAATTTCGGTTTGTTTCCGATCTTGAGAGTCATGTTGTCATCGACCTTGTTCTGCTCGAGCTTTATGATGTCACCCTTCTGCAAGCTCAGCACATCTCGCACCGTTACCTCTAAACTCCCCAGCTCTGCTATGAGGTTCACCATTACCGTATCCAGGCGCTTCTTGAGTATTGCCAGGTTTTCCGAAGTGCCGCCCTTGCGTATGCTCGAGTACCAGTACTGTGCTGAAAGTTTGGTGATAATCGGCTCAATGGTAAGGTAGGGGATGCAGAAATTGGTCATGCCTTCCACATCACCGACCTTGGTCTCAAGAGTGATGAGTACCACCATGTCACTCGGTGGAACGATCTGGGCGAACTGCGGGTTGGTTTCGATATTCCCAAGACGGGGCCGCAGATCGATGACGTTCGACCACGCCTCCCGGAGGTTCCCCAGTATGCGCACGATGATGCCCTCGATAACGGAGAGCTCTATATCGGTAAGCTCCCGGTTTATCTTCGACGCCTCACCGGGGCCACCGAAAAGACGGTCGATGACTGTAAAGGTGATCGAGGGGTCAATCTCGAAAATGGAGCTTCCCTTCAGGGGGTCCATGTTGATAACCGCGAGGGTGGTGGGGTTCGGGATGGAGCGCAGAAATTCCTCGTAGGTGAGCTGATCGACGGAAGCCACGTGCACATGGACGATAGTCCTGAGCTGCGCCGAAAGCGAGGTGGTTGTAAGCCGGGCAAAGGTTTCGTGCATCATCTGGAGAGTACGGATCTGATCTTTCGAAAACTTGTCAGGCCGCTTGAAGTCATAGATCTTGATCTTCCGTGTTTCAGCCCGCTTCAGCGCCTCTTCACCCTCGACCTCGCCCGTTGATATGGCAGTGAGAAGCTGGTCGATTTCGTCCTGTGAGAGAACTTCGGTCATCTCAGGTCACCGTCTCTCCTCATAGGGTATGCAGCTCCATCAACAATGCATCCTAATTTCCATAATATTATAAATCTGAAAAATATCAATAAAAACAGTACGAAAGCTCATTGTATGCCGTCATGGCTTCATTACGTGAGAGTGAACTCCGTGAAGTAAACCTCCCTGATCTCACCGTTCTGAAGCCTTGAGTTGATCTGACGTTTTATTTCGTCCTTGAGTCTCCTTCTGTTTTCCTCTCCGTTGAGTTGATCGAACTGTTTGCTGCCCACAATGGTAATGATAAGGTCCTGAAATTCCACCTTCCTGCTGATGAGCTCCGTTTCAAATTCAGCGGACTTACCCTTCTCATATCCGAGCACCACAACCAGTCTGAGGAAGTGGGGCTCATCGACATCATTGGTATTGATGCTGAAGGGATCGAGGGACATCGGTGTCAGGGGGTCACGTTTTTCCGCCAGCTCAGGCGATCTCTTCTCAGTTGCCGGTGCCCGGTTCACGCGCCTCGCCACCACGAAGGCAATGGTTCCCGAAATAATAATGACCACGAGGGTCACGGCAATAAACATGAGCGTTCTTATCATGGTGGGCCCGAAGAGCTTGCGCCGCGGTCCCACCGCGAGCGTCTCCTCCTCTTCCGCACCCTCGATATCTTCAATGGTTTCTTCTGTGTCGGCCATGATACGCTCCTTTCTGCGGGAGAGGCTGAATACCCCCACAGATCACTTCTGTTCCTAGTACAGTGAGTATTCCTGTTTGCGCATGATGATGATCTCTATACGCCGGTTATAGGCACGCCCTTCTTCGATATCGTTTGATTCAACCGGTTGATATTCTCCGTATCCGACTGCCTGGAGCTGTCCACCCGGAACTCCTGCTGCCTGAAACCTCTTGATAATCATTACGGATCGTGCTGTTGACAGCTCCCAGTTGGTGTCGAACTTCTCCTTGACATCACCGCCAGGGGGTATGCTGTCGGTATGTCCCTCCACCCTGATATCATTTTCACGAAACTCCTTGCTGCTGAGGAACCGGCCCATCTTGTCAACGATTTGCTCTCCCTCGGGGGTGAGCTCTGCACTTCCAGATTCAAAAAATGCATCTGCAACGAGTGAAATGACAATGCCTCGTTCGTCCTCGGTGATTTTCACCTTCCTGCTCTTCACCTCGGGTTCGAATATGGATACCGCCTTCTCAACAGACTTGGCCAGCTTGGTGCCTTTTTCCTTGGAGGCCATTGACATCACCGATGGTATAGGTTCCTCGACCCGAGGGTCTGAAAACTGGGGCTCCGGTGTGGATTCCGGAATTTGCGTTTCGGTTTCTACCATTCCTGTCTCCTTGTTTATAAGCATAGTAGCGCCGCATTTCTTACAAACCGCTTTGTTCACTGCCCGCGTGAGTTTGTTTTCCGGCACATTATAAGCTGTCTGGCACTCCGGACATACACATTTCATTTTCAACTCCTTAGAAGCGGTTTCAAAATCCCTATTCTTGAACGCTTACGGGCCAACTCCGCGGGATTTGCGCCTTTTTATCCGCCAAAGATCTGTGGCGGATTAAATCAAAGTTCGCAAAATGACTTCGAAATGGATTTTGAAACCACTTCTAGCAAAATCCAATTATAGTGACGATTAAAAATAAGTTTCGATTGATCTTTTCATGTATAACTTTCAACTATATTTTTATCATCAGTCATCCTAATCTGCAATCAATTTTGTTCAAATTAAATGCTCGATATTATCTATATCATTTAAAAATAAAGTTATTAAAAATTATTAGATGCAATCTCAAAGTCTCCGTTCACCTCGGTCCCTTTTCGTCATATAAGGC
>Ga0209427_10008459_pt1 | contig 11578 bp, 10 predicted proteins | sample DeeMarSWOR136_30_FD_187465 | JGI IMG/M metagenome (GOLD analysis project Ga0209427, IMG submission 187465) | Marine sediment microbial communities from White Oak River estuary, North Carolina - WOR-1-36_30 (SPAdes) (version 2) | ecosystem: Environmental > Aquatic > Marine > Intertidal zone >... | reverse complement strand
GGCTTAGGAGACCCAAGTATGGTAAGCTGGGGCACTATGCTCTATCAAGCCTTTGGAGCTGGTGCGATGTCAAGCAATCTATGGTGGTTGGTCTTCCCACCGGGAATTGCAGTCGTAGTTCTATTGATGGGTGTTTCAATGGTTGGTTATGCTATGGATGAGATAGCTAATCCAAGACTAAGGAGGAGGTAGATGTAACTTGACTGAATCAGAACCTGAGATTGTCTTGGAAATACAGGATCTTGGTATCTCATACATAACAAAACAAGGGAAGGTTAAAGCAGCTGAAAATGTAAGCTTCAAAATACACTGTGGCGAGTTTGTAGGATTGAGTGGTGAATCGGGATGCGGTAAGACAACGACCGCGTTGGCATTGATGCACCTGCTTCCAAAGGAAGGTATCATTGAGAGTGGAAAGATATTCTTCAAGGGGCGGAATATTCTAGAATTTACGAAAAGTGAGATACTCGAGTATCTGTGGCGAGATATTTCCATGATATTCCAAGGTGCTATGAATGCCCTGAATCCGGTGCATAAGGTAATTGACCAAATGACGACTGCGATTAGAATTCATGAAAATGTTTCTGAAGAAGAAGCAAGGGAGCGATCTCTAGAACTCATTGAATCTGTTGGTATTGATATTTCTCGCGCTGATGGGTATCCGCATGAAATGAGCGGAGGTATGAAGCAACGACTAATGATTGCACTGGCATTAGTATGCCATCCATCATTGGTAATTGCTGACGAGCCAACAACAGCTTTGGATGTTATGGTGCAGGCTCAAATACTTGACCTGATGAATCACCTCAGAGATAGGACAAACCTATCTCTCCTTCTTATCACACATGACTTGTCTGTAATTGCAGAAACATGTGACTATGCCATAATCATGTACGCTGGTCGTATTGCAGAGATGGGGTCGATAAAGACGATTTTCTCAAATCCCGAACATCCATACACTATGAAATTAATCTCATCCTTCCCTAGCATTTTATCTGAGAAAGGAATCGATTTTATTCCTGGCAACCCTCCTGATCTAATTAATCCACCAAGTGGATGCAGATATCATGAGCGTTGTGACTATGTCATTGACAAGTGTCGACAAGAAGTACCTCCTCTTGTTGATGAGGAAGGTCATATGGTAGCTTGCTGGAGGAGGCATGATATCTAGTGTCTGATGTCATATTGGAAACTAAGAACATCAAGAAGTACTTCATGATAAGAAGCGGTCTCTTCTCTTCCATATTCACTAGAAGGGAGCCTACTTACATAAGAGCTGTGGATGGGATCGACTTGACAATAGATCGTGGTGAGGTATTTGCATTGGCTGGAGAGAGTGGATGTGGAAAAACTACAACAGCCAGATTAATCGTTCAGCTTGAACAGCTTACTGACGGACAAATCTGGTTTGACGGTGTTGAGATATCCAAACTAAAGGCTTCTGAATTTAAGCCATACAGACGAAGAATTCAGATGATATTTCAAGATCCTTATGGTTCTCTAAGTAATAATATGACTGTCGCAGAAATAATCGCTGAACCTTTGAAGCTTCATAAGATTTGTAGTAGTGTGGAAGAAGAGGAAGAGTTGGTTGTCACAACTCTCGAAGATGTTGGTTTACGTCCAGCTTCTGATTTCGTAGATAGGTTGCCTCATGAATTATCAGGTGGACAAAGACAGAGAGTTGCAGTAGCAGCTGCACTTGTCCTTGGACCAGACCTTTTGATAGCAGATGAACCTGTTTCGATGCTTGATGTTTCAATGAGAGGTCAGATTCTTAAACTATTACTTGAATTGAGGGAGAAGAAAGGAATTACCATAGTGATTATCACACATAATCTTGCTGTGGCAAAACAAATCTCTAATCGCATCGCAGTTGCATATCTGGGCGAGATTGTAGAAACTGGTGAAACTAAACAGGTGATTGATGATCCACAACATCCCTATACAAAGGCACTCCTATCAGTAGTGCCCGTTCCTGAAATCGATGTAGACCGGAAACGTATACTACTCACTGGTGAAACTCCGAATCCGGTAAATATACCTCCTGGGTGCAGATTTCACACACGTTGTCCATTTGCAAAAGTTAAATGTAGTATTGAAGAGCCATGTCTCACTACTCTTCCAGATGGTCGGCAAGTTCGTTGCCATGATTTAAACGGAGAGCAAGTGGCTAATTAAGAGCCCAACTTTTTCTGTTCACAATTGAACATATATGTTGGCCACTCTTTTCTAGATGTTCACTTTTTATATGCCTATAACAGAGCTGGATGTGAATCGAAGATGAGTAAAGAGATTGAGGTACTGAAGCAAGCTGTCATAGATGGTGATGCAGATGCAGTAATAGATTCAGCCAAGAAAGCGCTAGATGCGGGGATAAATCCTATTGAAATTTTAGAGAACGGAATTTCTCGTGGTGCCCAGGTTGTGGGTGATCAATTTGAAAAATTGGAGATATTCTTGACAGAACTCATGCTCTCAGGAGAGGCTATGATGGCTGGATTAAATGTGGTTCTTCCTCATCTCAAGACTGAGGATGTTCCCCAGAAGGGGAAGGTTGTTGTTGGTACAGTACGGGGCGACGTGCATGAGATTGGTAAGAATATTCTCAAGTCACTCCTCGTTGCAAATGGTTTCGAAGTTAGTGACTTAGGGGTTGATGTTCCCACATCGAAATTTGTTGAGGCGGCTGAAAAAATTCATGCTGATATTATTGCACTATCTGCTCTCATGACCTCCACTCTTGGTGGACAAAAGGACGTGATTGACTACCTTGAGCAAACCGGTAACCGCAATAAATACATCATAATGGTTGGTGGTGGTCCCACAAATCAAGGCTGGGCTGATGAGATAGGGGCTGATGGCTTCGCTGAAACTGCTCCTGAAGCTGCTAGACTAGCAATAGAACTCATTGAGAAACGGAGGAATTAAAGTATGATACCAATCATTGAGATTACAAATCGAGCTCTAAATGGGAAACCTATCTTAGAGAAAGACTATGATATGCGTGTATTCTCTCCTAGAGTGCGAGAGCTAGTCAAAGAGTATGGTATACATTATGATCCAGCTGCTCTAGTTCCATCTGATGACGGATTGGCTGATTCAATCTTTAAAGCTGCAATTGACCTTATCTGCGATGTAGGAGTCTATTGCAAAGATACTGAACGGATAATTGCGTTTGAAGAGAAAGAAGTACGTAATGAACTCAAGACATCATTTAACCATGCTATGTTAGGAGAAGGAATGGAACAGCGAACATTGCTACCACGTAAGCCTGAGTCAAAGGAACGTCCGTGGATTTTTTCAGGTGCAGGTGGTGTAACTGTTTCTAATGAGAATATCTTCTTGCGACTGGTTGAGAGCTATGCTCGTAAAATTCCAATAGCCAATGCAATTACAACACCCTGCTTATTGTCTGTGGATGGAATCAATATCCGTGCCAAGTCTCCTTTAGAAATTGAGGGATCTATCAGAACAGTAGTCTTGGGAAGAGAGGCATTGAGACGAGCTGGACGTCCTGGACTTCCAATCATGAATGCGATTGGAACAGCAGAGTCAGCTATCGCACTTGCCTCAGGTCTTCATCCTGATTTTGGCTTAAGAAAGACTGATGGCTACATGATTGCTGAACTTGCTGAGTTGAAGACAGATTTTGACTTGCTCAACAGAGCAGCGCTTCTTCAATCATTGAATGTACCAATTGCTGGTATCTATGGACCAATCTATGGCGGATTTGCAGGTGGAGCCGAAGGTACAGCAATTACTAGTACTGCTTTTCATATCCAAGGAATCCTAACCTACGGTGCTTCTTGGACACTATGTTTCCCAATTCACATTAAATATACTTCAAGTTCGTCATTAGAACTCATTTGGGTGGCAAGTGCTTATTCTCAAGCTGTATCTAGAAATACAAACGTACCTGCTCTTTACTATAACTACACTGCGGCTGGTCCTTGCACTGAAATGGTCCTTCAAGAATTTGCAGCTGAGTTTATTGCCGCTGTATCATCAGGCGCCTCCATAGAAACTGGAGGTGTTGCGAAGGGCAAGTATTTTGATTATCTAACACCAATCGAACCAATGTTCGCATCGGAGGTCGCATATGCATCAGCAGGACTGAAAAGAACTGATGCAAATGAAATTGTGAAGAAGATAATACCAAAGTTTGAGGATAGAATCCCTGATCCACCAAAGGGAAAACGTTTCCAAGAGTGCTGTGACCTCAAGACTGGTGAGCCTTCGAAGGAATGTTATGATATATACAACAAGGTCAAGAAAGAGGTTATTGATTTGGGTATTGAATTTCAATATTGATAATCAACAAACTCACACCCATAACCTATGCCCAAAATGCAGAACTGCAGTGGACTCTCCATCCTCCCGAGATATCTCTTCGACGCCATCAAGTGCTACCAAGTTCAGTATAAGCTTGATTGCAAAATCTTTGAATGACGGCGTTCTAGCGCCAATTTGGACCCTAACTAAGTCGCCATCCAACTTCACATCGCATCTTTCTAATAGTCCGGTCGAGGAGATATTAAGAGCTGCTTTCTGTACATGATCAAACACTGACACTTCTTTGTCCGGTGGGGATGGAATATACTGCGGTCCAACATTTCGAATGCTTATGAGTGTCTTTTCGCTGATTGGGTCGTTGATTGTGTGAGTTATCAACCAATCGAGAAGAGGAGCTGGAAGCGTGGCATTTCCTGCCCTACCTGATTTCATAAGAAGTTCCTCTCTCCGTTCCTTCCATGCACCAAAGATTCGTTGATTCCGATTCTCTTTCTTTATACTAAACTCTTTGTCATCTAGCCAATGAATACTAATTTTATTTGCTGCTATTATCTCTACATCAACTGTGTATCCAGCTTCGTCCCAACTGGAAAGTAGAAAAAGAATGATTACTTCTGGAATAGTTCGTAGCATTTTCACTGTTGCGAGAATTGTCTTTCGTTCGGGGAAAAACTCTGCAGATCTCAATATTCCCATCTTTTCGAGTAATTTGATATGTTCTGCAAACGCATGGTATGTGTTCTTCCAAGTATCATTCTCAATTACGCCAAGTCCACGTAGAAGTTTTGTTTGTTGAACTCCTACTTTTGAAATGTTCTCAATGAACTCATTTGATGATTGGTTTGCATGTCCCAAATTCATGAAAGCCTCGAGAAACTCCGAGTTCATTAATCCCATCTCTGCAGTTGTCACAAGAGAAGAGAGCAATTTTGATGATACTGATGCTTCGCACGTTTCACAATCCGGATGATCTTTTCTCTTCGAGAAGTATCGCACTGCCTCCTCTAGAGTGTCATTTATACGACCTGATTCTCCACTAATCTCATTCAGCATTTCCCTAGTTGAAACAGAAATTGTAGTGTGTAAATGAACACGTGAATTCTTTCTCCTAATTTCTTTGAGACTATCCGCCTTTGAGCTCCAACTTCCTTTCATGAACACACTTCCCTAGTTATGTTCAAGGAGTATCTACTATATTTACATTATGAACAAAGAACTTGTTGCTCGTAAATAAGGTGTACATAATTCCAAGAGAATGTATTTCATTGAATCAATCTTTTTTCTCATCTTGAGATCTGAGGTATCATAGTATCTTCTGAATAATCCCTACCAATCCAATTAGGAACCTTTTTCCAATAGAACTCTATAGGAAAGTAAGGTGCCAAATTAATGGAATGGAAAAATGGAGCTAAATGTGCTGTCTGTCTTACTTTTGACTTTGATGCAGACACTTCGTGGAGAAACATACTTCGTCGCTGCAATATTGAGCGGGATAACCCAGTTGTTATCTCCATCGGTGAATATGGTCCACGGGCTGCTCTACCTCGCATTTTAAGGCTTCTCAAGAGTCACGATATCAAGGCAGGATTTTTTGTTCCAGGTGAAGTAGCTGATCGTTTCGCAAATGCAGTAAAGGACATTCATAATGCTGGTCATGAGGTTGGGCACCATGGATATCATCACAAGAATCCCGCACGCCTCACACCCTCTGAAGAGATAGAAGAACTCGAGCGAGGGTCAACCGCGTTAGAGAACATCACAGGGTACAAACCTGTTGGATATCGCGCACCTGCAGCGGATTTGAGCCCACATACTTACTCACTTTTGGCTAATCACGGACTGATTTATGATAGCACTATGATGAATGATGATATACCATACATTGTTGAAATCGAGGGCAGAAAGATTGTTGAGCTACCAATAAGATGGATGCTTGATGACTGGGTCTATTTTGGTTTCAATATGTTTCCAGCTCTTGCCTATCAAAGTGGCATAAGTAGTCAGGAAAAAGTCTTTGAGATCTGGTCAGCTGAGTTCGAGGCTATCTATGATGAGGGACTGTATTTTATGTTGACAATGCATCCGCAAATAATGGGTGTTCCATCTCGAAGTAAGATGCTTGATAGGTTAATACATCTTATGAAGTCGAAAGGTGATGTGTGGTTTGCCACGCCTAGAGAAATTGCTGAGTTTTGGCTTGAACATGGAGGAGATTAATCATGAAATGACTAGAAGGTAGGGTTGCTATCATCACTGGAGTTGCATCAGGTATTGGACGCGCAACAGCCAACCTATTCGCAAAAGAAGGAGCCCGAATTGTGGGTGTTGATATTGATGAGGAAGGGGGCAAGTCCATCACAGAGAAGGTTCAAGCATTTGGAGGTAGTATGACATTTGTGAAAGCAGATGTATCAAATGAAAATGAAATTAGTACATTCTTTGATATTGCTCAAGAAATGGGCGGAGTAGACGTTTTATTCAATAATGCTGGTGTTGAGGTAGCCAAGAGTCTCTTGGATACATCAGAAGAGGACTGGAACAAGAACATAGATGTAAACTTGAAGTCTGTCTTCTTCACTTGCAAATATGCCATCCAACAGATGAAAGAAAAAGGAAAAGGTGTGATCATTAATAATTCGTCAGTTGCAGGTCTGGTCGGATCATTCTCTCCTGCCTACTCTGCAGCTAAGGGCGGAATCATTGCCTTAACAAAGGCACTGGCCACAGATTTTGGACAGTATAACATCCGTGTGAATTGTATCTGTCCAGGAGCTATTGAAACTCCTATGTTGGAACGTGTCATCAAGTTTCAAGGTGAACCATCTGAGGTCCGTGAGAGAAGATTGAAGAACTATCCCCTTGCTCGATTTGGTTATCCTGATGAAGTTGCCCAGACTGCATTATTCCTGGCATCAGATGACTCGTCCTTTGTGAATGGAGCTACCATTCCTGTCGATGGCGGTTTCACTGCTAAATGATCCAAATTAAAAAAAACAGACTCTTATCCAAAAATAGCAAAACACCTGCATCTTGGGCGTTAAATGGCTCACTCAATATTTAATACCATTCCTACGCAATTATTGGTTTAAGGCGAATGCAGATATCATGACAAGACTTATGCAAAAGGTCATACGATATATCCATAGAGTTCGATTCTGGAAGATAGGATACTCGCCCACATCTAGTTGTTTTCTGTATCAAATTTTATTGAGTGATCCCAGTAATTTTGTATTCGGTTCACAGTTACAAGGGAGGTGAGATTGTGGGCAGACATAACAACTCCAGAGGACCTCGAAATAGGAATCGGAACTCTCACCGAAGACACATTCCTGTGATAGAAGATAAATTGGATATAGGCTGGTCAGGCGCTTAGATCCAAACCCTATTCCGAATCCTAGTGTTTCTCCATTTCATAAGAATGAGGACGCACTAGTAAGAAGACACAACGGTATAGACTAGTACGGTAGTGATTTCCAGAAATCGTCAAATCTCTGCGCGGTGCCAAGAATCCCTGAGCTATAGCTAGGCTGACGAACGCCAAACACGCAACAACTATGCTTGCTAATTTATAACTACCTGAAGAGCTTCGTATCAGCTACTCTTGTTATTTAGTGAATTCTAGAACATCGAAGGACTTATTAGGAACTAGTTAAAGAGTTTAGGTTAATTATGTTAAGGTATTCGCGTTAACTCAGAAGGCTGGAGAAATGTTTAGCTACCTTCGATATCCTACCAGGCAACAGGGGCTTATCTGGCTCAGGCGTCGCCAGAAGGAGAGACCTTCAGAGATTGCCAAGGATCTGAGGGTATCACGACCATTTGTCACCATGGCCCAAAAGACAGCAGAGGAGCGAATCCTCAAACTCCTTCAACATACAGCATCAGTCAATCGAGTGAAGATTGAGCGACTAAGCACACGATACGGCATTGCCAAAGGGTATTGCCATGCTTACGATACAGACACATACATCTTCTATTCTCCAAAGATTGGTCTTCAAATCTGGTATGAGCACAAGCGCGATTGTGGCACATGCGAGATGCAGGACCAATGTCTAAAGACTCTTCGAACACTGGCAGAGGAGTGGGAGATCCCTCTTCCAGATGACAGGCCTCCAACAGAACTCGGCGTTTACCTAGTTGATATAATTAGGAGGCGATTGAAGTGGAATCAACAATAAAAAACAGTCAGAGAATATGTCCTGTTCCTCCAGGTTCCAAGATGGGACTGAACTGGCGATTGAGACCTAGAACTATCATGGCTGTGGGTCTTACGTTCATGTTGACAACAACCGGTCTGGCGTTTTACTTGATCCAACCAACTCCCATTGGGGGAATAATAACAGACCCAGTGCTTAAAGTATACAACCCACAAGCTGCCATAGTGATCGATGGGGATGCCAACTTCTCTGACATAGCTCTGCTAGAGGGATGGCCTGGTGATGGTTCTCCTGAGAACCCGTTCATTATTGACGGGTTGAACACTGCCCCAGGCGGTGGATGGATTGAAAGTATATACATCAGAAACACTCGAGTAAACTTCATCATATGCAACTGCAATTACATTGGAGCTCCTGAGGATACGTTCGGGTTCTCATGGGAACCTGGAATCTACCTAAATAATGTCACCAACGGTGAGCTAGTCAACAACACCTGCAAAAAGAACCCCATCGGCATCCTCCTCGACTCCTCGAATTCCAACACCGTGGTGAACAACACGTGCATCGACAACTTCCATGGCATCTACCTCAATGAATCAGTTTCCAACACCGTGGTCAACAACACGTGCACTGACAATTCCGAATGGGGAATGAGCGTCGCTGGGTTTGGCATCTGCCTAGAATACTCAGATTCCAACACCGTGGCGAACAACATCTGCAACAACAACAATGCAATTGGCATCTGCCTTGATGGATCGAGTTACAACACCGTGGAGAACAACACCTGCAACAGCAACGACATTGGCATCTCCCTCAATAGAAAACTGCTAGTTATTCCAAGCAATAAATTCGAGTATTGGACCTATTCACTTTCCAACACTGTTGTGAACAACACCTGCAACAACAACAGGGTTGGCATCTACCTCCTAGATCCACATTCGAACACCGTTGTCAACAACATCTTCTTGGGCAACACTGAACATGATTTACTCGAGGATTTCACACCCAGGAAGTTTGATACTAAAGTTCTCCAGTCTATTGGGTTCTTCGGCTTAATGGGGTTCGCAGGAATCATAATGCTGGGTGCAGCATGGAGAATGTTGTCAGGAATAAGAAAATACGACTAAAAAGGGAATGGTTGAAGTGGAATCAGAAGTAGAAAGCAAGTCAAGAATATGCCCTGTTCCTCCAGGCTCCAAGATGGGTCTGAACTGGCGATTGAGACCTAGAACTATCATGGTTGTGAGTCTGACATTCATGTTGACAACTGGTCTAGTGTATGTTTGGTTACCAAGACCACAGCCGATTATAATAATTGACCTACCAGAGGATGATCCAATCATCGAATATGGCTTCATAACTATTGATGGGGATACCAACTTCTCGGATACAGCTCTGGTAGAGGGCTGGGAAGGTGATGGTTCTCCTGGAAATCCGTTCATAATTGACGGGTTGCACATTGACCTTGGCGTTGAATTTGGTCACTGCATAATGATTAGCAATACACGAGTCAGCTTCACCATCAGCAACTGCAATCTCACAGGGGCTAATGTGACTTATACTAATTCTATGTTCAGTATTCCGATCGGAGCTGGAATCCATCTACAAAATGTGTCCAACGGTGAGCTAATCAACAACACCTGCAACAACAACTACGGTCGTGGCATCTGCCTCGAAGACTCGACTTACAACACATTGGTGAACAACACGTGCAACAGCAACGATAATTCTGGTATTTGCCTCTATTCTTCAGATTACAACACTATGGTAAACAACACCTGCTCCAGCAACGGCTGGCAAGGCATCGGCATCGGTGGAGATTACAACAATGTGGCGAACAACACCTGCACCAGCAACGAAAATGGCATCTATCTCTCTACATCAAATCACACCACTGTGGTCCACAACACGTGCAACAACAACAACTACGTTGGCTTCTTCATCGATTTTTCATTTTACAACACATTGGCAAACAACACCTGCACCAACAACCACCACGGCATCTTCATCTATTGCGGAGGTCACAACACAATGATTGACAACACCTGCACCAGTAATGTATGTATTGGCATCTTGGTAATGACTGATTTCAACATAGTTGCGAATAACACGTGCACCAACAACTACTTTGGGATCACCATAAGTGGGCCATTCAACACAGTCACAAACAACACGTGCGACAACAACGCGGTTGGCATCGAGCTTGGCATACTCTCAGATTCCAACACCGTGGAGAACAACACGTGCACCAGCAATGTCATTGGCATCCGCCTCAAGGGATCGAGTTACAACTCCGTGGAGAACAACACCTGCATCAGCAATAAAATTGGCATCCTCCTCGAAAGCAGTCTGTTCATTCGTAGTTATTGGGACATTGGTATAGTGTTTTATTGGGGTGAATCAAATTACAACACTGTTACGAACAACATCTGCAACAGCAACGACATTGGCATCTACCTCGAGGGATCGAGTTACAACACCGTGGAGAACAACACCTGCAACAGCAACGACATTGGCATCTCCCTCAATAGAACACTGGAAGTTGTTCAGGAGAATAATACCGAGTATTGGGCCTATTCACTTTACAACACTGTTGCGAACAACACCTGCAACTACAACAGGGTTGGCATCTACCTCATAGACCCACATTCGAACACCGTTATCAACAACACCCTCTTGGGCAACATTGAACATGATATACTCGAGGAGTTTTATACCGGGGAAGATGATCCTGAGGTTCCTGAAGTTCTCCTTTTAATAGCTTCCGCAGGCTACATGGGGTTCATAGTAATCACATTGCTGGTTGGATTGATTGTGGGAAAGCGTATTTCAAAGGGGGAGTAAGCATGGTCATCTTCAGTGGACATCCAGATGAGGAGATCCTTAGAGAAACCAAATACCTGATTTACAGAATCTTCAGCTCTTTGTCGCGTGGACAGAGGAGGGTGATTGAATGAAAACAAGATGGATACAACTGATTGCAGGATTAGCAATGGTTGTGCTTTGTATCTCTACATGCGCAACCACATCTAATGCTGCTTTGATATGGGAAGATGACTTCGATGATGGCACCTATGCACCTGAATGGACCGTCTGTGACAACATGACATTTCATGACGGGGACT
>Ga0209427_10008458_pt1 | contig 11578 bp, 11 predicted proteins | sample DeeMarSWOR136_30_FD_187465 | JGI IMG/M metagenome (GOLD analysis project Ga0209427, IMG submission 187465) | Marine sediment microbial communities from White Oak River estuary, North Carolina - WOR-1-36_30 (SPAdes) (version 2) | ecosystem: Environmental > Aquatic > Marine > Intertidal zone >... | reverse complement strand
GTCTTGGGTGTTCACAGTGGTCGCATTGTCCTTTCATATCATAGACAATGCCATTATGAACAATTATTGGCATTATTCATTCATCCCTCCAATATCCAGCAATGTAATCAACGTCGGCGCAGCTGTGAATAGTAAGCCAGTGCTTCTTGTAAGGAATACTTGTTACCGTGAGATCAACGCTAGGCATTTCAAGAACTAAGTGAGTGTTCGTCATTGACCAATAGACACGATGCCCGTCTGTCCATTTGTCCCGAAGAATACGCCTGACAGTATCAAGCGTTGCAAGATGAGCGTTGGCCCAACCGTGATAGCTCATTCAATCAACTCCTGAACATTGCCTTCCTCATCAACCCAAGAAACACGGTCGGCAATTCCGTAGGCCTTGATTAGTGGGCCTACCTCTTCGACCACATCTCTTAGAGTCTTCTTTGGTCTGTTCTTGGCCTCAGCCATCTTTTCATTCTCAGAGATTACGAAATCAGAGACAGCGTAATCAATCACTGAGAGATTCCTAAGAATGTCATTCTTCAAGCCCTCTTCCCAACCAACCAAAAACCAAGTCAATTATCAAACCAGGCATAAACAGAGTCAATAGATAACTAAAAAGAATAGTGAAGAATTCTGTATCTACTACAAGCATTGGAAATGCAGCAATTAGATACAGCGCTATACTACTTATGATTGATATTAGTAAACCAAGAATCCGTTGAACGATCTTCATATGAGCACCACATAATCATGTTAAATCCATATTGCCTTGCTCTGTAATAAGTTTACCTTTTTTATTAACAATATATTATGTTAATCATATAAGGAAACATAAATTAATGTTAACCTATATAGTTACAAATAGGACTGACTAATGATTCGCCTTATCCTGGTGTAAAAGGGGGAGGAAGACCCTCTCTTGAAGAATATTAGAAACTACATCTGTTTCTCTTGCCTGTATGGCAGAAAGTCGGGTCCGAAAATCTCGCTTGTCATGTAAGAATGATTAGTTGTTAGAAGGCTCTAATGTTTGTGTTGCGACACAAGTCTACCTCAAGTTCGATTAAAATATATATCATTAATACTCAAGTTGGGTCATACTGTCGAATGTCAAACAGTCAAAATGAGCTGAAAAAAGTATGAATCAAAGTAGGAAGATCATTCTTGGAGTAATCTTGATCGGAATTGTTGCCTTTGCGAGCATTGGGATTGTGCTTTTCCTAGATCATCCAATTACGCTTGATTCCAAGATTCAGCAATTAATGGACGATGGTGATATCCCTTCTTTTGCAGCCGGTATTGTCATTAATGACACCTTAGTCTGGTCAAAAGGTTACGGTGATCAACCAAGCTTAGATACAGTCTATATGATTGGATCGGTAACTAAAATCTTTACAGCAACCGCCATTATGCAACTCTATGATGATGGTACGCTTGACCTTGACGCAGATGTTAACGATTACATCCCTTTTAGCGTTCGGCATCCTATGTATCCAAGCACTCCAATAACACCCCGTTTGCTCTTGACCCATAAGTCAGGAATCGCAAGTGATGTTTCAAACCAGACCCTCTGGGACTTCGATACAGTCATGATTACCTGGGCAAATGATAACTTAGGCGCTGGTCTTCCCTTATGGTCATCACGTCCTACACTAGCAGAATTCTTGAATGGCTCTCTAAACCCTGGTGGTCCTTATTATTCACCAGAAAATTGGGTTTCACAACCTGGGGGACCAATAAGGCACTACTCTAACACAGGATTTCTTCTACTTGCATATATCGTAGAACAACTCACGAACACATCATATATGGAGTACCTGCAGGAGAATGTCTTGGAACCATTGGATATGACTAACACAGGGTTCAACTACACTGATTTTGTGGGTAGAAATGCCATCCCATACGCATTCAGAGATGGTCAAAACTCTGTGTATCCTCATTATAACCAGTATAACTATGGTGGCGGGGCTGTAAGAACTACAGTCCCAGACTTGGCTAATCTCCTAATTGCTCACATGAACCAAGGGCACTATGATGACTCACAGATTCTTTCACCTCAAACTATTGATCTGATGCAAACATCGCAATTCAGCATGTCTGGTGTCGAGTTTGGCGGTTTTACATACGTTGGACAGGGTCTGGGATGGTTTCTCTTCACGAATAATACTATAGCACATGGTGGGGCAACACCCGGTTTTCTAGCACAAATCGCATTTAAAACAGTCAGCAACGGCAAATATGGAATTCTGTTCATGGTCAATAGGGGTGCTAGCTTGGTAGAAGACAATTATCTGGTAAACACCTTCTTCCCATCTATGATTAGCACACTCTTCGATGAAGCTGCTCGATTGTTCAATATGTAGTGTGTGAAAATCCCCAAAGTGAAATGCAAACTAGGATTGTACCTTGCGTGAGACAAAAAAGAAAGGGGAGAGGAGAACCCTCTCTCCATTTGAAACTTGAAACTACGATTGTTTCTCTTGACTTTGCAGCAGATAATCAGGTCCAAAGATCTTTTGTGATTCGACGATGCAAAGACTCATTTTCAACTCAAGAAATAAGTGAAGCTTGGAAAGAAAGTACATGAAAGTTGAATTAAATGTCAGTGTTCAGAATGTGATAGATGGACTAGTTGCATCAGGTGAAGAAATAGGTTTACAGGTCGCAGTCTATGTTAATGGCGAACTTGTCGTCGATGCATGGACTGGGGTTGTGGATGAGGTCAATAGGAAACCAGTCAATGGTGATACACTCTTCACATCGTGGTCGACGACCAAAGGGTTTGTTTCAACGTGTATTCACATTCTTGCTGACCGTGGTCTTATAGACTACGACACTCCAGTGGATACTTACTGGCCTGAGTTTGCAGCACATGGCAAAGACAAGATCACGGTTCGTAATGTCCTCACTCATTCCTCCGGGATACCACAGATGCCTGAGGATGTAACTCCAGAGATGCTGACAGACTGGGATGCAATGTGCACGGCAATAGCTAACCTTAAGCCACTATGGACTCCAGGGACTAAATCTGTCTATCATTTTTGGACATTCGGGTGGATTATTGGTGAGGTCATCCGTCGAGTCGATGGTCGCCCCGTTTCACAGTTTGTACAGGAAGAACTCTGTCAACCTCTGGGTATCAATGACTTCTATCTGGGCATTCCTGATACTGTGGAGCATCGTGTCGCACCACTTAGAGAAGAATCAACTCCTGATGCTGTAGCATCTGAACTGGACGATTTGGTTTTCCGAGTGACACCACCACAGATTACATGCGCTGAAGCTCTCAATCGACATGATGTCCGACGGGCTTGCATCCCTGCCTGTGGTGGAATCATGAATGCTCGTGCTATTGCTCGACACTACGCAATGCTTGCTGGCTTCGGAGAGTTAGATGGAATCCGAATCTTGTCAAAAGAACGAGTCGAGCTGATTCGCACTCTTCAGAAAGTTGATCCGGACGAGGTCCACATAGGGCAGATTCCCAAAGGTCTTGGATATCTCCTTGGGGGAAATCCCTATCATGACTGGAGTATCGCAATGGGTGAGACTGGTGGAGAATTTGGCCATCCCGGTCATGGTGGTTCACTAGGGTTTGCTGACCCAAACCGAAACCTTGGCTTTGGTCTGACCAAGAATCTCATGAAAGAAGGGGATGAAACCGTACGCATGGTGGCTGAAACAATCAGAAATCATCTCGATAATACTCTCTAATCGAATTTCTTTAATGGAGAAAAGAAGAAGATGAAAGAGGTGATTTAAACCTCTTTCAGTGGGTGAAACTACATCTGCTTCTCTTGCCTGTATGGTAGATGGTCAGGTCCAAAGAACTCATGAGCTATGACGATGAATGAGATGAAATTGGCTCTGATTTTTACCTGCGGGACTTTCTCAAAGTTTATATGGTTTCAATATCAATACCGATATCGCAAGCGATATCAATAGTGATAAAGTTGTTACAATACCTGAATGGAGGTGAAAGAAAAAACATGCGTAGATCACATATACACAGACACTGGGATAGACGAACCTCATCAGTCCCGAAGGGATACCTTCGAGGCAAAGTCCTACGACTACTCAATAAGAAACCTATGTCGGGTGCTGAGATTATGAGTGATATTGAGGAAAACACTGGTCACAGATGGAGACCAAGTCCTGGATCTGTCTATCCGCTACTCTCATGGCTCTTAGACTCGGGTTATACGAAGGAACTGGCTGACACCGAGGCAGGTGTCCGACGATACGAGTTGACCGAGGAAGGTAGGAAACTTCTGGAAGAGCATGAGGAACGAAGAGCACAAGATAAAGGCGCTAGATTCTTCGGACCCCAGTTCGATGAATGGGATGGTGCCTTACCTGAAGGGGTTAGAGAACTAGCTGAAAGCTGGCATAAGATGCGGAGAGCCAGTTATGCCCTCCGGAGAAAGCTAATGAAGGAATACTCCGAAACACTAGTATTGGAGGCTAAGAAACTGGTGGATGAATTCACGGAGAAGATCTCCAGAATAGCTGAATTTGATAAGGCATAAACTGCATCTACGATGGAGTGGATTCCTTCACTCCATCACACTCTTTTTTTCATACCATGTATTAACTAGAAAGAGAGAGTGAGAGCGAAAGACCCCCTCTCTAATTAATTAATGAATCTACATCTAGAGTACCATCTAAGTTAAGTGATAAGATATACTATTGAATTTCAATTCACGTTGTTGCGAAAGGAAAGGGAGATCGCATGAAATGGTCGATTTTCGTATTTGTTCTTTCAATGATTTTAGTATTTACATGGACACCAATAATCTCAGACCCTACTGGACCATTAGAACATAGGTCAATTTCGTTTAGGCATGGTTTTCAACAATCCTATGATGTTCATAGTCCAATTGTTATTGCTAATAATACAGACTTCGAATATCAGGCACAGCTTGAAGGATGGGTTGGAAATGGTACTCAGTCTAATCCCTACATTATTGAGGGCCTTTTGATAGATAGAAGCGGCTTAGCAGGTTATTGTATCGACATCCGGTCCACCACTATATATTTTGAGATACGAAATTGCCATCTCACTGGAGCAACAGTGAATGGGTATGCAGCTATATACCTGGGTGCAGTATCAAATGGAAAACTAACAAACAACAACTGCTCGGTCAATTACTATGGAATTTATGCTAATGGTGGGGGATACAATACGCTATACAACAACACTTGCAGGAATAACTACAATGGAATTTATGTTCGAGCTTCTGCCTCACCCACTGTATCAAACAACAATTGTAGTGACAACTCTCTTTATGGCATTTACTTGTGGGGCTCTGCTACAACAAATGGTGTAATTCAGGATAATCTATGTTTAGATAATGGTGGAAACGGCATCGATTCATACTACACTCATGATACAAGTTATATAAACAACACATGCGTAATAAACTCAGGTTCAGGTATTCATATCAATATCGGGAACAATCCTTTCTTATTGAATAATACATGTAATTGGAATGGCGGGCATGGAATTCACCTGGATCAGGGAGGTTATACATATCACTACGTTAGAAACAATACCTGTAGCAATAATAGTGTTATAGGAATCTATGCTCAAGATTGGACAGATGGTGAAATCATCAAGAATTTGTGTTGGGACAACTCCTATGGTATCAGACTCACTGCATCGGACTCAGTCATAATAAGGAACAACACGCTCAATGTACACAATATTGGCATCTCGATAGACGGGTCATCAGATGGAAACACGTTCAACTGGAACGCAGTCAGAGATTGTGTTACCAACTACGCCATAGATGATGGTACTAGTAACAATTTCAACTACAACTTTTGGTCAAACTACACAGGAACTGACAGTGATATGGATGGTTATGGTGACACGCCTTATTCTATCGATGGAACCTCTATGACGCAGGATTCGTATCCTTCAATATTCCCTCCTGATTTACCACCAATCGCTTGGATTGAGACGCCAATCAATCAAGTAATTTCTGAATTCGATGTATTCTATTATGACCTGAATGCGACTTTACATGCATCTTTAGACACTTGGCATGTAAACGACACGAATCATTTCACTGTGGACTCACTGGGAGTTGTGAGAAACTCATCTATTCTTGACCCAGGCATGTATGGAATCCAGATTGTAGTTAATGACTCATATGGCAACTATCTCATCGGAACCTTCTCACTGCTAGTTCTTGATTTCACACAGCCCAGTTGGATTGAGGAACCAACTAATAGATACTTCAGAGCTACCGATGCAATAATAGTCGACTTGGATGCATTTGATATTTCAGGCATCGACACGTGGTGGATTAGTGATGAAACAAATTTCATTATAGATGAAAATGGTGTGATAACGAATGTCAAGTCCTTACCTGATGCGATTTACCCAATCCAAGTCTGGGTCAATGACACATCAGGGAACACACTCTCCGCCCAATTCAACATCAGTGTGGACCATAGTGCACCATATAGGCATGCCGCAATCTATATCAATGGTGATGCTGATTTCTTGGTTCAAAACTGGTCTGGTGCAGGCACCCTCGAAGACCCCTATATCATTGAGTATCTTGAGATAAGTCCTGATGGAGATTTTGAGTTTTGTATAGAGATTCTAAATACGCAATCATACTTCATCATTCGAGATTGCTTGTTGATTCATGCATGCATTGGGATCCGTCTCTACAATGTAACTAATGCACTGATTGAGAATAATCTACTTTTAAACAATGAAGCTGGGATTGAATTGTCCTATTCATCCAACAATGATTTCCTTGATAATCTCTTTGACAGCTCTGAATTTGGTCTCTACTTGTGGAATTCGAATGAAAACAGAATAGATGGCTGTTCATTTAGTGGTGGTCAAGCTGGAATGTATTTCTATGAATCTGATTGGAACGAAGTGACTGCATGTATCTTCAATCAGAGCTACAATGGACTTTATTTCAACACTTCCTCTTCCAACACAATCCTCATGAACACATTTCTTGACTTCTCAATGTATCAAATTGTATTCTGCTCGCCATCAAACACTAACAACATTACTTGGAACATTTTCAATAATACACTAGGCTTCTACTTTAGCGGATTTATTGTTAACATCTATGACTACAACTTCTGGCTTGCATATGCTGGTGTGGATGATAATGCTGATGGATATGGTGACACTCCATATTATATTCCTGGGGGAATTGGACATGAGGATTCACACCCTCTCATGTACAGACCTTATCATCCAAGCTTTACAGACTTCCCAGAAGACCAGATCATTGAGATAGGGACAGCGTTCCAATTCGATTGTAATGTCTACTCTCAGGCACCTATTTGGAGATGGTGGATTGATGATGAACTGCATTTTAATATCGATACCGAAGGAATCTTGACAAATACAACATTTCTGGAAGCAGGTGAATATGTTATTAGAATTGGTGTTGAAAACATCTACAAGTTTGGTATCTCATCCATTTTTGTTCTGACCATTCAGGATACTACCTCACCAATATTCGTTCCCTCCCTGACTAATCAGATGGTTGAATTTGGAAGCGTCTTATATTACGATATCAATGCACACGATTGGGGAGGTATTGACCAATGGTGGATCAATGACACCATCCATTTCTCAATAGATAGTAATGGACATGTTACATCCGTTGGACCCCTTCCTGTTGGCGTTTACGGTCTTCGTGTCTGGGTAAATGACACACATGGAAACTTGTTAAGTGACACGTTTTCCATCGAAGTTCAGGATACATTGTCCCCAGAGTGGATAGAAACTCCAACTGACCAATTCGTTGAGTATGGCACCACATTTGTGTGTATGCTCAATGCTACCGACCTATCAGGTATTGATGACTGGTGGATTGATGACATAATTCGATTCACAATAGATTGGACTGGAACAATCAGGACAATATCGATTCTACCCCCGGGTTCCTATGGCATTCAAGTCTGGGTCAGTGATATTTATGGCAATGAACTGAGTGCGGCGTTTGTTGTGGATGTTGCAGACACAACACCTCCAGAGTGGGTTGTTGAACCAGTCGACCAGTTCTTGGAATATGGTGAACCCTTAAGTTATCAGCTCAATGTATTTGACCTATCAACTATTGATGCATGGAGTCTTAATGATACAGAGAATTTTCATATCAATACTAGCGGATTGATTACAAACATTGTGCTACTTGATCCTGGACAATATAGCCTACAGGTCAGTGTATCTGATGAATATGGAAACACACTCAGTTCTATCTTCACTATCCACGTTGTTGACATAACAACAACCCCTCCACCCCCTATACTTACTCCAGAAGTAATCTATCTTTTAGTTGGTGTAGTTGCAACAGTGGCAATCACAATCACACTATTCATCATCTTGAGAAAGCGTTCTGGAAGATAATCCAGTCGGAATATCTCTCTTTACTTGAATTGGTAAATCAATAATCACTCAAATCTGCTAAATGAACACATTCTCTCCATTTTTAGATTTAAATATCCGACATTCTGTAAATACGCTGTGTCAATAGTATCTATTGTAAAGGGAGAACGTGGCGTTAAACCCGTATTTCGAGCAATTGAATTAATACCGTTCAGGCAGGCCCTTGCACCCCATGAAACTATCTTAGTGAAACCAAATCTGATAACAGGTCACCCCTTCCAGACAGGGATAACAACCGATCCTATTGTTGTGGAAGCGGTGATTATGAAAATTATGGAACTTGACAAGAAAGCTATAGTGGTTGAAACAGAGGGCGGGATAACATCACCAGACGAAGCAATCATTGAAACAGGCATGATGGAAGTGATTGATCGATTGGGTTCTGAGTACGTCAACATGGGGAAGCTTGATGATAAGGTCGAATTGGAGGTAGAGCGCCCTCGCGCAATTGAGAAATTCAAGGTGGCTCGAATCGCTGTAGAGTCAGCTATCATCACGGTCCCATCAATGAAGACGCTGCATCATACAACAATCACTATGGGATTGAAGAATATGTTCGGTATGCTCACTACACGTAACAAATACTCCATGCATCAATTTGGAACGAACAACTTCATCTACGATATCTGCAAGACCCTACCACCCACTCTCAGTGTTATCGATGGTTTTTACGGCAAGTCTGGTAGTGGCCCATGGAGTGGCATACCAGTGAAGATGGACACAATCATAGCGAGTGCCGATCCAGTAGCTGCAGATGCAACAGCTGCAAGATGCATTGGCATCGATCCCTACACTATTGATCATGTTCGGTGGCTCCATGAGGCTGGCGTGGGAGAGATTACTGATATACAAGTCGTAGGTGATGGCATCGATGCAGTCTATCAGAAATGGGAGCTAAACTAGGAGTAGGTGTGTGCAATGAATCCAATTATCCTACCAGAACCTATGAAAACAAGTGGAAAGACTCTACTGGAAGCCCTATCACTCAGGCAGACTAACCGAAATATTGGTCCGAGAGAGATTCCACTACAGGTTCTCTCAAACCTCCTCTGGGCAGCCTTTGGTGTAAATCGTGAGAAAGCATCCTTTAACAAGCTAGGACGGACAGCTCCCTCTGCAAGTAATTCACAAGAAATTTATCTTTACGTTGCATTGAAGAATGGCCTTTATCTGTATGAGGCTATCCCTCATCAGCTGACACCCATCTCGGCAGGGGACTTTAGCGTGATGTCAGGTCAGGGCAATGCGTCTAAGCTTACAAGGCATACCCCGGTGAACATCTTCTATGTTGTAGATCTTTCACGTTATGATACTGGACCTGACCAACCTGATCCGCATATTGGTGACCCCGAAGTCCAGAAATCCTACTACTACACAGACACAGGGTTCATCGCGCAGAACATCAATCTGTTTGCCGCTTCAGAGGGATTGGCTACCTGGTTCCATAACTGTGATAAAGAGAGTATCAAAGCCAAATTCAATCTGCGTCCTACTCAGCGGATCCTGTTCGCACAGACAGTAGGGTACCCTTCATGAGTGCCCGCGGTGTGGTCAAATCTATCTGATAACTAATCCTAGAAAGAGCAAGGAGAGAGGAAGATCCTCTCTGGATCTGAAGTTTGAAACTACATCTGTTTCTCTTGCCTGTACAACAGATAGTCAGGTCCTAAGATCTCGCGTGCCATGACGATTAATTAATGAGTATAGAACAAGGCGGAGGGTGGTGTAGTCAATATCATTTCGCCACCATTCTCCCATTGTGTCAGAATTCTACTATATAGTAATGTGCCCTCTTCAATTGTTAGTGAAAAAATTGTGTTTCTCACATTAATGTACTCAAAATCAGCACATTTGCCCAGTCTAATTTCGGGCCACACGAAATACTGGATATTCGACACCAAGTCGAGAGTGACTAAAGGCAGGTCTGTGTTGTAGAAATAGATGGTCACTCTTACAGCATGAAAGTAGCTCACTGTGATATTGCCCCTGTTTGTGACATTCAACCAGATTACTGTATAGAATGGCGGTCCCTCTTCTGGGATTTCTGGCATGAAATCCTGCGAGTATATTGCTTCAGCCCACGCTTCAAGTCCATCTTTAGTGACAATCTCTGGCTCATCACCTGGAGGTTCTACAGGTGGTGGAACTTGAAGTGGATCTGAAAATGAGGAGTTGATGAATACTCCCGCGACCGTTAGACCTGTGACTACAACTAGGACGATACCAATCGCAGTAGTCTTCATACCAATCATTTCTTTCCTGTATCTTCCCCTTCTTTCTAATATAAACCTACAAATTAGAACAAATTGTCTACAAATTGGAACAGGCATACATCCATATCAGCAAGAGTCTGTTCAATAATTGATACGAAGGAAAGAGTAAGGGGCGAGGAAGACCCTCTCTCGATTTGAAACCCGTAACTAGATTTGTTTCTCTTGCCTTTATGACAGATAGTCAGGTCCAAAGATCTCGCATGCTATAATGATTAGCCAAGAAAAAAGGGGCTTGTTCTTAACAAGCCCCACCAACGACTGAGATGGTTCTTCAGTCAAAGGTTATTTCTGTAAGGCACCCATCACTTTCATCATAGAGAGGACACCAATCACTACAAAGATCAAGCCAATTAGACTAAATCCAAGGTCTAAGGTTGCTGCTGTAAGCGGTTGATAGATCAGGAATATGGCTCCTAAAACAATCCAGAGAATTCCGATTATCCCATCTATACCAAAGGCTGCTTTCATTCTTGACATTTTAAAACACACCGAGCAAAAGCTCTGTCACTAATTTATCATTTAATCATTTAACTATTATGAATCTTAAAATCATCTCTAGACCGCCATAGAACAACCGTTTACGAATAATGTGATTCAAAATGCGTATTTAATGGACATGGCTGATACCTCGTTGGTATTATGGATTCTTCAGAGGAACTGACTATCAATGAGTCTTTAAATTATGGGAAATCAATAATTGTACAATACCTACTGTCCTAAGGATTAGAAACTGATGTCTTCACTATATTTTCAGATTATCTATCTGCGACTGCGATATAGTAAAAGAACTACGACCACAATACCCACTCCTCCGCCAACCATTATTAGAAGTTGAGTAGGTAGCTCTGCACCTTCCAATACTGTCGAAGTTTGTGTTGTT
>Ga0209427_10008457_pt1 | contig 11578 bp, 11 predicted proteins | sample DeeMarSWOR136_30_FD_187465 | JGI IMG/M metagenome (GOLD analysis project Ga0209427, IMG submission 187465) | Marine sediment microbial communities from White Oak River estuary, North Carolina - WOR-1-36_30 (SPAdes) (version 2) | ecosystem: Environmental > Aquatic > Marine > Intertidal zone >... | reverse complement strand
CATTTTGCAGCAATTGACGCAATTTATATGCCGCAGGAGGAATCTGGACGCCCCACGCATCTTCCACTGCTTTAGTAGGTGTTAAATGATGAGGAATTGGACAAATACCACAAATCCTGGGTGTAATTCTTGGAATATGTTCACAATACCGCCCTTCTAAAAATTTCTCAAAGAATCTCGTAGTAGTTATACTAAATTGAATGTCTTGAACAGTTCCATCATCGCCTAGTACTACTTTTAACTTATTGTGCCCTTCTAACCTCGTAACTGGGTCAACAACTATTTCTTTAACCACTTTTTATTCGCCTCCTTTATATGTTCTATTTGATGCAAGGGTAAATTTCTCAAACGTACCTAGATGATCTTTTACTTGGGAAAGTAATTCACTTTTAGATATATTTACATTAAATCCTTTTATCACAGTATCAGCAAATCTCTCTGCTTGATTAACTCCCCATTCTGTTTGACCAAAACAACCAGTACATGGAGAATTTACCTTTATGCACATTCCACCGCAACCAGCTTTAGTCACAGGACCCATACAGATATAACCCTGTTCTATGAAACAGTCTTCCATGTTAGGAAGCCCTTCATAGTCTCTCTTAACTTTTGTCATTGTTGATTTACTACCAATTATTCTAGGACAAGTATCACAGACATTTGAAATTTCAATGAAATCTCGATTATCTCTTAAGAATCCCATTAATTTTCCAGCAATTTCCTCTGTTGTAGGAGGGAGATTCGCAAGAGGCGTTTCAGGAGATCCTCTTTTCTTAATTTGTTTAAGGATATCTCCTGCTAAATCAAATCCCGCCATTAATGGAAGATTTAGGAATAAAGGCAAGAATTCATAAAGAGATTTTTTATCACCTGAACCTAGTTTACCAGGTTTTTTAACCATCTTATTTAGTTTATCAGCTCTTGAATCAACAATTTTAGCAGGTCCAAAGCATCCAACACACGGTTTATCATCGCTAGTACATTTTAAAGTACATCCAATACTAGTTATTGAACCAAAACAAAGTATGCCTCTATCTAATAGACAATTATCTTTGATGGAACAATCATTGCAAAATGATAAATCGTTCATTGGGAATGGCTTTTGTCCTAATAAAAACACGACTGCACTTGCAATCGCCTCTGGCTTCGGAGGACACCCTGAAATGTATGCATCTACTTTAATAATCTCATCCACAGGTACAATTTTATCAGCGAATCCTGGAGTGTTTATTTTAGGTTCTCCACCACTCCCATCAGCTATACTTTCAACCTCAGAAAATTTGCGTTTTATTAGGTTCTCCTTCCTCCATTGGTTAGCTAGTCCATGTACATTACCATAGCATGAACAGCTACCAAAAGCAATAACTAAAGCACACTTTTGTCGAAGTAATTTTGTTTGTTCGATATCATGATTGGTACGTAAAGAACCCTCAATGAACCCTACAAGAATTTCCCCGTCTGCTCTTGCTTTCAATGAATCATTTTTGAAATCTACTACAGCTGGCCAATAGACAATCTCTAATGCTGGAAGCACATTCAGTAAGCCTAAGTGTAAATTAAGTAAGCTTTGATGACACCCCCAGCAATCAGAATTTTGCATGAATGCTACTTTTACAGCCATTTTATATCAATTTTTTGTTGTTTTTTTTATTTATTTAAATTAGCTAATTTATAATAAAAAAATTAGTTGAGATAGTGTATTCATAACTTTATTAAAAGCTTCTGATTCATTTAACTTCTATTTAAGGGAATATTCTTTAAAATTATGAATATTTATTCAAAACCCGTAATCTGAGTTCAATTTTAACCTATGATATAGAAAATGAACAGACTAATAATATACTGATTTCATAGAAAATTAGGAATACCTTCCAATTTTAATATAATATTTTGTTTTTTATTCAGTATTTAATATATTTTTAATAATTTTATTTGTTTATCATTTTAATAAATTAAAGAAGAAGAGAAAAAGGAGTATTTTCACCTTCTCAATGATGTAAAATATACAGATGAATGATTATTCAATAATTTTAAATACTTTATATAATAAATCTAATTATCGATTAAATATCGAATAATTATTCAAAAAAATCTAAAAAAAAAAATAAAAAGTTGGATAGAAATGGTAGATATTACAGATACACTGGATTGCACGGGCGAAGTATGTCCTTATCCAGATGTGAAAACTAAAAGAAAAGTAAAGAAGATGAATTCAGGAGAAGTTTTAGAAGTATTAGTAGATTATCCGCTTTCCGCTGAAAGAATTCCTGAGACCATGGAATCTTTAGGGCATAAAGTGGTATCTGTTGATAAAACTGGAACTTCTGCTTGGAAGATTCTAATCCAAATAAAATAAGGTGAAAAAAAATGTTAACAGAGGAATTTTGGTATGTATTAATAGCCGGACTAATTATAGGTGGAATTTTTGGGTTTATTTTGCAACGTGGAAGATTTTGCATGAACTCAGCCTTTAGAGATATAATCTTGTTAAAAGAATACAAATTAGCAAAAGCAGTGCTCGTTTCATTAGCTGTTTTAATGGTCGGTTTTGCAATTTTTGCTTTCGGGGAAGTTATTGATTTAGCTCCAAAAGCATTTTTACCATGGGCTGCTATTGTTGGTGGTTTAGTTTTTGGAATTGGGATGGTTTTTGCGGCAGGATGTGCGAGTGGTACTACATATCGAGTTGGAGAAGGTATGGTAGGTTCTTTAGTTGCTGGTATTGGTCTGACATTTGGAGCTGCAATGACAGCTGGGGGATTTTTAAGTGGAGCTAAGACTTATTTACAAGATAGTGATACTCTAGTTGGAGATGCATCTCCCTCAGGAAATCCAACAATAATGCTAATTGTTGGTATTGTGGGACTTGCCTTAATGTTTTACTTCTGGGGATGGCCAGCAATTAAGAAGAGACGAGATGCAAATGAGCCTTTGATAAAGACAGATAACCTAGTAGAAAAAACATTTAAAAAAGCATATCCATGGTGGGTTACAGGGATTCTTATTGGAATAATCTTAACCGCGGGCTATATTGCCAGTAATGATGTAGTAGGTATTACTGGGGGTTGGATGAACATAAGAGGATGGCTCTTATCCTATGAAAATCCTGGAGCTTCAGTTATGTGGACAGGATTTATAATCTTTGGTATTATCCTCGGTTCTTTCGTAAGTGCGTATCTCGCGGGGGAGTTCAAATTGAGAGTTCCTAAAGAGGGTCTTACATTATTAAAGCAGTTATTTGGTGGTATTTTGATGGGGTTCGGCGCTGTTACCGCGTTGGGATGTAACATAACCAATATTTTAGGCGGTGTTCCACAACTCTCTATACATAGTATCGTAACAGGTGTTTTTATAGTTCTTGGTTGTTGGATTGCAGCTTATTTATTGTTTATGTGGAGAAAAGATTAAACATCGGAGATGAATGATAAAAAATGGGAAGACTGGGAATTCTTTTTTTCAATGGACCTTACCAAGCACAATCTTCAGAGACAGTATGCAAATTAGCAAATGCTGCATTAGATAAAGGTCATGATGTGCATATATTTTGTTACATGGATGCTGTTAATGCTGCTTTAGAAAATCAAAAAGACGTTGAGGGAATCTATAATATTGAGAAGGGATTTAAGGAAATCCTTGACAAAGGAGCAACGGTAAGATTATGTAATCTCTGTTTAATGGTAAGAGGCACCATGAAAAATTGTTTAAAGAGAGAATGCGGGGATGTGAAACGAGCAGGAACACCTGATCTAGCGAAGATTATTGAAGAAACCGATAAATTAGTTGTAATATGTTGAGGTGATATCATGTCTGAAGAAAAAGAGATTGTTATACTTTTACGGCAACCTCCTCATGGTACTCTTTATCCCGTAGAGGGATTAAGAATGTCAGTTGCGGTAAGTGCCGATTTTGAACCGATAACGATAGCGATTAATGATGGTGTCTATACATTCCTCAAAGATGTAGACAAAACAATGTACTCAATGCACATTAATTTTTTGAAAGATATAGATCTAGAAATCTATGTAGATAAGAAATCGCTAGATGAGCGTGGACTAGTTAAAGATGATTTAATTGATAGCGTTGAGATTAAGGAACATGGAGAAATTTTAAAAATTATTGAAAATTCAACAGTAACCATACCATTTTAGGAGGTGCTAAAGTAATGGGTAAAAAAGTCTTATATTTTATTTCAAGTGAAGATATCACAGGAGTACAACTTGCTATGGAACATACAGATGAAGATGATGTTACTATATTTTTACTCCAGAACGCAGTCTATTTCGCGAATAAATCTAATGCAACAGTTTCCCAAGCTTTGAATCAAAAGAAAACAGTAGCAGTATGTAAAGAAGATATCGATATTCGAGGTTTAAATAATTTCATTTCTGATAAAATAAAATTAATTTCATCAAGCGATGTTATTGATTTGATTTTTGAAAGTGAAACGATTATAAATATGTAGTTAAATAAATCAAAACACTTCTTTTTTTTCATAATTTTAATTTTTGAATATTCTTGTTTTAAAACCTAAATTCTTATAATTTTTGTTTCAATCATGCATTTATGAGTAACAAAAAAGAGAGTTCAGAAATAATCCGGTTAGCACATGGAGCGGGTGGAGTTTTACAAGAAAACTTAATAGATTTCATTACAAAAAATATAGCGTTTAAAAATGTAAATGATGGTATTGGAATAGATGAATTAGATGATGGAGCAACAATCCCTTTAGAAAACTATGATAAAGAAATTGTAGTTACAGCAGATGGACATACAATATTTCCTCTATTTTTTCCTGGTGGAGATTTAGGGACCTTAAGTGTTTGCGGTACAGTAAACGATCTCCTAATGATGGGAGCAGAACCAATTGCTTTAACTTCTATGATAATTATAGAGGAAGGATTTGAATTTGAAAAATTAGGAAAAATAGTTGATTCTATGAATCGAAAAGCTAAAGAAGCCAACATTGCGATAATTGCGGGAGATACTAAGGTAATGCCACGAGGTACATTAAATGAATTAATAATCGCTACAACTGGTATTGGACTTAAGGATAAAAAAATAAAGATCTTAGATAACAATATACAAGTAGGAGATAAAATTATTTTAACTGGAAGTATTGGAGATCATGGGACTGCATTGATGGCCTCTCGAGAGGGATTAAATATCTCTACTGAGTTAAAATCAGATATATCTTTATTACTTGAAATTTATAATGCGATTAAATTAGAAATTGATAATAACTTGATTCATGCTATGAAGGACCCTACACGTGGTGGTATTGCGACTGCTTTGAATGATTGGGCTCATAAATCGGATATTAGCATATGGATTGACGAAAAACAAGTCCCAATCAAGAAAGAAGTTACAGCAATTTGTGATATGTTAGGATTAGATCCTTATAATATAGCAAGTGAAGGAAGAGCTCTCTTAGCTGTCGATCCTGAACATTCAGAAGATATATTAAAAAAAATAAAAGCTACTAAGATTGGAAAAGATGCCGAAATAATCGGAGAAGTTAAAATTGAGAAACCTAAAAGAGTTTTGTTAAAGACAATTGTAGGGGGTACTCGATTTGTTGATATGCCATTGGGAGAACCTATTCCTCGAATTTGCTAAAAGGTGAAAAATATGGAAATACCAGGATTAAATCTTCTTAGGAGTAAGGATTTTACTGATAAACTTATAAAAGGAATAAATGAGATCATTAGAGAAATAAATAAACCCATCAAGTTCATGCATGTATGTGGAACTCATGAACACACTATTTCCAAATATGGATTAAGAACAATTCTACCTAAAGAAATTGAAATTTTATCCGGTCCAGGGTGCCCTGTTTGTATTTGTCCTGCCGCTGATATTGACAAAGCTGTAGAGCTTGGAAAAAGGGATGATACAATTATAACCACTTTTGGTGATATGATTCGAGTTCCTGCTACAAATATATCTTTAGCTGAACTCAAAGCAAAAGGAGCGGATATTCGCATTGTATATGGTCCAAATGATGCGGTTAAGATTGCTAGAGAAAACAGGGATAAGGAAGTAATCTTTTTCGCTATTGGGTTTGAAACAACTGCTCCTTTAATAGGATATGAATTGCAATCCAAACCACCATCAAATTTTTCAGTTATTTGCGCTCATAAATTGATTCCAGCAGCTTTAGAGCTTTTAATGAGTCAATCTCAGTTAAGGATAGATGGTTTTATATCTCCTGGTCATGTTTCTACAATAATTGGAATGAAACCATATGAGATTTTTTCACGGGGGTACAAAATTCCAAATGTAATTTCTGGATTTGAGCCGAATGACGTGTTACTCTCAATCTTAATGCTTTTAAAACAAGTAAGAGATAAAAATTATGACACTATAAATGAATATTCAAGGGTAGTAAAGCCCGAAGGTAATATTGTGGCACAGAAAGTCATTGATGATGTATTCCACCCAATATCATCTCCATGGAGGGGGATTGGAAGAGTATATGATGGTGGATTAGAAATAAGGGATAAATATAAAGAATTTGATGCTGATAAAAAATTTGATATAACAATTGAAAAATCTCAAGATATCCCTCCTGGTTGTTCTTGTCACTTAGTAATGGTTGGGAAATTATATCCTTTTGAATGTAGGCTTTTTAGAAAAGAATGTAATCCACTTAATCCAATTGGTCCTTGTATGGTTTCACTTGAAGGTACCTGTAGTATTTATTATAAATATCATAGTGAAAATAATTCTTAATGAAAGATTATAAAACAATAGAGATTAATATAACTGGAATTGTCCAAGGAGTAGGATTTAGACCATTTTTATATAATTTAGCTCGTTCTTTAAACTTAAACGGATACATATTAAATAGAGGCAATGCTGGAGTCAGATTAATTTTACAAGGATCTCCTCAAAATCTAAAAAATTTTTTAGAAGATATTAAGGAATTAAAACCCGATATTTCATATATAGAAAAGATTGAAGTAGATTATTTAGATAACTCACAGGAATATAATACTTTGGAGATCAAAAAAAGTGAAGAAGGACGTGGTATTAGTTTAACTCTTCCACCAGATATTGCTATCTGTAATGATTGCTTAGAAGAAATGCGAAATCCTCAACAAAAAAAGTATTACAAATATCCGTTTATAGCCTGTGCTGTTTGTGGACCTAGGTTCACTACTGTTACTGAATTACCTTATGATAGAGAACGTAGTACCATGATTAAATTTCCATTTTGTAAACAAGCAGATCCAGTATCTTGCATTCAAGAGTATACAGATTTCAATAATAGAAGATTCCATGCTCAGACATTTGCGTGTTCTGTGTGTGGCCCACATTACATTCTCTATAATAAACAGAGAGAGGTTCTTAAAGAAGGTTCAATAGACAGTATTTTGAGGGAAACGACTAAGCAAATAAACGGTGGAAGAATTGTTGCTATTAAGGGTATAGGAGGAATTCATTTAGTTTGTTTGGCTGATAGCGATGATATCATCCTAAAATTACGTAAAAGGAAGGGAGAAAGAAAATATAAACCATTTGCTTTAATGGTTCCAAACCTAAAAATGGTTGAAGACTTCTTTAAAATCTCAAACATAGAGAGGGAGTTATTAAACTCATTCCGTAGACCAATAGTTCTCTTGGAAAAAGTTAAACCAAATGATAATTCTCTCATAAGTAAACAGGTTGCTCCAGGCTTACATAATATCGGAGTAATGCTTCCCTATTCGGGGATACATCATCTTCTATTTGATTATATTGGAGAAAAACCATTAATTTATACAAGTGGAAATAAATCCTATATTCCTATGGCTCTAGAAAATACAAGTATCTTTGAACAGTTAGAAGATCTTGCTGATATTTTTCTTCTTCATAATAGACCAATTTATCAAAGAGCCGATGACAGTGTCTTAAGAGTTCATGACGAACAAGTAAAGTTAATAAGGCGTTCTAGAGGATATGTACCTGAATATATACCTTTACCATTCGAAGTAGACATTCCAGGAGCTATTGCTACAGGACCTTTGTTAACAGCAACAGGTGCGATATTAAGACGAAATAGGATTTTCCCTACGCAACATATTGGAAATATTACTCATTTGGAAACTTTTGAATTTTTACATAACGCTTTATTTCATTTAAAAAATCTACTTCAAATAAAAGATCCTGAAGTAAAATTTATAGTAAGTGATGCTCATCCAGAATTTATTACAACTAAATTTGCCAGCGAGCTTGGGGCGCAATTTCAATGCAATGTTTATAAAATACAGCATCATTATGCTCACATTTTGTCTTTAATGGCTGAAAACAAAATTGAAAAAGACGAAACCATATTAGGAATTACTACTGATGGAGTGGGTTATGGGGAAGATGGTAATATATGGGGTGGTGAAATATTAAAATCTTCTTATCATGATTATGAACGTTTAGGTCAGTTAGAATATCAACCTATGATTGGAGGAGATCGATGTACAAAATATCCTGCTCGCATGGCAGCATCTATTATTTTAAACGCACTAGGATTAGAAGAATCAGAGAGAGTATTTAAGAAGCTCAAATTAGAAAATGATCTTGAGTATAGAGATATAGAATTAAGAACCTTAAATTCTCAGTTTGAGCAAGCAAAATACCAATTTCCTACTCAAAATGTTCCCTTGACAAGTTCTACAGGTAGAATTTTTGATACTATATCATATCTTCTGGGAGCATCAAAAATGAAAACTTATAGAGGAGAACCTGCTATGAGGTTAGAAGGCATGGCTATAAAAGGTAATCCTGATAATATTGAGTTGAATATAAGTTTTACCAAGACAAATGGTATCTATTATATTAAAACATCAAACTTAGTATTAGATATTATTTCTCTATTAGAAGAGGGTAAGTATAGAAATGAAGATATCGCAGCTAAGTTTCAAATAGAGTTCGCAGGAGTATTTGCTGAAATAGCTATAAAACTTGCCAATGAGAATAATCTAGATAAAATAGGTTTAACTGGAGGTGTTGCTTATAATAATTCCTTTTCAAAAACTATAAAGCAAAAAATTCTTCACTCAAATCTAATTTTCTTAGAGCATAATACTATTCCCCCCGGTGATGCTGGAATAAGTACTGGACAACTGATAGGTGGGATTTTTAAACACACTAAAATGAATTAGAGGGATATTTCCAAATGTTGGTCTTTACTTTATTTTGATTGTTCAACATGCTAATAATAGTATTAAAGGAGAATTCATATATATAAATACAAAAGTCAATTATAAAAGAAGTAATTTAAAAGACTCAGAGATCAAGAGAAAAATGATAGTAAATGATGATCATAGAGAAGATTTAATGAAGATTGCTAAAAAATTGATAAGGAAACCACACTCGATCCCAACAGACGAAAATGAAGAGCCTACGGAAACATACATTGAATATTTAAGCCTTATGTATAGTCCTGAAATTGCTAAAATCGTTCAGATTCTCCCTATTTTTCCCGAAGGGATAATCATTACAGAATTTGCTAATCAAGTAAATATAAAAAAAGAAGAATTAATTGAAAAACTTAGTGAAGTTAGTAGAAAACGATTTGTCGTAGCACGTGGAAGATTGTATTCCTTACCCGATGCTTTTATGATTTATGATGTTCCTTTCATTGTTAAAGAGAATTATGAAGGTTCTGATGCTAAAAAATTTGCTGATTTAAGTAGAAAATTCTTCATAGAAGATAAATACTATAAAAAGTGGGAGACATCTTGGAAAGGTACGCCATATATGAGAGTTTTAACTGTTAGTGAAGAAATTGACCCAGAACATGAAATAATACCCTTGGAAGAAGTTTATAGCATAATTGATAATCATAACTCTTTTGCAATTATCGCTTGTCCATGTCGATTAAGAGCAGAAATTAGTGGTGTAAGAGAATGTACTGATAAATATCCACTTCATAATTGTCTTCAAATAGGACTAGCTACTGAAGTTATGGGTGAAGATCCTGGTAAGAAAAAAATCTCAAAGGATGAAGCGAAAGAATTAGTAAAACAATCTGCTGAAGTAGGGCTTGTATTGGCAACTGACAACTCAGCTAGATTAACTACTGTGATATGCTCTTGTTGTGAATGTTGTTGTGGGATATTGAGGGGTTTAACTCAATTTGATAATCCAAGAGCTATTGCAAAGGCGAATTTTATATCTACTATTGACAAAGATGCATGTACAGCATGTGAGACTTGTATTGAGCGCTGTAAATTTAGTGCGATTACTGTAAATGACTTTGCTAACGTAAATCCTGATAAATGTATAGGATGTGGTTTATGCGCAGTGACTTGTCCCAATGATGCGATAACAATGAAACGACTTGAAAGAGAAAAAATACCGGGCTTGTCTTAACCACTAGGTTTTAATTTAATTTAAAACAAATTAAAAATATTCTAATAAGATTTATTTTAATACATTTTTTGTACTACTTAAGCTTTATAATATTGAAATTCTCATTAATGCCATTAACTAAGCGTATTATCCCTTGTCTAGATGTAACCAATAATAGAGTGGTTAAAGGTACGAAATTCATTGATATTAAAGATGCCGGTGATGCTATTGAATTAGCACGTTTCTATGATGAAAACGGTGCGGATGAACTTGTTTTCCTTGATATCACAGCATCTTCAGATAAAAGAAAAATTTTAATAGATCTAGTTGAAAAAACTGGAGAACAAGTATTCATTCCTTTTACAGTTGGAGGAGGTTTAAGAACTGTCCAAGACATCAAAGAAATTTTAAGGGCAGGGGCGGACAAAGTATCGTTGAATACTGCTGCCGTTCAAAATCCTGATTTAATAAAAGAAAGTGCAAATATATTCGGATCTCAATGTATCGTAATAGCCGTAGATGCTAAAAGGAATTACGTTAATAATCCGGAGGAGGTAAAACAGAAAAACCTTGTAGAAATAGATGATAAGTATTATTGGTGGGAAGTATACATTCATGGAGGAAGAACAGCAACTGGAAAAGATGCTGTTTTATGGGGTGAAGAAGCTGCGAGATTAGGAAGTGGTGAAATTCTTTTGACTTCAATGGATTGTGATGGAACTAAAAATGGTTATGACATAGAATTAACAAAAGTTTTTAGTGAAAGATTAGATGTTCCAATAATTGCTTCAGGAGGTGCAGGAAATCCTCAGCATATAATCGATGTATTTAAATTAGGTAAAGCTGATGCAGCATTAGCGGCTTCGATTTTTCATTATAATGAATTTCCAATAAACATCGTAAAACAAGAATGTAATAAAGCTGGGATTGCTGTGAGGTTATAAATATGTCTTTTAATATTGCAATTATAGATTATGAAATGGGAAATCTTAAGAGCATCTACAAATGTTTGAAATATTTAGATGTTAGAAGTACAATAACATCTGATCCTAAAATTATATTAAATGCAGATGGTGTTATTTTACCAGGAGTTGGTGCTTTTGGTGACGCCATTAAACATTTAAAGGAAAAGAAATTATTAGATATCATCTATCAACTTATTAATGAAGGTAAACCATTATTCGGGATTTGTTTAGGGCTTCAGCTTTTATTTGAAACAAGTTCTGAGATGGGAAGTTTTAGAGGTCTC
>Ga0209427_10008456_pt1 | contig 11580 bp, 11 predicted proteins | sample DeeMarSWOR136_30_FD_187465 | JGI IMG/M metagenome (GOLD analysis project Ga0209427, IMG submission 187465) | Marine sediment microbial communities from White Oak River estuary, North Carolina - WOR-1-36_30 (SPAdes) (version 2) | ecosystem: Environmental > Aquatic > Marine > Intertidal zone >... | reverse complement strand
ATAGTAATTTATTAGGGTTCGGGGACGTTCCAGAAGCTTTGGGGAATTTGTGTTGCGTCCCTCTCAAAGAGACCCCAACGGCCTGATTTCAGAACGCTAAACTGATACGATTATTCAAGCTCCTTGTAGTACTTGCGATATAGCCCGCGAAATTGGTGATAGGTCAAGCCCAATATTCGGGCGGCTGTTTTTTGGTTGAATTTTGTTTGCTCCAGTGCTCGTCTTAACAGATGAATCTTCAGCTCCTTGACAGCCTGGTTGAAGGGTTTTTCGAGAAGGTTTTCCACAGTAAGCTTATGACTCTCAGCGCTAGGCTTCTCGTTTATCGATTGGCCCGCTTCAGTGGAGGAAGTACGAAACGGATCGAAGACAATGTCCGTGATCAGAGTTGAATCCGATCGATACACAGCACGTTCAACCACGTTTTTCAGTTCACGTACATTGCCCGGCCAGGAATAACTCTCTAGCGCCGTGCCGGCATCTTGGCTGAACTGGGGTATCTCATCTCTGCCAAGTTCGAAAGCCATTCGTGCTGCAAAATGGTTGGCCAGCAAGAGAATATCTCCCTTTCTTTCCCTGAGACTTGGCAAAAGCAGTACTTCAAACGAGAGTCGATCCAGCAGGTCTTGTTTGAAGCGACCTTCCGCTGCGAGGGCCACCAAGTCAGCGTTGGTGGCAGCAATAATCCGTGCATCCACTTCGATACTCTCCGAGCTTCCGACCCTCTCGAAGACGCCGTATTCCACCACCCTCAATATCTTCTCCTGCACTTCCAAAGGAATTGTGCCAATTTCATCCAGGAAGAGGGTCCCTCCGTCTGCAGCCTCAAACCTTCCGGTTCTGCGTTGTTCAGCTCCGGTGAATGCCCCTTTTTCGTAACCGAATAGTTCAGATTCGATGAGCGCTGGCGAAAGTGCTGAGCAATTGAGAGCAACCAAAGGTCCCTGCCATCGCTTGGAAAGAAAATGAAGCCTGGAAGCTGCCAACTCTTTTCCTGTGCCGCGTTCACCAATCAAAAGCACGGGGCGATCGATGGGTGCGACGCGCGAAAGACGTTCTTGAAACTCCAAAAAGATTTCTGACTGCCCCAGTGCCTCCCCTAGTCCTACAGGAGAAGTCTTAACCTGAGTGCGCTGTCTTGATAACGGTACCCTTTTTTTCATAGCGCAATTTGCGTCTCCTTAGCGAAAATTGCTAATAGTTGGTAAATTCTACCATAAGCCTTTTGCTACCGTCAAGTGTCAAACAACTTAATATTCTTTGAATTTTGGCAATTAAATGCCTATTGGCACAATTTCTGCCTATTAGAATGTCAAAATCAAAAAGAAATGGAGGTCGAGCCATGGGGATTTTCACACGATTTCGCGATATCATCAGTTCCAATATCAACGCCATGCTTGATAGGGCGGAAGATCCAGAGAAATTGATCAAGCTTATGATTCGAGAAATGGAGGATACACTGGTTGAAATCAAGGCATCGTGCGCTGGCGTAATGGCCAACAGCAAAAAGGTGCAACGCCAGCTGGACGAAGTTCGGTCCCGTAAGAAACACTGGGAAAGCAGAGCAGCACTTGCAGTGAACAAAGGCCGGGATGATCTGGCGAGGGAAGCGCTCCTGGAAAAACGCAGATATGGCGACAGGGCAGAAGCCTTGGACAGGGAGCGAATTGAATGCAGAGCCTTAATTCAGCAGTATCAAGAGGACATCCAGCAACTCGAAGACAAGCTCGGATCTGCAAGGGAGAAACAGCGTATACTCGTCCAACGCCACATCCACGCAAATAAGAAAAAACGTGCCCAGGAGGAAATCCGCCGTATGGATAGCTCTGAAGCGGTGATAAAGTTCGAGGAAATGGAAAACCGTATCGAGCGGATGGAAGCCGAAGCCGATCTTGTCAATTTTGGAAGAAAGCCCAAGTTGGACGAAGAATTCAATATGCTTGCGGTTGATGAGGAGATTGAAAAGGAACTCCAAAGCCTCAAATCTTCCCTTGCCAAGGATGTTGAGAAGGGTTCAGATGCCTAGCATCTTAGCGCCCTCCTGGAGATGGGACCTCCGTTATTGGGTTGTTACTTGGAAGAGTTGCCTTTAGAACGAAAAAACTATACCGTAGGGGGGAATCATTTCTCTGTGGACTTAGCACGGAAAAGAGATCTGCAACATATCAAAGGGAGTAAATTCAGGCATGAACGCACTGGCAATTGTAGCGATCGTTTTTGGAGGTTCCGTTCTTCTGCTAGCTATCATCGGGAGTACCATCCTCATGGCCATTAAAATCCTAAAGGGAGGCCTTTCTCGGAAAGGCCAAAAATACCAGGCGGAAGAAGCCAGGATGATTCAAGAGATCTATCAGGGGCTATCGCGGATGGAGCAACGTGTGGAGGCACTGGAAACGATCATTCTAGACCGTGAAAGAAAGGACCGGCAGTCATGAAACGATTCGAAAACATATTTCGTGGAGGGCTCTATCGCTCCCGCAGTGGTATCTTACTGGGCGTTTGTAAGGGTATCGCCGAGTACTTTGACTTCTCCGTTTTTTGGGTCCGGGCAATCACACTCCTCATCTTCTTTTTCAGTGGATTCTGGCCGGTAACGATAATTTACTTCGCAGCAGCTTTACTAATGAAGCCAGAACCAGTAGTGTCCATTGATACTGAAGATCAGCAGGAGTTTTATGACAGTTATATTTCTTCGCGGAAGGGAGCGGTAGATCGGCTAAAACGGAGATATGATAACCTGGAACGCCGTATCCGACGTATGGAAGATTCGGTCACCAATAGAGAATTTGATTGGGAACATAGACTGAATAATAACTGTTAGGCCCCGATCTCTCAATTGATCCTAAGGGAGTTTTCAAGCATGCCAAATAAGAGCGAGAAAAACCTTGCTTACGCATTTGCAGGGGAATCAAAAGCATACGCTCGTAATAGCGCATTCGCTGCTAAGGCAGATGAAGAAGGCTATCCTCAGATCGCCAGATTGTTTAGGGCTGTGGCAGAGGCAGAGTCTGTTCATTCCCGAACATATCTTGCGTTGATGCGGGGAAAGATCGGGTCTACTGAGGAGAACCTGGAGACTGCCTTTCAAAATGAAATAAAGGCCAATGTGGAGGAGTACCCTAGGCTCATAAAGGACGCGACCGAAGAAGGTGTGGGGGCCGCGGAAAAGGCCTTTTCCCAGGCCAGAGATGTGGAAAGCATGCATGCAGAGCTTTACAAAAGGGCTATGAATGACATGTTATCCGATCGGCAGACCGAGTATTACGTTTGCCAGGTCTGTGGGTATATCAGTGAGGATGAGCCACCAGAGACTTGTCCTGTATGCGGGGCCATAAGGGAGAAATTCAAACACGTGGTTTAGCCTATTTTTTTCCCTCATCTCTCAGTCTTTTCACCTGCCGGATTATTGCATCCGCTGCTGCTTCAATTTGGTCGATTGTATTGCTTCTTCCCACACTGAACCTGAGTGCGCCCATGCCGATTTCAGGGGGGATACCCATCGCGGAAAGCACGTGGGATAGCTTTACAGAACGATCATGACAGGCCGCACCTGTTGAGGCCATCATGTTAGGCAGTGCGTCGAGAATCCGGCCTCCCTCAATACCGGGAACAGCGATATTCAAAGTATTCGGAAGTCGCAAATGAGGGTGACCGTTTAAGACCAGGGCATCCAGGTTTTGAAAAAGGAGTTCTTGCAAGCGATTCCTCACATCTTCCATGTATTGGTAGTCATCTTTAAGCCTTTTTCTAGCAATCCTGGATGCAGCACCCAGACCAACGTCCAAGATAATGTTCTCTGTCCCGGGCCTTTTTCCTCCCTCCTGCCCTGCACCGTGAATCAGAGGGGTAATGCGTTGTCCATCACGGATGAATAACCCCCCCACCCCTTTGGGGCCGTAGAGTTTATGTCCGGCTATGGTCAGGAAGTCAACGCCCAGATCATTCACATTCACCTCTATTTTTCCAACCGCTTGGGCCGCATCCGTGTGAACCGGAATGCCATGTGTCTTGGCGATTTGCGAAATCTCTTTAATGGGTTGGAGGGTGCCGGTCTCATTGTTGGCCAGCATAACAGTGATCAAAGTGGTTTGTGATGTAATTGATTTCTCAACGCTCGCCGGGTCAACCCGGCATAATTGATCGACTGGGAGAATCGTGACCCTAACACCCAGTTCCATCAGATACAGCACAGGGTTCAGGATTGCGGGGTGCTCAATAGCCGAGGTAATAATATGGAATTTCTCAGGGTTCTTGAAATCAATGAGTCCCTTCAAAACCATGTTATTGGATTCACTTCCGCCCGAAGTGAAGACGACTTCGTGGCTGCGACATCCTAGAAGCTCGGCAAGCTCGACTCGAGCCCTCTCGAGTCCTTCCTTCGCCCTTATACCAAGGTAATAGGGACTAGAAGGGTTTCCAAATTCATCCCTCAAATAGGGCATCATCGCTTCTAACACCTCCGGGTCAACCGGAGTGGTCGCATTGTGATCCAGGTAAATAAAGGAGACATTTTTGAATTCCATCATATGCTACCCTACAAGCAATTGAATAATTATACAGTCAAGATGCCGTTAGGCAATCATAAAAAGAAGATTCCCCGTTGATGAATGCAGCTCAGCGGAGAGCCACTGCCTGTAAGAGGTCCTGACCTTATGGTAAGATTTTGAATTGCAATGTGGATAAAACCTTCCCTTCTGGCCCGAGTATATCCACGTGCCAGTCTCCAATATCGTCTGGCAGAATGCTCTTTGAGCTATAGGTGCGCCAATTGAGAGATTTAACTTGTAGCGTTACCCTGGCCCTTTCTTTTTCGCCGAAATACCAAACATGGGTGATCTCAGCGGGAGGGTCTTGGAAAAGGATAATCCGTGTAAAGCAATAGAGCTTTCCTACTGCTGCATTGAAGCGATTTCCGTCTCCCACAGGCTGCAAATCCACTACATTACTACAGATAGCTTTTTCCTTTATAAGCACGGACTCAAACGTTTTTCTGGCTTCCTCCTCGGAAAGACTCAACGTTTTTTTTGGGTCATCTGGTAGCGCGATATTAGTGGCTTCGGGCACTTCCGCACCTCTCTGGACATCCGATAGATTCCACTGCTGCATGCTGTGACCAGCAGCTAGATCCTGCTGAGTTTTTTGATCAATTTTCTTCCTCACCACCACCTGATCTTCCATGGGTAGGTCGGAAGGCTTCTCAGAGCTAAGTTCGGCTGACCTGGGAAGATGGCGCAAAATATCACGCGCGATTTCGCTCTTACTAAGCCCCAAAATAATCAAGGCAAAGATCAGGGCTACAGCCCATTTCCAGTAACGTCGTGTAGAAGCACGCTGCTTTTTTTCGATCTCATCGAGCCCTGCCACTTTGCTTATGCGCGTTGAAAGCACGCCATTAAGGCTAAGATCGTCGAAGCATTGCCTGACCAGTTGAGAGGTGACCTTTCTTTTTCCTTTTGAATAACCCAGAAGCAACACGTTGTCTGCCAGGCTATTAATCATTCTCGGATAACCTTCCGAGTATTCGTAAATGGCCTCAATCGCATCTCTTGAAAAAATGTCATTTCCTTTTTTTGCCCCTGCGATTCTTAGACGTGTAATCAGATATTCTCTGGTAGCTTCAAGATCTAACGGCGGGATGTCGTACCGACTCTTTATTTGCTGTTGAATGGCACGGCACCTTGGATTTTTTAGTTTTTCATTGAGCTCCGTCTGACCGACCAGGAAAATACTCATCAGTTTTTCGTCGGCGAACTCTATGTTGGAGAGGCGACTGATCTCTTCCAGAAGTTCGAAGGAAAGATTCTGTGCCTCATCAATGATTAAGATGAAATAATTCTGATCCTCACGACATTGCCGCAAAAACCGTTCAAACTCCGCAAGCAAGTCTGCGTGTGACTTGAAATGAACCTTTCTCTTGAAAGCTGAGAAGGCCAGGTAGTCTGTAAACTCGCTTGGTGACAGAAGCGGATTGGAAACATAAACGTAATGGATACTGGTATCAAAATCGCTTAGGAGCTTTTTGACCATTGTGGTCTTGCCAGTGCCGATTTCGCCTGTCAGAAGGATAAACCCTCTTCTCTCTGTTACACCGTAAGTTAAAAGAGCCAAGGCTTCCTTGTGGCTCTCACCTAGGTAGACGAAACGCGGTGAAGGAGTCAGGTCAAAAGGAATTTCCCTCAGTTTGTAGAATTCCGAGTACATTTCCCGAGGCAAGCTCTCCGGTCCGCAGATTAGTTTTTTCTCGCCGCCTCCTGACTTGGCGGAGCGACAGAGGTCTTATCCTCTTCGGAATATACAATATACACACACTTAACACAAAAAATGCTTCCCTGCCAGTGTCGCATCCTACCGATTCCTTTAAAAGAAATGCAGGTTTGTGTGTCGTTTACGGATCTTCTGGAAGACCCCCAAACGAAGCATAGCATACACTCAACTTTGTAAAATCAACACTTTATTGGGAACATGATAGTGGAAGGTTCAAGCCCCTTCTCCTGTAGGAAGGAGCGGGAGAACTAGGAGGGGTAGACCTACTCGCCAGAAGGAACTTTGAATAAGAAAGCCCCCATGCCGATCAGAATGAAGTCTCCCATGGGGGCTTTTTTCAACCTAATAGAAGGTTATTTAACTAACAGCGTCCTTCAACGCCTTTCCTGCTACCAACTTGGGTACGTTTTTCGCCTTGATTGTAATTTCTTCTCCAGTTTGTGGATTCCTTCCCTTTCTGGCCTTCCTTTTTCCCACCTTAAAGGTTCCGAAACCGAGAATTGAAACCGCTTCTTTTTTCTTCAAAGATTGAGTGATTGCTGAGAATATGCAGTCCACAGCTTCATGGGCCGCTTTCTTTGTAGAAACAACCTTTGCCACCTCATTTATCAAATCTTCTTTGTTCATACTCTCTCCTCCTGATCTTAATAAGGGACATCTCCCAAAAAACACAAAATTGCTCTATACTCCTTTTGGTGGAAGCCTCAATCTTGCGGGGTCGACGAGTCAGACTTCTCATTATCGCTTTCAGGAGCCACTGGAGAATCGCCTTCCCTTGATGACTCTCTTACTGATTCTACTTCGGACTCCGTAGCAGATACCTTTGGTTCATCGCCGAGGTTCTCATCGGAACTCCGTTCTTCTGAGTCCTCAGTATCGACTTCAGTTTCGCTTTCATCCGTGCTTTTCTCTGGTTCCTCATCCCGATTTGTCCGACTGCTTGAAGCTTCGCCACTCAAGGATCCTTCCTCGCCCATCTGCGCTTCCCTGTCACGAGACCGCCGGTAACCAAAAGGCTTCCGCTGCACTCTTTCAGCGTGTGAAGAACCCTCTGGGCCAACTTGGCTCGCATCAAAGATACGGATGCTTATGGAATCGAGGTGATTTTCCTTGTAATGCCATACCGAAGCGTAGTTCACATTTCTAAATATGTCCTTTAGGATTTCCTCGATAGTCTGATTCTTATAGGATTTCGTGAAAAGCCTATTGCTTAATGTGCTTTCAGTAATTATTTTTACGCCCGTTATCTTTGTCAGTTCTCTCAGGACATCGGATAACGGTGCATTCTCAAAATCAATAGACCAACGCTCTCGCTCCTCCATTGAAGCATACAAAATGACTGTCGTCTGAAAGACCAAAGCGAGAGAGAGAATCCAAACTAGGATGTATGATCTTGTCCTTGCTACCTTTACGGCCATATCATAAGTACAATGCGACCTTGCAGCCTCCGAGTCGGCCTCCGAACAGCCCGGCCTTCGAAAACTGCCGATCTCGTTTTCTGACCCAAGTTGTGTCGGGCTATTCAGATCCGCTTGGGAATTCACAACTTGAGATGGTGTTTAAGGAAAACCTTTAGCTATGGGACCTATTGAAACCTTCCCTCAGTAGGGTACGGGGCATCCTTACTATACTATCTTTACTCCCTTGATGGAAGGGGGGCCGCCACCCTGGGTACATATTGGGTCCTTTTTTCCCAGTGTGGATAAAGAGCAACAAACATGCCAGACATATAATTCGTTGATATGGTTATATTTTTCAAATTGCTGTCGGGTCTTGTTCGGAACCACTGGTTCCGGTTATGAGCTGAAAATCCAAACCTAGTAAAGGCATTGGGGTTTCAATCTTCAGTCAACATATTAAAATAAGATGGAAATCAAAAAATAAGAATCTCAAGTTCCGATATTCCACAGATCGGAACTAGCAGTTCCGACTTAAACGAATCTGTTGTGCAGTCCTTGCATGTCGTTCAGTGAATTGCTAAATCCTTCGATTCATAGGGCCGATGATGAACTTATTTATGCGCCGGCTGAGCGATTCGACGTGAGCGACTTCACGTGAGCTCGCCGAAACTCTGAGCGGGAGTCTCGTCGATACGTCTCAGTCGAAGCCCTCAGGATTTAGCGGCTGCCGCGCTCCAGCGGACAATAGCATTGGTTGTTCACAGGCAGCTATCGGGGCTGGGAGACTCGGAACAGAAGAAAGGGCCGCATGACCCATTGATACCTTTCTCAATTAAGACAAATGCAGACTATTTGATGCTCTCCTTAGTAACTGAAATCTAAAGTTAGGTGAGATCGAGATGATGAAGTGGTCCACTAATTGCTTGTTACGAACCTTCAGAGACGTGCTCTGGAACCTGTTTCTAATTGCCCTCGGGTGTGAACTTTGTGCAGTTGCTATCAATGGGATCCTGATTCCCCGACAGTTTTTGAGCGGGGGGTTCACAGGAATGGCACTGGGCATCCACTACCTTGCCCCATCATTGCCCGTGGCGGTCTATTATTTCCTTATAAACATACCCGTTTATGCTCTGGGCTGGATGTACGTAGGGCGACGTTTTTTCTTTTACAGCATCGCGGGAATGATCTTATTTTCGGCTGCTTTGGCCTGGACGCAAGTCACGCTACCTGTTTACGATAAGATCCTGAGCGCTTTGCTAGCGGGAATCATCTCGGGGGCTGGATCTGGGCTCATTCTTAGATCCCTTGGTTCGGCCGGGGGGCTGGATATCCTTTCCGTTATCCTACTCAAACGGTTCTCTATTCGCCTAGGTACGAGTGTCCTGACCTTCAACACGGTCATATTGGCGGCAGCTGCTATCCTTTTTTCATTGGAGGGAGCTCTTTACACCTTGGTCTACATGTATGTCACATCGCACGTACTCAACCTTGTGGTCACTGGACTGAGCCAGCGAAAGGCGGTCTTCATTATCTCACCGCATTGGGAGAAGATATCGAAGGACATAATCGAGAAAATCGAAAGGGGCGTGACCATTACCACGGGTAAGGGCGGATATACGGGCAGTGAATTGCATACCTTATACACCGTCGTAACGTTTCGGGAGTTGTCGCGGCTTAAAGAACTTATACGAAATGCTGATCCCGAGGCATTTGTGGTAGTGAACGACACCCTGGAGGTAATGGGGCGTCGCATAGGCAACCAACCTCACTGGTGATTTGCCAGTTTTTCTTCAGAATTTCACTGAGGGCTTTTTGGTGTAAGCAAGAGTTTCTGCCCCGGGTAAATGGCTTGGGCTTTGGTCAGGTTATTGATGCGAAGTATTTCCTCCACTGACATGCCGTATTCTTGGGCGATCTGGAAGAGCGTGTCTCCTGTGCGAACTACGTGATAGCGAGCTTCAGTCTTTGAGGTTGCTGGTTTCTCAGGAGCTGATGGCTCTTCGGACTTTGCAGCAATTAGACCATCCAATCTCTCAACAGATTCCTGAAGCTCCCTAAGTTGAGATTCAAGGCTGACTGCTTTCTGCTCTATCTTTTCAACTTGCGAAAGTCTCTCTTCGATCATGGTGAGTCTCAATTTAATAGAACTTAGATCCTCTTTTTGCTCGTTATTGCTGCACCCGAAGCATAATGAAAAAACGACAAGCAAGATCAGAGTCCGCATGTTTTCCTCCAAATATCACTGTTGTGAAGAGCTCTCTGCAGGCAACTTTGGCACCCTGTAAATTTCCAAAGTGATAAAGGGTCGTCCCTTGACCACGGCCCCTTTGCTACAGCAAGCTGCTTTTTTTGCCAGGTTCGTCCAGGTGTGAATTACAGCGATCATACCACACCAAATCAACTTGGACTAGCGCTTCATTAACGCGCTTATCCCCAACATATACACTACACCATAAGAATCGATCTTCTGGGAAGCGAGAGTCTCAAAGTCTCTAATCCCTTGATTTATTAACAAAAAATAGCAGGATATTGCATTTCGGAGGCCAGTGGGTTATGGGTTGGGAAACTGGATGGTTAGTGTCATCAGCAAACTCCATATCCCGCTCTCCCTCGAGGCCTGCCACGAGCTCACTCCGGGCTTGAGTAAGTCGAAAGCAGCCGCGTCGGGAAGAGATTAAGTGAGGAGGTGTGAAAAGAAGGAGGATTCTTTGAATGGAAAAGAGTTAACGTTTGTGAAGTTTTGTGTCAAATTTCGGTACAAGATCCGATTTAGAGCATCCCAGCGGGATATCTATGCCATCAACTGGTCGGTTTGAATCGAAGTCTCCTTGAATATTTCAGGTCGAAGGGAAAGGTGTCTTATGGACGTTTCAGATGCATTGGAGCATTTTCCATCTTTTAAGGAAAAATTAGAAAAAGAAGGACAGCCCCCGGTTGTTGTGGACACTTTTGCGTACTATTATCGAAAGGTAGTAACTGGGGAGACCGGATTGATTTACAATAAAGACATTGCTTCAGTGGGCCCCGATGATATCGCCGACGCTGAAACATTGCAAGATTTTGTTTCGGCCGGCCAAAAGGCTTATCGCCATGCCGTTCGCATCACCTTGAATGGCGGTTTGGGAAGCAGTATGGGTTTGACCGGTCCGAAATCGTTGTTGGAGGTCAAAAACGACCAGTCATTCTTGGAAATCATTCTGCGCCAGGCTCAGCATCAACAGGTCCGGCTGGCGCTGATGAACAGTTTCAGTACCCATGAAGAAACCCTCGAGGCCCTGAAGCGGCTCGAACCGGCCCACTACCCACTGATATTTTTGCAGCACAAGTTCCCGAAAATTTTGCAGGCCGATTTGAGCCCGGCTCGCTGGCCCCGCGACCCGAGTTTGGAGTGGAATCCGCCGGGACACGGTGACGTATATACAGCCCTTTACACTTCCGGTATGCTTCAGAAGTTGTTGGAGGAGCAAATCGAATATGCGTTTATTTCTAATTCGGACAATCTGGGGGCCAGCATGGACCCTGCTCTGCTGGGTTATTTTGCCGAAAACGGCTTTCCGTTCATGATGGAAGTGGCCGAGAAAACCCCGGCCGACGTCAAGGGCGGCCATCTGGCCAGACGCCGTGACGGTCAGCTGATTCTGCGCGAAGCAGCTCAGTGCCCGGAGGAGGAACTGGACGCCTTCCGAGATATTCAGCACTTTCGCTACTTCAACACCAACAATATCTGGATCCGCTTAAAGTACTTGATGGATTTGATCGAAAAGCAAGAAACAGTGCGCCTGCCAATGATTCTAAACCCCAAGAGCCTGGATCCCAGAGACGAAAACAGTCCCGGAATCTATCAGGTGGAAACCGCCATGGGTGCAGCCATCTCCCTTTTCGAGGGGGCAGCGGCTGTTAGGGTGCCGCGCTCGCG
>Ga0209427_10008454_pt1 | contig 11581 bp, 10 predicted proteins | sample DeeMarSWOR136_30_FD_187465 | JGI IMG/M metagenome (GOLD analysis project Ga0209427, IMG submission 187465) | Marine sediment microbial communities from White Oak River estuary, North Carolina - WOR-1-36_30 (SPAdes) (version 2) | ecosystem: Environmental > Aquatic > Marine > Intertidal zone >... | reverse complement strand
AGAGAAAATGGCCCTGGAAATCTGCAGACAGGAAGGCGGTGAGGATCTTGGCAGGGAAAAGGGTGAGCACTGGTGGGAGAACAGGTTTGGCGACTACTACCCTGCAGACAAGAAGGACGTTGACCGCTACCACGCGCTGCTGGGAGGTGGAAAGTATGCAGGGGGCACCATGGACGTGAGTGCTCCGTATAACCAGATAGAAGACCTGTACCGGGAGGCTAAAGAGGCGTTTCTGCGGCGATTCAGCCAGCGGTACACGGCTGACATCTACGCACACTTTTCGCACTGGTACAAGCATGGGACCATGTTCTACTGCCGGTGGCATCTCAGTGACATACCGGAAGACGATGACATCATTGCCCTGTACACCGATGTGTGGAGCACCATCATACCGGTGGCGGTTGCCCACGAAGGGGTGATCGAGCATCACCACGGAATTGGAAGGCTTTTGGGCCGGTTTTTGAAACTGCAGGACAGCGGCAGCTTCACGGTACTACGGGAGATCAAGAAGGCTTTGGATCCAAACAACATCATGAATCCGGGAGTCATGGGATTGGGGGACTACTGATGCATATCGATGACATACGACTTGAAATAGAGATTTGCGGTTTCTGCCCGCTGATGTGCAAGGACATCTGCTGTTTTCACGGAAACGCGAAGACCGAGGATTCCGCTCCGCACATACGCCACCTCAACCTGTGGAGGGTCATGGAATCCATGGAGCGCACTGAGAAAGATTCCCTCCTGAAGGAAGCTGCGGGGGTGATCTACCAGTGCAGCCTGTGCGGGCAGTGCACCGCCTGGTGCGCGCGATCACGCGACATCCCGACCAACATGATGGCGGGGAGGGCGGACGTGGTTGAGGCGGGTGCTGCACCTGCGGGAGTTCTCGACATCGACAAGAAAACGGAGGCTGAGCACAACCCCTACGGAGAGCCTCACGACAAGCGGCTGAGCAAGCTCGACGAAACGACGAGGAAGATCCTGGCGAAGCGTAAAGAGGGAAAGACGGGCCTCTGGCTGGGATGCACCACTGCATATTACCAGCCTGAGATGGCCGATGCGCTGGTCAAGATACTCGATGCGGGTGGGGTTGATTTTCAAGTCCTCAATGAAGACGAGTGGTGCTGCGGGCTGCCGCAATACAAACTTGGCCTGAGGGAGCGGGCAAAGGACCTTGCCGGGCACAACGTACAGGCCCTTAATAAAAAAGGATTTGAGACCCTCGTCGTTGACTGTCCTGAGTGCTACAGAGCGTTCAAGGAATTCTACCCCGCCATGGGGCATCCGCTCGGGGTAAATATCGTGCACTCCTCAGAATATTTACGGGATCTGATAAACGACAAGAAGATCAAACCCGGGAAAAAGATCGCGAAAACCCTTACCTTTCACGATCCCTGCGAGCTGGCGCGGCACTCCACGCCAAGCGTGCGGACCCGGTATGAGACCTCCGACCTCTTCGATCCTCCACGGGAGGTGCTGAAGAGCATTCCCGGGGTGACTCTGCAGGAGATGCGGTGGGTAAAGGAGAAGACCTTCTGCTGCGGGGGGCCAGTGGGGGTACGCGAGCTGTACCCAGAGGTTTCATTCGACATAGGAAAAAAGGTCCCACTGGAGGCGGCCAAGGTGGGAGCCGAGACCCTGGCCGTGGCATGCCCTGCCTGCAAGAGGCAGTTCACCCGGGTGACGGAAGGGCAGGGAAACCTCGAGGTGCTCAGCATTGCTGAGCTTGTTGCGCACTCAATATAAAGAGGAGCAAGAGGGCGAAAGGGAGACGCCCCCCCGGGGGCTTTATGTCTTTCCAGACCCGGTGAACATGAACAAATCCCGATGAAAAGGGAGCCGGGACTGTGAAAACGGCGGGGGACTGACTGCATGCATGGAGCAAAGGGATGCATAGAAAGGCGCTTGTGATACACAAAAGGGACAATGTCGCCGTGGCAGTTTCCGCTATCCATGCAGGAGAAACAGTTATAGTCGAACGTGAAAAAGGGGAAGAGGTGGTGTTGAAAGACGACATTGCCTTTGGACATAAATTTGCATTGGTTGATCTGGAGCCAGGAGAAACGGTTGTCAAATACGGGGAAATCATCGGTCAGGCTTCTAAGAAAATCCGCAGAGGAGAACATGTGCATGTGCACAACATGGAAAGCAGGCGAGGAAGGGGAGACTGGGAAAAGCCCTGAGAGCAACACAGACTTAAGGAATAGGGAGTCATGACATTCAAAGGTTATCGCAGAAAAGACGGTTCGGTTGGTGTGAGGAATTATGTAGCGGTCATACCCACGGTTGGCTGCGTCAACGAGGCTGCATGGAGAATATCCCGTGAAGTGGATGGATGCGCGCCTTTCCTTCACCACCAGGGGTGCTGTCAACTTTCACCCGACATCGCTCAGATACAGCGAGTGCTGGTTGGACTGGGGAATAACCCCAACGTTGGGGCAGTGTTACTAGTAAGCCTCGGTTGCGAAACGATCTGTGCAGAAGAGGTAAAGAATCTGATCAGCCCCAAGAAACAGGTCGCGCTCGTCAGGCTTCAGGAACTGGGGGGTCTTACCAGCACAGTGGCAGAGGGTGTACAGGAAGCCCGGAATCTGGTCAGTGAAATTCGTCAGGACAGGGTTGCAGCGGATATGCGCGGCCTGACCGTGGGGGTGAAGTGCGGCGCATCGGATGCGACCTCCGGGATTGCTGCAAATCCGGCAACCGGCGCTGCCGTAGACATGCTGGTTGACCAGGGGGCAACCGTTATATTTGGCGAAACGACCGAAGTCCTGGGTGCCGAGCATATTCTTGCGAACAGGGCGATCGACAAAGCGGTGGGAACCAGGTTGATCGAAAAGGTGCAGCAGATGGAAGGGCGGGTGAAGGCTTTCGGGGTCGACATGAGAGGGGGACAACCGACACCGGGGAACATCAGAGGCGGCATAACCACCATAGAAGAGAAGTCTCTGGGCGCAATCGTGAAGGGGGGAAACAGGCCGATTAAGGGAGTGCTGGAATACGGAGAATCCCCAACCAGCCCCGGGCTGTATTTTATGGACTCGCCGGGTCGAGAGATGGAGTTTCTCACGGGGGTGGTATCCGGGGGGAGCCAGATCATCCTGTTTACCACAGGCATCGGCGCACCGCAGGGTTTTCCCCTGGTTCCGGTGATAAAGATTACCGGCAATCTCAAAACCTACCAACGCCTGGAAGAGCACATGGACGTCGATGTGAGCAACATAATCGAGGGAACTGAGAGCGTGGAGGATGCCGGAAACAGGATACTCGACTCAATCCTGGAAAAGGCTTCGGGAAAACCGGTAAAAGCTGAGATTGCTGGCTACGACGCGAGCGGTATCAACACAAATATCTATGCGACTGGTCCTGTAATCTGACACCATAGGGAACCTGTATGAGAACAGATTTTTCCACAGAGATCTCCTTTCCCAGAATGGTGAGGGTTCAGCAGACCATAGAAGCCCCCAAAGTGGCGAGCTTGAATGATGAGATGGAAGACCAACTCAAGCGCATCCGGTTTCACACACTGATCCGCCGGGGTGATCGGATCGGAATCACCGTGGGAAGCAGGGGTATAGCCAGCATCACACAGCTGCTTGGTATTCTCATCGATGCGGTAAAGTCAGCTGGTGGAAAACCCTATATTATTCCGAGCATGGGTTCCCACGGCGGAGGTGAGGCAAAGGGACAGGTGCAGGTACTCAAGTCCCTCGGCATTGACGAGCAAAGCCTGGGCATCCCCATCAGAGCCTGCACCGAATCTGCGCACATCGGCACCACAGAGAGCGGGATCCCCGTTTATGTCAACAGAGAGGCATTGTCGAAGGCGGACAAGCTCATACTCTTCAACAGGGTGAAGAGCCACACGGAGTTCAGCGCGCACGTCGAGAGTGGGATCTATAAGATGTGCGCCGTGGGGCTGGGAAATCCCCAGGGCGCGAAGGTCGTCCACGAGTTCGGATTGGATCTGGGGTATGAGAAAACAATCGTGGATGTGGGTGGTTACATCATCGAACACCTTCCCGTTGTATGCGCCGTGGCAACTGTTGAGAACTATTACCACGAAGTTTCGAACGTAAAGGCGATGCTGCCCCGGGATATTCTTTCGGAGGAAAAAAAATTATTGCGGATCGCAAAGAAGAACGTCGGCAAGTTACCCTTTGATACGATGGATCTGCTTATTGTTGATCGAATCGGGAAGAATATAAGCGGTGCGGGAATGGACACGAACGTCATTGGCAGGCTCATGGTATACGGACAACGGGATTTCAGCAAACCGGACATCAAACGAATCGTGGTCCTGGATCTTGCAGAGGAATCTCACGGCAATGCAATCGGTATTGGTCTGGCAGATTATACGGTAAAACGGGTCCTGGATAAGATCGACAGACAACCAACCTATCTCAACTGCATCACCGCCCAGACCCCGGAGAAAGCACGGCTCCCCATATGGTTCCAGACGGATCGGGAGGCCATAGGGGCTGCCCTGGTCTCTATCGGGTCAGTGAGGCCCCAAGACGCGCGCGTCGCTCACATTAAAAACACCGAAGAGATACGGTACCTGAACATTTCTGAGAGCCTGTTGTACGAGGCCGAAAAAAGGTCGGACCTGAGGATACTGGGAAAACCGGCGCCCATGAAATTTGACGAGAATGGAAACTGTAAGTCGTCACTATAAGCGGATGTATGCTGTCTAGAGAACCTCACGAATGAGTCTGAGTCCCGTTTTCGTACTCATATTCTCCTGCACCGCCTGTTCCACCTTGTCTGGCTCGAGTGTGATGTTCTTCTCATCTATGTTCACGATGAAATCTGACTCCCAGATAATTTGAAAATCAAGACCGTCCACCCGTTTATGGGTGTGGTGATTCCCCACGATGTAGCATACACGCTCGATGATATCGGGCCGAACTCCGGTCTCCTCCATGAGCTTTCTTGCCACAGCCGGTCCCTCCTGCTCCTGATATGGTGCTTCCAGGGATCCGTGTTTTTTCAGTGCTTCCGGGATACCGATGTCGTGAAATATGCTTCCGAGGGTTACAACGTTCCACAGGAAATCGTGCTTGAGGCCCTCTCCCACATAGATCTTCTCAGCTGTGGACAAAACCTTCAGGGTGTGCTCGACAAAGCGTTGCTCCTGAAAGTACTCCTTCATCTTCTGTATCGCAACTTCTCTAGACATGAGACCCTTCCCCATCCGTTTCAAGATATTTGCTCTTTTCCTTCCTCTGCACATGCATGGCCCTGAATACTCCCCATCTGGGCCGTTAAATATCATCCCTTGCCTACTGCGCCCGCAGCACCTCGAGCATGGCAGCCACGTTCTCGAGCGGCACGTCGAGGGGCATGTCGTGGGACGGGCCGACAAGGTAGCCACCGCACCGCCTTGCCAGGGCCAGGCGGTGCGATACCTCCGATCGGACCTCCCCTGGAGTGGCGAAGGGGAGGGTCTGCTGTATGCTCAGGCCACCCCAGAAGGCAAGCCTGCCCGCGTAGCGCTCGATAACCGATTCCACGTCCATGGTTTCCGGCTGCAGAGGGTTGAACACGTTCACTCCGATCTCCACCAGATCATCCAGAATGGCAGAGATGTTTCCGCAGCTATGTATGAACACATCGTACCCGCATTCGTGAGCCCGCGCGTACATCCTCTCAGCATAGGGCCTGACAAAGGTGCGCCAGGTATCGGGGCTCATGAGCAGGCCCAGCTGCCCGCCCCAGTCATCGCTGAAGCGTATGCCGTCAACAACGTACGGTCCCAGACTGTCGATGATCGCGAGGTTGAACTCGGTGATGAGCTGAAAGAGCTCGTGCACGAAGGAGGGGTTTTCCTTCAAGTCCACAAGCAGGTTCTCCATGCCCCGGAGCGACCAGGCGCGCTCGAACAGGCAGCGTGAAATCTTCACCACTATATACCGGTGTGGGTTACGTGCAATAAGGGGTTTGAAATGTTCATATCGGGATTCCGCGCGGGGGTCGGGCACCTGCACGGCACTCAGGGCCCTCCCCTCGAGCAGTACGTGCACTGGTGTGCCGATATCCCTGTCGATGCGCCTGTCCCAGAACACACCCCATTCATCGCGCACGATATACGGCTCCTTCTCGGTGTAGCTGTCCACAGCCTCGCTTCTCAGGTAGCAGAGGTGATTGCCAAAATAATCCTGGAGCCCGCTGTACCTGAAGATATTTTTCCCCCGTACGTCGTGTCGCTCCTCTGCGATACCATGGCCCTCCATGATCCTGCGAGCCAGCTCCGTGGTGCAGTCGATTTGCCAGGGAATAACATCGATATCCTCGAAACGGATGCACTTCCTGACACGCTCCCTCTCAGTCATGGAACGCTTGTGGCCTCCTCACGAGCTTCCCTCCATGAATGGATTTCAATATATAGGACAAAAAAGACATCTCCAGCATATTCTTCATGTGTCGCGAATCACACGTATGTTATAGGGATCTATGTTTCACCGTTTTTCAGGATTGAAAATCAAGTATGGTTTTGAGTCCCTGCCCGCTCAGTGCGTATTCAAAGGCTTCGGCAATCTGCTCGATCCCGAAACGCCTGCTGATTATGGAGCGCACATTCACCTTGCCGTGCTCGATGAGGTCGATGGCCTGCTCGTAATGGGCAAGCGAAGCCCCTGTTGTGCCGGTCACCACGAGCCCGTTGTAGTGAATGAGATTGGTGTTGAGGCAAACCATCTCTTTGCCCTTGGGCAGACCGCCAAAGAAATTGATCCGTCCGAGCTTGGCCGCAATCTCCACGGAAAGCTTCTGGACCTCCGGTGCGGGGCAGGCAGTTATGATCACATCGGCACCGTTCCCGTCTGTGTGCTCCAAGACTGCTTCCCGCAGGTCCTGCTTCGAGGTGTCGACGAGCACGTCAGGACCGAACTGCCGCAACAGCTCCAGCCTGGCCTCAGAGATATCGGCCATCATGACGAGACTAGCCCCGGCGAGCCGGTTCAGCTGCAGGTGCATGGCGCCGAGCGGTCCCGCGCCCACGATAAGTACGGTATCACCGGGTGCGGTGCCCACCGACTCCAGGGCATTGATGGCGCAGGAGAGTGGCTCCGCGAGTGCAATCTCATCGAATGATGGTCGCTCAAAGGGAATGAGGTTTCCCTGCAGCAGGGGCTTGCAGTCCACACGGAAATACTCTGCGAAGCCTCCATCGAATGTGATGCCCACGGCGATGTACTCAGGACAGAGATGCACCTTCCCCATCCTGCAGTATCTGCACACACCGCATCCCACATTCGAGGCAACGCCCACCTTCATGCCTGTCCGGTATCGCGTCACCTTCGAGCCGACCTCGCATATCTCGCCGGACAGCTCGTGGCCCAGTATGCGCTCGGTTCCCTCCTCGATGTGGTGGTGACCGTTTCTGAATATCCTGAGATCGGTTCCGCAGACGGCTGCGGCCTTCACCCGCACGAGCGCCTCATTCTCTCCGATCTCTGGTTTCGGGACTTCCCTGCAGTCTATCTGTCCGATTCCGCTGTACACCGCTGCGCGCACGTTCCTCCTCCTTGCTGCGTGATGGCCTTCACAACTCACGTGTGCCTGTCATCCCCAGGAGTGTCCTGCTCCCTTCAGGGAACGATACCTAGCCGAATACTTTTTTGTCGACCGCCTTGATGTTCTTCAGCCCCTCACCGGCAAGGGCATCAGCGCTGGGTGCATGCTTGCGCCATATCGCAGTAAGACGAGCTATATCCGGCAGATCGGGCGTGAATGACTCGATGGTGATCCAACCCTGATAATCGATGTCCTTGAGCGCCCGGTACACCGTTTCCCAAGGCACGAGACCGGTACCGGGAATGCCGCGCTCATTTTCGCAGGCGTGAAAATAGCCGAGATATTCACCGGTGTCGACAATCGCGCGGTAGAAGTCCTTCTCCTCTCTGATCATGTGATAGGTATCGAGGTGGACCTTGGCGTTGGGTTCGCCCACATCCTTGCAGAACTTCACCGCATCGGCGGCAGTATTGATGAAAAAGGTTTCGAATCGATTGACCGCTTCGACGCATATGTCGATTCCCTTGTCACCAGCATACCGGCAGGCTTCCCTGTAGTTCTCTACGCCCCATTTCCATTCCTGCTCTGTCCTGGCCTTGCCTGTGAAGTATCCCCAGGTAGCGTAATTCACTCCCCCGATACCGCAATTTCCACCCGAAACTGCATGCGCAACATCGATGGCCTTCTTCATGAACTCCAGACCCTTCCTGCGCACACCGGCATCGGGCGATATGCTGTTCGTCCCTTCGTCGAGTACCACAGCAAAGTTGATACCCATATCGTTGTCCTTGAGGGTAGCCTTTGTCTCGTCGATGGGAAATTCGTCGGGGTGGTTTATCAGGATCTCCACACCGTCGAATCCCAGTCCCTTGGCGTTGGTTATGAGCTTCACTTCATCCTTCGTGAAGTTCCCAGTCCACAGCAGAAGCTCCAGTCCGTACTTGTGCATGTCCATTCTCCTTCATTATCAAGATCGTTAGCATGGAAATCAGGTAATCACCTTCAGGTATGGTGTGTTCGCCGGTGCCGCCCACAGTCGTTTGATCTCTGCGTCCGCCCGGCACAGTGAAAGGGAAAACCCGGCCATCTCCTGGGTGGTGATGTAGTTTCCCACGAGCGGCTTGAAAGGTTTGATACCTTTCTTGTTCAGTATGTCCTCGAGCCGGCTGTAGAGAAGAAACATCTCCATGAGCGTGGTGGAGCCGCATCCGTTTATGAGCACAAGTACATCCTCTCCTTTCTTGAACTCCCCGTCCTCTATCACCCGCTCGGCCACAATGTCCATTACCTCATTGGCGGTGGCCAGCTTCATAGGACCCTCTGGACCTGCTTCGCCGTGGACACCCGGACCGATGATGAGCTCATCATCGGCGAGGTCGAACAGGGGCTGGCCGGTCTGCGGGTGGGTACACGGTTTCATGGCCACGGCAAGGGTTCTCGTATCCGCGGTCACCTTTCTGGTCACCCCCGCAATCTCATCCCTGCTCTTTCCCTCCTCCGCCAGGGCACCTGCAATCTTGAAGGAGAAGACCATACCGCCCATTCCGCGCCGGTTCTCCTCCTTGCCCCTGGGCGCGCTCGCAATATCATCGTAGAGGAGCACACTCTCCACGTCGATGTTTTCGTCTCTTGCCATATCCAGGGCAATACCGTTGTTGATCACGTCACCCTCGTGGTTTGCGACGAGCACCAAAACAGGTGTGTGCCCGCTCATCTCCCAGGCAATCTTTATGCCCTCGTATATCCGGTCGCCGCCGGCACAGGCGAATATACCGCCGGGAACCTCAACGTCGTGCATGCCGTACCCCATCAGCCCGTTCAGACCCGGCTCATGCCCGGAGCCCTGGCCAAATACAATCTGAACCTTTCCCTTCTCTTTCGGTTTCTTGCGTGTGATGATACCGTGATCCATCATCCGCAACAGATCGCTGTGCGCTCTCACCAGTCCTGCATTGAGCTCTTCCGCAAGTGTCTCCGGTTTGTTGATGAACTTCTTCATGATCATGACGATCCTCCTCGTTATAGCTTGGAAATCACTTCCTTCAACCGAACAGGATTTACAGTCTACCATTGCCCTATAAAATTTCAACTTATTTCCAGACATTCCCCAATAGACCAAGACAACAATTGTACACCCCAAAAGCCTGTGATGATATATTGAAAAGAGGTGCGGGTATGTTGCATTTTCGCCAGAGCATCGCACCGTGCTGAAAAAAATCGAGGAGGGGTATGACATGTGGAAGATCAGAGCGCTTGACACAGGGAGCATTGAATTGGAGAAATCCATTGGCACGCATTTGACCGGATACGGCGAGATACTGCTTGTGCCGGTTACAGTCTTTCTCATCGAGAAAATCGACGGCAAGGTAAAGATCATCGTTGACACGGGGATGGAATCGCCCGAGCGTTCCCAGGAAGTTCTCAACCAGCACTATTTCAGATCGGAGGAGCAGAAACTGCAGGTCATTTTTAAGCACCTGCACATCGACCCTGCTGAGATTGGCACGGTTATCCTCACACACCTCCACCACGACCACTGCGGCAACAACGTCCTATTCCCGCATGCGCGGTTTTTCGTGCAGCAGGAGGAACTTCGTTATGCCTTTGCACCGCTTCCCGACGAGACGAAACCCTACTTTTCACCACTCATCGGTCTAACGCCCTCGTTCATGGGCACCGCTTTCGAACTCATCGACGGTGACGAGGAGATATTGGAGGGCATACAGGTCATCAAGACACCGGGCCATACGCCTGGGAGCCAGTCGGTGCTTGTCAACACCCCCGAAGGCGTGTACTGCCTTGCAGGCGACAACGTGATGTTGTATGAGAACATCGAGAAGAACATACCGGTGGGGCATATCTATTCGCGGGGAGACTGGTTTTCATCTATACGAAAAATGAGAGCGCTGTCTGATCACATCCTGCCCAGCCACGACCCAGCCTTGTTCGAGAGCACACCGGCGTTTTTTCCACGCACGCACAGCTCAAAATTATGAATTATGGGCAGGAATTATGGGGAAAGCATACCTTAATCAGGTACAATGAAAAAAGCTTTTTCTTCAAATTCGTTGATAAGGATCAACGCAGATATTAAAAAGATCAGTTTACCTTTAATATTTATGAATATTTTTACAGCAAATGAGCACGAAGATCATGGTATTTCATGGATTGAGGTTTTTTCGTATAGTGTCATAAATGATGCAAATTGGAATAAACCTTAAAGGATCCTAACTCTTTATCATATTAACAATTAGTACGCGTTAATAATCAAATATGTGCAACGAATATTGAGAAGTATAAAAATACTGAATTATATACTCAGACACTGATTAAGTGTGCTGTTCCCATAATTCATACTCCGAAGATTCTCTTGTTAACCTTCAGATCGAGATCGCCGATCCTGAGCGGCTCCTGAACCACCTTTTCATAGTCCACCTTGATGGACGCAATCTTATCCGTGTCGCCGCCTGCCAGCACAGCGGCCACATCGCCATGTGAGTCCCAGAGCCTTTCCTGGGCCGCTGCGATCTTCTGGTCCTTCAGCAGGTCGTTCGACTTGGTCTCGAGGGTCCGGTACGCATCGACAGTTAGCTCGATATACTCATGCCTGAGTACAACCTTGTTCCTTTCACCCGGAGCGGTGTCAGTACGAAGCATGTGGTTGTCGAACTCTACGAGCCCCTTCCATCCGTATTTTCCCAACAACCAGATGATACTCACCAGTTCCTTCACCCCGTCCATGCCGATGAGCGGCGGGTTGTCATTGTCGAACTGGTTGGGTTTCTGATTGCCCACATGGAGGAAGAAGAGCTTTCCCAGACTCAGGGCAAAACCGACTGCAGCCACGCTCGTGAGGCCAGCCATCTGATCGTGCTGCAGCACCTCTGGGTTGACGCCCCAGAACTCGGGATCCTCGAGCTGCATGATGAGCGCAATGGAATGGCCCACTGTGGGGATGAACATCTCACCCCGGGGCTCGTTGGGCTTGTGCTCGATGGTCACCGGGCCCTGCTTGGTCTTGTTGTCGGCGATGCAGCCGCACAGGGTCAACAAGGTCAAC
>Ga0209427_10008453_pt1 | contig 11582 bp, 9 predicted proteins | sample DeeMarSWOR136_30_FD_187465 | JGI IMG/M metagenome (GOLD analysis project Ga0209427, IMG submission 187465) | Marine sediment microbial communities from White Oak River estuary, North Carolina - WOR-1-36_30 (SPAdes) (version 2) | ecosystem: Environmental > Aquatic > Marine > Intertidal zone >... | reverse complement strand
ACGCCAAGCACGGCGGGCCCTGTATCGTCGTTGATTTCGGGACGGCCACGACTTTTGACGCGGTCTCGTCCAAGGGGGAGTATTTGGGAGGAGCGATCGCCCCGGGGATTCAGATCTCGGCCGAAGCCCTGTACCTCAAGACGGCCAAGCTTCCCCGCATTGAGATAAGAAAACCCGAGAAGGCGATCGGCCGGACCACAGTGGCCAGCATGCAGTCCGGTCTCTACTTTGGCTATATCGGTCTCGTCTCCAAGATCATCGAGGAGATAAAAAAAGAGCTGGGTGCGGAAGCGACCGTCGTCTCCACCGGAGGTTTTGCCGCCCGCATCAGCCACGAGGTGGATTCCGTTGATATTTACGAGCCAGATCTCATACTGGAAGGGCTGCGGATCCTTCACCAGAGAATGAGAGAGTGAATTTTTCCTATACCTGGAGATGCTGTGAATAAGAGGGAACAGGAAAGAAGCGAATATTTTCAATCGATCGCCCGGTTTTTCTTCAAACAGCGGGGAGCCCCTTTTTTTCTCTCGTCCAAGGACCTTGACCTCATAGCGCGTTGGGAAAAGAGGAAAATTCCACTTTCCGTGGTTCTGGAAGGGATCAGGAGGTGTTTTGAGAACTATGCTCGCAGGCCGGGAAAAAAGACCAGGATCCAGACCCTGGCCTTCTGTGAGAAACAGATCCTCCGGGATTTCGACCAGCAGAGAGAGAGAAGGGTCGGGATAGAGGGGATGCGGGTTGAGAGAAAGGAAAAAAGGGAAAGGGCCCTGGCAGAGGTGAAGAGGTTCTTGAAGTCACTTCCCCCTGAAGTGGGCTATTTGAAAGAGGCTTACTTTCGGGCGCAGGAATTGTTATCCCGGAGTCATGTGGATGAAGAAGAGCTTGAACGGGTAGAGAGCGAAGTCGAGGCCCTCATCTGGAACCGTTCTCCGGAGGATGAGAAGAGAAAAGTAAAGAGTGAGGCCGCCGCTGAATTTAAATGGAGGGAGGAGGAAAGTCTGTCCAGGATCTCCCGGATAAAAAGGGTGAAAAACATGAGAGATAAGCATGAAATTCCTTACATCTCTCTCTTTTATTATTGATATATAATCGGGGTCAGGGCTCGACATTAGACACCTGGCCGCCAAAGGTATTAAAATATGGATCTTAGAGAGACGTAACTGAATAATAGATAATTTCTAATGTCGAGCCCTGATTCTTTTTATATGATCCTTTTTATACGAGAGAAACGATGGAAAGCGAGATTATCGACCTGCTCAGGAAAAAAAAGGATGGCCTGAGCTTCCAGAAGATCGCGCGTGAACTCCATCTCTCCCCAAAGGAGAAACATCGTCTGGGGAAAGTCCTGAAGAGGCTGGAAAGCCAGAGTATCGTCCTAAGGCTGAAGAGGAAATATCATGTTCCTGCCAAAACGAACCTGATAAGAGGGAGGTATATCCCTTCACTCAGAGGATTCGGGTTTGTCACGCCTGAAGAGGGAGGGGCTGAGGATATCTTCATTCCGGCCCGCTACACCGCTGGCGCTGTCAGAGGAGACCTGGTGGAGATCCTGTATCGCGCCAAAGGAAGGAAAGGGAAGCCCGAGGGACGGGTGGTCAGGATCCTGAAAAAGGAAAGAGGAACATTGCTCGGGTTTTACCGGGAACGATGGGGGGATCCCTTTTTCTCCCCTTTGGATTCACCGTTAGCCGAAGAAATCCCTCTGGCCTGGAAAGGAGACCGTCCTCTTCGATCAGGGACGATCGTTGAAGTCGACAGGAAGACCAGTCGCCTGATTGAAGTCCTGGGAATGCCTGATGAACAAGGTGTGGATACCAGGGTGGTCATCAAGAAATACGGCCTGCCGTCTGTCTTTTCCCCGGAATCCTTGGATGAAGCCCACCGTATTTCGGCTGAAATAGGCCCGCAGGAAAGGAAAACAAGAAAGGATTTCAGGAAGTGGAAGACAGTTACGATCGATGGTGAGAACGCCCAGGATTTCGACGATGCCGTGAGCGTGAAGAGGCTGGCCAACGGTCATTTTCTCCTGGGAGTTCACATCGCTGATGTCTCTCATTGTGTGAAGCCCGGCACGTCTCTGGACAAGGAGGCTTTCGAGAGGGGGACCAGCGTCTATTTTCCGGACTTGACTCTGCCCATGCTTCCGGAGAGGCTTTCCAACGATATTTGCAGCCTCAGGCCCAGGGAGGATAGGCTGGCCTTTTCGGTGTTGCTCAAGATCGACACTCAAGGCAGGCTGGTCGGGGAGGAGTTTGCCCCTTCGTTGATTCGAACAGAGGAGAGGATGACTTACGCCTCGGTCTTCAAGATTTTCCAGGGGGACGGTAAAGAGAAAAAAAAGTTTTCTCCTCTGGTCCCGGATTTGTTGCTGATGAAGCAGCTGGCTTCCCTGCTGCGGAGGAACAGGGAGAAGCAAGGAAGCCTGGATTTTGACCTGATGGAGCCTGAGCTCGTCTATAAGGAAGGCAGCCTTCATTCTGTGGTTTCTCTAGAAAGGAACGAGGCCCATCAGCTCATCGAGGAATTCATGCTCGCTGCCAACGAGGCAGTGGCCTGCTTTTTGGGACGGGAAAATGTCTCCCTACTCTACCGGGTTCACCCTCGGCCCGCCCTGAAAGACCTGGAAAAATTAAAAGAGATGCTGGCTCATTTTGGCCTTGCCCTTCCCCCGCCGAAGAAGATAGGCTCGAAGGACCTGCAGGCCGTTCTCAAAGAAGCGGAGGGGAAGAGCGAGGAGAAGTTCGTCAGTTTGCAGGTACTCAGGTCTTTACGGCTGGCCGTCTATTCCGAGGAGAACGAGGGGCATTACGGACTGGCCAAAAAAGAATACACTCATTTCACCTCTCCCATCAGAAGGTATCCGGACCTGATGATCCACCGGATCCTCAAAGAAGCACTCGAGCGGAAGAAGGGAAAGACTTCTTCCCTCTCCTCTCTGGCCCAGCACTGTTCCCAGCGGGAGAGGGCAGCGGAGGAGGCCGAGCGCGAGCTTCTGGAATGGAGAATCCTGCGGTTCCTCAAACAGAAGCTGGGGGAGGAGTTTGATGGTATAATCGTCGATATCACCAGAGCCGGCCTGGTCGTGGAGCTTGATGATTATTTCGTCGACGGGATCGTTCCCTATTCCGATTTAGGCGGAGATTATTTCCTGAAGAGAACAGGGAAGACTCTGGTCGGAAAAAGGACAGGACGCACGTTCGAGCTCGGAAACAGGATAAAAGTGACCCTGGCCTCTGTCGATCCTATCCTGAAAAGGATGAGTTTATCTCTGATCGAGGAAGAGAGGGAAAAGGCGTGATCAACACGAGTTGCTTTGATGCCGCCGTGGATTTCGTTCCGGCCGGAAAGAAAATGCGATTGGAGGCCTGGATACTCATCAAGGGCAAAAAGATACTGGCCTCTCTCCATTTTTACGAGCGGGCTCAGAAAGGTGAGCCAGGTCCCTGGTTGGCCAGAGTTCACCTCCACCAGCCTGCGTCCTTAAAATGGAAAGATGGTTTTGAGGTCCAGGAGTCAGGGCGAAAGGTCGTCCTGGGAAAGGGCCATGTTCTCTACCCGGATTCGGAAAAGGTCACCCGGACAAAGATCAAGAGAAGAGTGGCTTTTCTGAAGAGCCTGCTGGGAGAGGAAAGGGATATGATCCTGGGGCTGGCCCGGAAAAAAAGCATGCAGGGCCTGAGGGAGAAGGAGATCCGTGATTTTTCCTCACTGGCTCCGGAGTCTCTGCTGAGCCAGGCCCAGCTGCTGGAAGAAGAAGGAAAAGTCAGGATACTCTCGTTCACACCGCTTTTTCTAGTGGCCCAGGAGAGCCTGGAGTTTCTCTTCCAGAAGATTATGGTCTTTCTTGATCGCTTTCACCAGAAATACCCTCAAGCTGCGGGCGTCAGCCTGGAGAGTATCAGGAAGAGATTCGACCTCCACCCCAGGATTCTTTCCCTGGCACTGAAACATCTCCAGCACACAGGGCAGATCAAGGACGCGGGAGGAATGATCTCGCTCTCAGGCTTCAAGATTGTTTTCACTCCAGAGGACAAGAAGATTTTAAGCGAACTGGAGATGATGTGTTTAAAAGGACAGTTTCGCTTGTTTTCTCTGGATGAGCTCCGGAAACACTTTCGGCTTTCCCCCAGAAAGCTGGACAGCATGCTCGCTTTCCTCATCGAAAAAAACAAGATTGTCCAGGGAAAGGATGGGTTGTTCCTTCATTCGCAATGGCTGGATGAGATCATCCACAAGGTCAGGAAATCGAAGCGGAAAGAGCTTTCTGTCGCTGATTTCAAGGAGATGACCGGACTCACCCGGAAGTATGTCATTCCTCTTCTGGAATTGCTGGATCAGATGGGCGTGACGCGCAGAAAAGGATCTGTCCGGGAGATCCTCTAGGCTCTTATTTTTTCTGTTTCTTTTTTTGGTCTTTTTTATCCAGAGCTGTTTTCAGCTTCTCTGCAAATAACCCGAAGGTCGGTTCTCCGCTCACAGCCGGCTTGGACTTTTCTTCCTCTCTTCGGGCGGCAACCCTCTCTTTTCCCTTCACCTTCTCTTTGACGGTCCTTTCTTTTATGGCAAAAAAAGCTTCCTGCTCGCTTTCTTCAGCCTCTATTTTCTCTTCGATGATTTTCCTGACCCCTCTTTGTGCCCGAGGCAGCTTCTCCGCTTCCATCCTCATTCTCTTTTTCTTCGAGATCTTTTCTTTCTTCGACGGATAAGGCTTTTCGACTTCTTCTTCCAGTCCAGCCTCGATCCTCACCTGTTCCCCGGGGGCTTCGAACTTCACCCTTTCCCTTCTTTCCCTCTCAGGTCCAGAAGGGACTTTTTCAACAGGGGCTTTGAAGGCAGGGGCGGCTGGAGGAACTTCCTCGACCATTTCTTCCGCTGCCGGGATTTCAGCAGGGATTTCCACCCCTTCTTCGGGTAGTTCTTTCTCTTCTGGCACTTCGATCTTCTCCTTATAGACGAAGACCGCCTTGTTCTTTTCGGAGCGTGAGAACTCTGGAATGGCGAGAAGGGTCTTTTCCACATCTTCCTGTGTCGTGCGTTTGAGGATGTCGACCAGGTGATAAGCCCGGAGATAATGGAGGGAGTATTTTTTCCCCACCAGGCCGAAATTCTTGAAAACAAGAACCAGAAGTTCCGCCAGGTCCAGCTTGCGCCTTTGATCGAAGAAAGAGAAGAGCCTTTTCAGGGTCTCTGTTTCCAGATAGATGATTTTGTTCGGGGTGGAGAAAGTGAAGACCTCCTCCCCGCTTTGGTCGAAGACATCCTTTTTCGGGTCGTAGGTGACCTTCAACACAGATATCTTTTTCTTGGACTTCTTCAGCCAGAAGCTGAACTGGTTCAGTCCTTTTCTCTCCAGGGTAAGGCTTGTTCCCTGGGGAATATTATTCATCTCGTAGAAATCTTCTAATCCCAGGAGGAAACCAGATGAAGGATAGTAGTAAACAACGTAGTCTTTTTCCCCTTCTGTATCGGTGAAAATGTACTCCCTGGCCGATGAGAATTCTTTACTCATGGGTTTGGGGACCTTTATGCCTCCGGAGAGGATCTCTCTCCAGCCGAGATAGACTTTTAGCGGGGATTCCTGAGCAGAGACCTCCTCTGTTTCCTGTTCTTCCGCATAGGCCGGGACCTTGGCTTTAGGGGCGGAGAGAGGCAGGTCCTGCGGCGTAGACTGGAGGGCCTTTTTCAGGTGCCATTTTCCCCATTCGATGGGAGAGACCTGGACGAAATCCTTCTTGTGTTTTTTATCCAGATTGAAGGCGAGGCTCATACAGTAGAGGTCAAAGAGGTCGTCTGTGCTCTTGATATCGAAGAATTTATCCACAAGGTCTGTGGTCGCCGCAGACATGTTCGTTTTCTGGAGAAGATCTTTGATCTTTTCTATCTTGTCTTTCTGGATTTCGACTTGTTTTTCTGTCAGCTGCCAGTGGTCGTTCCAGTTAAAGAATTTAGAGGATTTGCTCAGAGCGGAGCTGAGATTTTTTTCCAGCTTTTTGAGATCCCTGTCTGTCATCGGCAGGGCGCTGAGCCGGGGGTCCTCCTTTTTCTCGATTATCTCAGGAGCTTTGGCTTTCGCTTCGAGGTTACTGGGAAGAAGGACCTGAGTCTTTGTTTTCTTCATGTAGTCGATGTATTTTCGGAATATCCCTCCTCCCGAGTAGTCCACTTCCAGCATCTCGCAGTTGAAGTCTTTGTAGTCGGTTTTTCCCACGACCTCCAGGACGACAGCTCCCTTGAAGGGCTCCATCCCCTTGCTGCTGACCATCAAGGGCTCATCGTATTCTTTATAGATGAAATCCCCGACCTCATACTTGCAGGAGGAGTCGTATTTCTTGACTTCCTGCTCTAGCTGGCTGGATGTCTTCTTGTAAGCCAGCTTTCTCGTCATTTCCTCCAGGGATAAAGGTTTTTTAGCCCGGGAAAGCTCTTTTTCCATAAAGGAAAGATTCGCTTCTGTGATTTGAGTGTTTTCTTTGTCTTCGGTCATTTTTGTTTCTTTTCCATTAACAGGAGCATGATTATTTTTTGGACGTGCAGCCTGTTCTCTGCCTGGTCAAAAACCACGGATCGGGGGGAGTCGATAACCTCGTCCGTGACTTCTTCTCCTCTGTGGGCGGGAAGGCAGTGCATGAACAGAGCATCCGGTCTGGCCTTGGCCATCAGCTCAGCGTTGACCTGGAAGGAGGCAAAGATCTTGGCTCTTTCTTTCTTTTGGCTCTCCTGTCCCATGGAAGCCCAGACATCGGTGTAGACTGCATCAGCACCGTCGACCGCCTCGGAGGGATCATTCGTCAAAAAGAAGCTTGCTCCTGTTTCCTTGGCATCCTCTTCTGCCTGTTTGACTATTTCCTGGTTTGGCTCGAACCCTGAAGGAGTGGCCACTTTTATCTGGCATCCGGATTTTGCGCCGGCAAAAAGCAGGCTGTGGCAGACATTGTTGCCGTCTCCGACATAGGCCAGTTTCAGGCTGGTGAGGGTCTTATGCTTCTCCTTGAGAGTGAAAAAATCAGCCATGGCCTGACAGGGATGAAGGAGGTCGGTGAGAGCATTGATCACAGGGATTTTGGCGGCTCCGGCCAGGTCTATGACTTCCTGATGGGCGAAAGTCCTGATCATGATACCGTCCACCCAGCGCTCCATGTTCTTGCCCACGTCGTAAGGGGTTTCCCTTTTTCCCATCTGGATGTCAGAAGGGCTCAGGTAGACCGCTTCCCCGCCAAGCTGCAGCATGCCCACTTCAAAGGTCATCCGCGTGCGCAGCGAAGGTTTTTGAAAGATCATCGCCAGCACTTTGCCTTTGAGTTTGTTTCGGTAATGCTGGGGCCGGGCTTTAATGTTCTCGGTCAAGTCCATAATCTGGCTGAACTCATAGACGCTCAAATCGTGGATGGAAATAAAGTCTTCAAACATCTCTTTCTCACTCCGCCAGCGAGGCCATGATCTTAGTGCCTGAACGGTCGATCAAGGCGGCTTTGAGCTGATTGGCTGAGGTGATCAGAGTCTCCTTCCCGCCGCTCTTTATGAATTCGATAGCGGCCCGGATCTTGGGCCCCATTGAGCCCGGGGGAAACTGCCCCTGGGAAAGGTAGTCCTCAGCCTGCTCGACCGTCATCACGCTGATCGGCTCTTCATCAGGCTTACCGAAATTCAGATACACCCTGTCCACATCGGTCAGGATGATGAACAGGTCGACTTTGACTTCCCGGGCGATCAAGCTGGCGGCGTAGTCCTTATCTATCACAGCTTCCACTCCCTCAAAAAGACCACGGCCGTTGATGATCACGGGAATCCCTCCTCCACCCGAAGCAATGACAATCCTTCCCGAATGGACCAGGTCGCTGATAATCCGTTTGGGGACCACATCTATGGGTTTGGGAGAGGGAACGACTTTACGGTATCCTCGTCCCGAGTCTTCTGTTATTTGCCATTTTTTCTCCCGGGCGAGCATCTGGGCCCTGTATTTGGTGTAAAAGGGCCCGACGGGCTTGGTGGGATTCTCGAAGGCGGGGTCTTCCCTGTCCACCACGACCTGTGTGACCAGGGTGGCCACATCTTTATCCACGGAGCTTTTCCTCAATTCGTTGATGATGGCTTTTTCCAGCATGAATCCCATGCTCCCCTCGGTCATGGCATCGCAGACTTCCAGGGTGAAGGGGGGAATCTTGGTGACGGCCTCTTCCATCTGGATGAGGAGATTTCCTACCTGGGGTCCGTTGCCGTGGACGATGATCAGGTCGTATCCCTTCTTGACCACATGAACCATGAGGCGGGCGGCCTTTTGGGCATTATTCATCTGCTCTTTTTGCAGTCCTCTCTGGTTGCTGGGAAGGATGGCGTTCCCGCCGAAGGCGATAAGGGCAATTTTCCTTTTCATCAGAAATCTTTCAGAACCTCGTTCAGGTCCGGGGAGCCGATCTCCTCCAGCGTGTAGGTGACACGGATGATTCTTTTGCTTGGATTGATCAGGCGGCTGAGGTCGATCGGCGTGCCGCTGACCACAAGGTCGCACTCGGCATTATCTATGGTTTGGGCCAGTTCGGACATTTGCTTCTTGCCGTAGCCCATGGCAGGGAGGACATTGTCCAGATGAGTGTATTTCCGGAAGGTTTCTTTGATGCTGCCTTTTGCGTAAGGCCTGGGGTCGATGATCTTGGCGGCTTCGTATTGGGTGGCGGCGATGATCCCCGCGCCGTAGGGCATCCCCCCATGGGTCAGGGTCGGGCCGTCCTCAACGACCAGGACCGTCTTCCCGGTGATATCTTTTCCTTCTGGGACGGAGATGGTCGAGTTAGCCCGGATGATCTTGGCCTTTGGGTTGAATTCCTTGATGTTTTGGAGAAGCAGGTCTAGCTTTTCCTTTTGGGAGCTGTCGACTTTGTTGATCACGATGACCTGCGCTCTTCGGAAATTCGTTTCTCCAGGATGGTACAAAAGCTCATGACCGGCGCGGTGGGGGTCAGTAACAACGATTTCCAGGTTTGACCTGTAGAAGGGAAAATCATTGTTGCCTCCATCCCAAAGGATGATATCCGCTTCTTTTTCAGCCTCCTCCAGGATGGCACCGTAATCCACGCCAGCGTAGACCACGATCCCATGCTTGATGTGGGGCTCGTACTCTTCCATCTCTTCGATGGTGCATTCCTGGCTGATCATGTCCTCATAAGTCGCGAACCGCTGGACCCTCTGCTTGACCAGGTCTCCGTAGGGCATGGGGTGGCGGATAACCACCACTTTCTTTCCTCTTTCCTTGAGGAGACGCGCGATTTTCCGGCTTGTCTGGCTTTTCCCGCATCCTGTCCGGACTGCACAGATTGAGATCAAAGGGAGCTTGCTGGTGATCATGGTTTCATTCGGCCCGAGAAGAGAGAAGCTTGCCCCGGCCGCGTGCACCTCCGAAGCCTTATGCATGACATACTCATGGGAGACATCGCTGTAAGCGAAGAAAACTTCTGAGATGTCGTCTTTTTTGATCAGCGAGGAAAGTTCCGCTTCAGGGTAGATGGGAATCCCTTCGGGATACAAGTCGCCAGCCAGAGCAGAAGGGTATTTTCTGTCTTCGATGTCCGGAATCTGAGTGGCGGTGAAAGCAACTACGCGGTAGTCTGTGTTTCCTCGGAAATAGACGTTGAAGTTGTGGAAATCTCTTCCTGCTGCTCCCATGATGATGGTTTTTTTCATCCTGTAACTCCTTAAAAATCAGTCCTAAGTATAATACACCCCCTAGAATTATTCAATGCTTCATTGGGGTCAGGGCTCGACATTAGACATTATGATTAAGGGAAGAAGAAAAAAAGATGGATGAGAAGGATTCCGAGCGCTTTATGAAATATTAAAAAAGAAACTACGGTTTATGGGGATTGTCTAATGTCGAGCCCTGACCCCTTTTTTTTCGTTATTTTTTCTTGGATGGCCCTTTTTTGGGAAATTTGGGGAGACGGGGTTTCCCCGGAGGGGTGCGGGATTTGCGGAGCTTTTGCCAGGCGGGCTTCTGCCGTTTATCTATTCCACGCGGCATCGCATTAATTGGGGACAGTCCCCAATTTAATTTTTAGGGACTGTCCCTTTTTCCTCACTTTTCCTCATAATTGGGGACTATCCCCAATTTATTTCTATTCCCATTTTATTCAGAGCGGCAGGATTTCCGCGCTGAGCGTATCGCTGTCCACTAGCGCTACCGTGCTTTTTCCCGAAACCCATCCTCCGGTTTCGCCGGGATTGACGATCAGGGTCCTGCCCTTATTCTGTATTTCAGGCGAATGCGTATGGGCGAAAACGATAACGTCGTAGAGGCCAGAGGCAGCATGCCTCTTGAGGTCAACCGGCACATGGGTGAGGTAGTATTTTCTTCCCTCATGACTAAAAATGAAAGGCTCTTTTTGGACCTTGCCGAAGGAAGCCAGGGCTTTCTCCAGCCCTTTTTTCTCTCCGTCGCAATTGCCGAACACGGCTTTGACCGGACAGTGGAGAGCTTCCAGCTCCCGGGCGGCAAATGGAGCGATGAAATCCCCGGCATGGATGACCAGCTTGCAACCTGCATCCTTGAAGAGGCGGATGGCTTTTTTTATTGCCGGGAGATTGTCGTGGGAATCGGCCATGATCCCGATCATTCTCTTGTCCTCGTCCGCATTTTTGCTTCTTTCATTCTAGAGAAAACAGGGCAACTTGTCTATTTTTTGGGGCTGTACTCCACGAGGCGGAGCGGGCCATCTTGGACGAGACCGATCCCAGGGGCGTAGATTTTGTATTCTTTTTCTCTGGGCTCGAGGGGCGTCGTTTCCTCGATCTTCAGGCAATTGCTGTACACCCCGGACGGTGTTTTGAGAGCCTCGGTGATCGAAACGATTTCTGCCCGGTCCATGGCAACCTCAGGGGCAATTTCTTGGTAGTAACATGCCCCGACGACTGGCGTTCCTGGGACCATCAGCCCGAATTTTGCTCTGTCTTTCCCGGATTCCCAGGCCCCTTCGTGACCCTTGATTTTTCCGTTCTTGTAGATGTCGACTTCTTCGCCGAAATAGTAGATGCCGTTGTCAGCAGAGTTCAGGGCGAAAAAATTCCGCGATACTTCGACGAGCTTGCCGCCCTTGAATTCCCTCTCCTCGACGACCCGGGTTTCGACGCCGTCGATTATTCTGGTTTCTTCGAGGACCGTAACGAGGAGGGTGACTTTCCTCAAGCCCTCCCGGCCTTCGAGCTTCAGCTGGTAGCCAGGCTCGAGGATGAAATAGAGGTTTGCCCCGGTCGAGATGAAATCTTTCTTGTCTACGTCGAATGTATCGGCCCAGACTTTCTTGGCAGCCCTCTGGCAGGAGAAGAGAAATCCTACTGAAAAAGCCGCCGCCAAAAAGAAACACAAGGATAAAGCTATTTTAAACCGCATGGTTTTGCCTCCTTCTTCGGCAATTGTAATCCCGGAGCCGGCACTAATCAATGGAAAAGAGTTCTAGCGCTCCTTTATTTGATATTGACACATGGAGCGTAAATTATTTATTATAGATAAGCTGCGAGAGAGTAGGCGCGTAGCTCAGTGGGAGAGTGCTTCCTTGACGCGGAAGAGGTCGAGGGTTCGATACCCTCCGCGCCTA
>Ga0209427_10008451_pt1 | contig 11583 bp, 8 predicted proteins | sample DeeMarSWOR136_30_FD_187465 | JGI IMG/M metagenome (GOLD analysis project Ga0209427, IMG submission 187465) | Marine sediment microbial communities from White Oak River estuary, North Carolina - WOR-1-36_30 (SPAdes) (version 2) | ecosystem: Environmental > Aquatic > Marine > Intertidal zone >... | reverse complement strand
GCTGGTACGATTGGCCTTATCGAAACTGGCCTTGAAAATTATTCCAGCTTTGGTCTTTGCACCAATGTCGAAAAGTCTATTCGCAATATCCAGGCAGCAGCTTTCGCTTTCAATAACGCAAGGTCCTGCCATCACGAATAGGGGCGCATCCAAACCAATTTCGACCTGTCCAATTTTAGAATTCATTCTGTTTATACCTCGCACTCAAGTACCTAAAGTAATCTAATGTGCCTAAAGTTATAAGAATCGAGTTTATTAGATTTTAGGCACTTTAGGCACTCTAAACTTTAGGGCATTTTGTATTATCCTATTGCTCTGATAATTCTTGTTCTTATGCCTGCCGGTTTGGCGCCTTCGGGCACTATACAGTTGACAGCCTGTGGTATCACCTTGATTTGTACGGGCAAAGTCGGCCCTGGGTCGCCGTCAATTTCTGTCACTATTGAACCAGTGTCGGAGCTTACAAGGATGTTTTTGCCCTGCCGATAAATAACATCGCTCGTATCGGCATGGTGTTTTAGGATGGTCATCACTGAATGCTTGACCAGGTGAAGCTGGGACGCACATTTATAAACGCACACGTCCAGCAAACCGTCGCCGAAATCGGCATAGTGCAATACCTGCAGGCCCACAGCATATCTTGAAATGTTTCCGACAAAAACCAAACCGGGACCGTCAAAAATCTCTTCCCCGTCAACCTCTACTTTCATAGGATCAAATTTGTAGTTCCAGAACGTTCGCCATATCGGCCAGAAGTAATCGAAGTGGTCTATATGTCCGGCTCGCTGCTCACTGACCCGTTTGACCACTTCGCCATCGAATCCAAAGCCGGCTATAGAAGTAAAACATTTCCCATTTGCGTTTCCTAAGTCCAGAGGACGAATGTATTCTGCTTCAAATGTTCTTATTATTGTTTTTAGTTTTTCATCAAAACCTAATTCGTTTGCCAGCAGATTTTCCGTTCCGTGGGGCACTATCAGCAAAGGCTTGTCACTGCCTTCCAAGCCGTGGGCAACCTCTCTGACAGTACCGTCACCGCCGACAACGACGACCATTGCACAGTCGTAATCAATCGCTGCATCGGTGGCCAGTTCACAGGCATTTTCCAAAGAGGTTGTCAGACTAACCCTGACCTCGAATCCCCTTTTGGCGAGATATTGCTCAAATCGGCGTCCGATCAATTTACTGCCGGTGGCGCCGGACTTGGGATTTACGATAGAAGCAATGTAACCATCATCCGGTTTCATTTCTCTAATTTACTATTTTCTACTATTTTCTATTTATTATTTTCTTCTTTGCTACTAACGATGCGTAACTTTCTGTTATGTGCGATAAATCAGACAGCCCTAATTTCTTTTGGGCGGTTGTTATTTTTTCTTCATCGGGTCCTTCTATTTCCACAAAATCACCTAACAGCGGCAACCGGTCCAGAGCAACTTCGCAATCACAAAGCTGCCAAATCCGACGCTTTTTTTCAACAACTAAACTCTGTTCGTACCCTAATGACGAAAGCAGCTTTCGGACTGAATCGGTATCCTTGATTTCGAACTCTATCTCCTGCCTTCTTTTGAAGTTGCTTTTTTCTTTGGCACCTTTATAAGTCAAAAAAAAGCTCTCGTTTTTTCCGACCATCTGTTTGCGTAATCGAAGGCATCTGTCGCTTTTGGTCAGTGTCGAATTTACATCATCAAAAAAGCAATCAATCTGCAGCTTCTCTGCCAGAAACTCAGCGCCGAGTTCGGCCAGCTTACGCTCTATTTCCTCCAGCGAATCAACCTTCAGCTTTGCTTCAATTTCGATACACATTAATATTTTCTCTCCCAGTTGGCTATCTGCTGGATGTCCACCTTATTTATGTTTGACTAAGAATAGCTATATTTTATTTACTTCTAATCTTTTTTACTGCTTTAAGTGCATCTAATATTGGATAACCGGAACTAATAGTATTATAAGACTCAAAAAGGATTTTTTTGATTTCAAATGGAGTTAGCTCTGGATTCAATTCCTTTAGCATAGCAATCACACCTGCCACCATAGGAGCGGTTTGAGATACTCCCCAGGTATTAGGAAAGGATGATTCATTGATAAAATTTGTACCAATAACAAATATATTATTGTTCCTGTTGTACCTATTCGCAAACTCAATAGGAGATGTGACTATAACGTCTTTCCTTTTTCCCTGATAATTGATATATACGAAGGTAACTCCTTTTTCAGTTGCTTTTTCAATCGCCCTGTCTAAGTCTTGCTGCTTTTCTCCGGGAATGGCTTGGTGACTCAGACTGATAATGTCAGCACCGTTTTCTATCGCATATTCAATACCCTTGATATATAGCTCAGCATCGCCGTAAATACCTTTTCCACAAATTCTGACAGGCATTATCTTCACATCCGGAGCTACCTTGACGAGGACCCTTGCCATCCAGGTTCCATGACCTGCTCTTGCTTTCGGTTCAAAAACAGGAGCATCCTGGAGAACACTTGCGGGTCTTACTAACCTATGTTGGAGGCTCTCGTCATCTTTATCAAACATATGGTCAAGAATTGCTACGATAACGCCTTTACCTGTTGCGATTTTTTGTGCCTCGGTGACGTTTAGAACCTGATAAGCCCATTGGCCATCATTCATCGGTTCCAATCCCAGTATCAAAGACGCATCAAGACAATTGAATTCAAAATCAATAACCTCTTCTATTTTAGGATTAAACTCTGGGTGTTCTTCTTTGTACTTTTCTAAGTACTTTTCGTATTCCTTAATAGATTTTTTGCTTAATTTCGCTGGGTATTCTATCCGCTCCTTATTTCCTTCCCATTCAATATCAACATGCATCCGATATACTTTTCTGCCCTTTTCACGAAAAGTTCGCTTGATTTGCTCAGGAGACATTTCGGGAAATATGCTTTTCAATAATGCCGCAATACCGGCAGCTAAATAGGCCGAACCTTCAACATCAATATCTATCATCGCATCTGGCTTGAAGTACCTATCTCCATCTATACGAGGATTCAACGCATAAATATCAACAGGCAGAACTTTCCAAAAAGACAAATCTCCCAACTGATAAGCTCGACCATGAATACCGACAATTATGGCCCCTTTTTGAAAAGCTTCTTTGACAAACTTATGCCAGGCTTTGTAATTGCCACTTTTTTTAATAGGCCCAAAATATGCCGGGAGAAGCACAACAGTTCCTCTTTCTATAGATTTTCGGATTGAAGTAAGCGCTTGTTGATACTCATCTTCTCTAAAAGCTTCTAATAAAAGAAGAACGTGATTATTAAATATTTCATTCTTTGATAAGATGAATTCTGCTTTCTTTATCTCTCTAACCTCAGACTCTGGTGCCAAACTTAAAACCTTTGAAATCCAGTTTGATGCTTTTCCAGCATTGGCATACACAATACCAATATTTACATCTTTGCCCTTAGTTACTGACCAGGCATGAGGGAAATTACAGAAATTGATACTAAAATCGTTTGATGGTTCAATGAACCTATTATTTCCAAAGCACACAATGGAAAAGAATAAACAAAGGTAAGCAGAGACAATTATTTTTTTCATAATATAGCCCTTATAATAGAGCAATTTGAACTGCCATTTGCTGTTTGTTAAATCACTATATTCACTAATCGTGATTTTATAACGATAATTTTCTTTGGCTCTTTACCGGCCATAGCAGCGATTACCTTTTCACAGGTCAGAGCCTTTTGTTTTATCTGCTCTTCATCCGCTTCGGCAGAGACAATGATTCGGTCCTTTATTTTGCCGTTGACCTGCACTGCCAACTCAATTTCCTTTTCTTTGATAAGCTCCTTATCATATTCGGGCCAGGGCTCGTAAGCCAGACTGTCAGTATGGCCCAGCTTTTCCCAGAGTTCTTCAGCGATGTGAGGTGCAAACGGAGCGAGAATCAAAACGAATTTCTCAATGACTGCTTTCGGTCTGACAGTTTGTTTGTTGAGGTGATTTATAAAAATCATCATTGCACTTATCGCTGTATTAAAACCGAAGCTTTCAATGTCATCACCGATCTTTTTAATCGTCTGGTTCAACAGCCGCAAAGTCTCTTCATCTGCTTCGACTTCCTTTACCTGTTCGGCAAGCTCACCCGTATCTTCATCGATTATCACCCGCCAGGCCCTTTGCAAAAACCGATGTACGCCTTCAACTCCCTGCATACTCCAGGGCTTGATTGCCTCAAGAGGCCCCATAAACATCTCGTAAAGCCGCATCGAATCGGCACCATAGTCGGCAATAACCTTATCCGGATTGACTACATTGCCGCGGGACTTGCTCATCTTCTGGCCGTCTTCGCCTAAAATCATGCCCTGATTGACGAGCTTCTTGAACGGCTCTTTAGAGCTGACATAACTTAGGTCGTAAAGAAGTTTGTGCCAGAACCGCGCATACAACAGGTGCAGGACCGCATGCTCGGCACCGCCGATGTATAAGTCAATCCCCCCGTTAGCCATCCAGTATTTTTCTTTTTCCGGGTCCCACCCGTGCTGATTATTATGAGGGTCGAGATACCTGAGATAATACCAGCAACTGCCGGCCCATTGTGGCATTGTGTTTGTTTCGCGTTTCGCTTTTAAACCGTCCGCCAATGTTACATTCACCCAGTCGTCGATATTAGCCAACGGTGGTTCACCTGTCCCTGCAGGTTTATAGTTTTCGACCGCCGGCAGCTCCAGGGGTAATTCTTCTTCCGAAAGCCCGATGATGCGGCTATCTTCCGTATGCAAAATCGGAAACGGCTCACCCCAGTAACGCTGCCTGCTGAAAAGCCAGTCGCGCAGCTTATAATTTACAGCTTTCCTCCCCTTCCCTTTCTGTGCGAGCCAATTTGTAATTTGCTCTTTGAATTCCGGCGTACTTAATCCATCGAACTGGCCGCTGTTAATCGCCCTGCCGTCGCCGACGAAGCATAACTTGCTCTGCTTGACCAGTTCGGCTTGTTCACTGTCCTGCGGCTCTACAACCGGAACAATCGGCAGCTCGAATTTTGTAGCGAATTCAAAATCCCTTTCATCGTGGGCGGGCACGGCCATAATTGCGCCTGTCCCGTAGCTAATCAAAACATAATCACTTATCCAGATAGGAATCTTTTCGCCGTTGACCGGATTTATCGCATAAGCACCTATGGGTTCACCGGTCTTTTCTTTTGCCAAGTCAGTCCTGTCCAAATCGCTTTTGCGTGCTGCTTCTTCGCGATATTTTTGAACAGCTTCTTTTCTGTTTTCACTTGTTATCTTATCTACAAGCGAATGCTCAGGGGCCATTACCATATAGGTCGCGCCGAACAGCGTATCGGGGCGGGTGGTGAAAACGCGAATGTTTTCATCGCAACCATCGACCTTGAAATCGACGTCTGCTCCAACGCTCTTGCCAATCCAGTCTGTTTGCAATTTCTTTATCGATTCCGGCCAGTCCACCAGGGATAAATCTTCGAGCAGTCTTTCGGCATACTTGGTGATTCTTAGCATCCACTGGCGCATCGGCTTTCTGATTACCGGATGTCCGCCGCGTTCGCTAAGACCCCCTATAACTTCTTCATTGGCTAAAACCGTTCCAAGCTCAGGACACCAGTTAACAGGCACCTCTGCCTCATACGCCAAACGATTGTCATCTATGAATTTTTGTTTGTCCTGTTCATTTAATCCTTCCGGAATGTGCAGCTCTTCAATCGGTTTAGCCTTTTGCTCGGTCTCGTCAAAGTAGCTATTGAATAATTTCAAGAATATCCATTGAGTCCATTTGTAGTAATTGGGGTCGGTTGTGGCGATTTCCCTGTCCCAGTCATAGCTGAAACCTAATGATTTGGTTTGCCGGCGCATATTGTCAATATTCTTTTGCGTTGTCTTTTCAGGGGCGGTGCCGGTCTTGACGGCGTTCTGTTCAGCCGGCAAACCGAATGCATCCCAGCCAAAAGGGTGCAGCACATTGAAGCCTTTCATTCGTTTATACCGGGCAACTATGTCGCTTGCAGTATAGCCTTCCGGATGGCCGACGTGCAGACCCTGGCCGCTGGGGTAGGGAAACATATCAAGCACATAATATTTGTCCCTGGAGTTATCACAGTCGTGCGCTTTGAATGCTTTGTGCTCTGCCCAGAAACGCTGCCACTTCTTTTCAATTTCGCCGAATTTATAAAGTCCCTTCTTCGAACACATCTTTTTTTACTGCTCCTTATCAATGCAAACAATTCTTTGTTACACAATAGAATAAATATCGGGGAAAATCCACTAAGAAACTATCTTAAAACACAATTTGTTATTCTGAGCGCAACGAGTCTTAGGCCCTGAGCGAAGCCGAAGCCGAATAATCTCTTATTTATGCAGGCCAGACCCTTCGCTGCGCTCAGAGCCTGCCCTCAGCCGGTCGAAGAGGTGGCGGTTTTGAGATAGTTTATAAAATCCATCATCTATCGGCAGCATTGAACGTTGTGATTTTTATTTTGATATTATGAACAAACAACAAACAGGTTTTTGGCTTGATATGCACGTAGTACATTTCGTTAATGAAAAGTACTACGTGCATCTTGGGTTTCAATCAGATATATCAAATAAATGCCAACCGTATAATAGTAAGCGCACTCGACGTCGGCGGTTTAATGAGATGACTGCTTGTCCGTGTGGAGCCGAGGATTTAACGCTCCCACATTCCATCCGGTCGCACCTGAAGCACGCCGGTATCGCTGTAAAAATTGAGTGTCGCTTTGGCATAATTTACCAATGCCTGAGTAGCTTCATTTTGCGCCTCAAATAAGTCAGCCTGTGCAGCCAGAACCCGGCGACTACTAGCTCGTGCATACTGCATCAGCAGATTGGTCTTTCTAAAGCGCTCCTGAGCCACCTTAAAAGCCTCCGATTGAATCCTGTATCGCTCCGCTGCCTCTGCAAGATCACGGTAAGCTTGGCGGACTTCCAGCCTAATCGTATCCGCAGCCAGCTCATATTCTCGCTGTCGCTGATTCAGCGTTATGAGGGCTTTTCTATAGACATTTTGTTCAGCCACACGATCCACCGGCAAACTAAGTTCGAAGTCCAGATTAACGTCATTGGCAGCTTGCAAGGTCTGACGGTTACCCTGCTGTTGTGAGGCAACATTGGATGTGCCCAGAATGCTCAAGTCAGCGCGGAGGGCATCTGCCGCCACGAAGACCTTACGCTGAGCATCAATAACAGACTCGGCGCTATTAACAAGGTCGAGACGCCGAAGCAAAGCGGTTTCGATGACCTCAGCCTCAGCAAAATCAGGCTCAGTCATTTCCGCAGCCCTTAAGGCTTCAAGCTCACTGACATCTAATTGGAATTCTACCGTGGTTGGCACACTAAGTGTTATCTTGAATAAATCCAGCAGCGACTCATATTCTTTCCGAGCTTGAACAAGTATATCTTTGGCTTTCAACATCTCCTGTCGCACTCTGTCAAGCTCTAACGTGGGCAAACGGCCGGCATTAGTTAATTTTTCAACGCGCTCATATAGCAAGGCAAGAGTGTTGTAGTTAAATTCTGCGTTTCTGCTCAGGTCATAAGGTTCCAAGACCTCGTAGTATTGTGCAATAACAGAAACCACAAACGTTTGACGAAACCGATTGAACGCGCGTACCTGATATAACGTGTCCCGCTCAGCCTGTGTGAGGTTCTCTAATACTACTTTCGGATTGCTACCGCGAAGCAGAGGCTGGTGTATCGTTGCTGTCAGAATAGAGGCCAGGCCCCCCTTCATATTACCGGTAAGCACATCAAGCCAGGCGGATGATACCTTAGCACTTATCAGAGTGCCTGTTGCTAATAGCCTGTTAAAACCCGAATTGGTCTCAAGCCCCCAGACCTCTTCATTCCGGTCGGCGTCGTATCCACCACTCATCCCGGCAAAAAACTGTCTTTCAAACTCGTGGCGGGCCAACCTCAAATCCAACGCCATCGTGTATAAAGTTTCCTTCTGCAATTGATAGTCACGATTGTAGGCGGTCGCAATTGCAACCGCCCGTGGAAGGCTCAGCACGCCACTGGCAGGTATGGTTTTCTCAATTTGAATGTCGCTGGGCGATGGAGCGGTGTCGCTAATCTTATAATTAGCTTTGGTGCCGAAATCTTTCCGCCATTTTTGGTCGATGATGTTATAGACTTTTTCGTCAGCTTCTTTTTTATAGTTATGCTGAGTGCACCCGGCCAAACTACACAAACAGACAAGGCCGCATATAATCAAATAAGCTAACTGTTTGGTAAAATTATTGCACATCATATATGTAGTGTCTGTTATTAGTAGTTGTCACTACGATTGTCATTCCGAGCGCAGCCGAAGGCGGAGTCGAGGAATCTGCTAAAAAGCTTTTATAAGAGATCCCTCGACTTCGCTCGGGGTGACGTTTGGGATATCTTGTTAATAGTTATTATTTTTTTTACAATACAGGTATCAATAACTTTCGTTTTGTTCCATATATTCACCTGCGGCCTTAAAGTCTTATCTACAATCTGCGTATTCCAACCATCTCGCCTGGGACCAGCTCTAAGCCCTCAGGAACCCCTATCACTACGGGTCGTCCCCATTGAGGGATGTTAGGATTTAGCCATAGTCGTTCCGGCATTAGTTCCATTGTGGGCCCGACGTGTGTTATCTGGGACGTCGCTATCTGTGGCGGTTCCCTGTCTTTGATGAGTTCAACGAGCATCTTCTCTTCCACCAGCCCCAATTGTCTGACGCCGACGTATGCAATGATTTCGCTCGGCCTGGCCTCAGCGATGGCAAGGATAGGCTCGCCGGCGGCGACAACTTCACCAGGCCTTCGAAGAATTTTCTCACCGGGTCTGCGTAGGCGAACCTCATTTGCCCGCTGCTGGACCGGGATCACAACGCCATCGATTGGAGCCTTCAGCTCTAATGCCTCACGAGACTTAAGCGCCTCGAGCTGTGCCAGCAATCCGTCCATAAGGCGCTCCTGAACGCCTATCTGTTTGCGAATAACATCCAGAGCATCATCTACAGAAGGGTGAAATGGATGGCTTCTCGCATATTCATCCCACCGCTGCTGGTTTTGTTCCAAATCACTTTTGGCCTGCTCCAGCAAATGCTCATTCTCTTCGATCTTTTTTGCCAGAGAGTTGTATTGGACTTGAGTTTTCTCCAGCTCATAGGGCGCGACAGCATCCTGTTCTACTAGGTCCCGGACAATCTTTGCTTCCATAGCCAAGTCTTCCAAAATTATGCAGTCAGAAGCAATTTGTGACCTCAGGCTAAGTATCTGAACTCTGGCATTTTCGACGTCAATGGAAAATCTCCTCCTGTCGCTGAGCCGAGTGTTTTCCCGGTCGGCTTTTTCGGCGAGCAGGTCATCCTGTGTTGGGACTAACTGAGCTGCCAGGTGTTCTATTTCCGCTAAAATAGGGTCCAATTGTGCCTGCAATTCGACCCGTGGCTGCTCATTATCGAGTACAGTATTGACTACAGCTACTGTTTGTCCCTTTTTCACGTTTTCGAACAGTTGGACGTGGATAGTTTTAAGCCGGGCCGGGCAGTTGACAGCAATCTGACGCACCTGGCCCCGAGCTATGCCGACCACTTCAAAACGTTGTGAGCGACGAGTGAAAAGCCCAACCACGGCAGCGAGGGCACATAGCCAAACCAGGATAGGCAGGATGTGCCGACGTAAACGAGACAGATAACTTATGGGGCTTATCATTTTCATACGCGGCTTAGACCTCCAGCAGCCGTTCCTGCATTGTCAGACTGATATTTTCGAGGCCTTCGACTTGTTGAAGCTCGGACAACATCTGTTGGTTTTTTGCGGCATTTCTTATCATCAACTGATAAGCGTATTCAACGTCGGCAGTGTCAAAGCCGCTGGATTGCGCCGAGATGAGGGTGAAACTGCCGCAGAAACGTTTAAGGATAGTGGAAATTGGGCTATCGGGCCCAATATGGCCCCTGAAACTAAAACGCAAAAAGCCGTTGTGCGGCTGGTGAGTACCGAAGCCGGTCAGATGCAAATATATTGCTATTAAACTCAGAATAATGGTCCCGACAATGGCGACTGCGTAGCGCTGAGAGCCTGCTGCCATACCCACAACCAGTGAACAAAAAATGAAAGCTATGTCCCTGGTGTCTTTGATGATGTTGCGAAAACGTATAATCGCTAAAGCACCCATCAGCCCAACAGCGGTGATGATACTGGTACCGATGACAGCCATAACCATTGCCACGACGACGGTGATTAGAACCAGTGATTGGACGAAGGATTTTGAATAAGACAGACCGCTATGAGTGAAGTAATAAACCCAGGCCAGGACCTGTCCGAGAACAAAGGCAAGCAGCAGTGACAGGAGAACCGCCTCGGGCGTAAAAGCCCCCCCTGCTGAAGGTGTATCTTCCAGTATTTGCCAGATTCTGTCCATGATTATTACACCACTAACTGGGGTGCACAAAACTTTAACAAACAGGATTCTCTAATTGAAGAAGCATACTTTGATATCGATTGCTGCCGCAAGTTGAAATGCTTGACCATCCGGCTCAGCCAAACAGGGTAATGAGCGGTAAACTTGACTTCCAAAATAACACCGCCCAAAGTAAAAGAATTACGCTGCCAGACCCCACCGGTAAGCCTGACTTCGGGCAAGCTGGTAATATGGTAAGCAAGCTCTCGGTCGAAGGTTACTCTTACTCTGTTTTCCAAACCGCCTTCGTATGCCTGCCGAGTGTAACGAACTAACACAGCAGGCCCGGCTCTGATGTTGTTCATGTATAGCTGGAACTGACTGATTGTCTCGGTGTCGGCCGTATAATTCTGCGGCGGCAGAGGCAAACCTGCAAGTAAAGTTGGTACATCGCGATCCATAACCCTGGCCCGGCTTTTCATAATAATTGTGTTTATACGGCGCTTTATCTCAAGAAAGCGAGGATAATCCGGTTCGTCTGTGTAACTGCGGATTCGCAGCTTGAAACGATTTTTATGTCCTCCGAGGCTCTCCTTGCAGAGCTGCAGGTCGCCCGAATCCAGATAAAGACTCACAATCGGATAATCACCGCTTCGATGTAATTTACAGTACCTGTCCCGCTGCAAGTATGGCTTAATAAACTGGGCTATCGCCTCGGCCTTTGACTCACTAATATGATATTTCAGCTCGTGTCGGCACCTGAGAGTACGGTCGGTCAGCTTATCCGGTATTTGTGTCTTGCTCGCTTTGCCTTTGTGGTAGCGAGGGCCGGTATTCTGTCCGGAAGTCTGTTTTAATGATTTACCCTCAAACATAACGACCTTCGTTATCAAACCACTTAGTATTGAAGGATGTGGAAATTGTTAACTTTATTTATTTTGAGCACTTACGGCTTGAGACATCTGTTAACGAACACATACCGCACTCGACGATGCACAAAGCCGGTTTTCTGTTACGTTCACCTTGTTTTTTACTGCTTAACCCTAATGTTCGAGCTCACAGTTTTACCTATTCTAACATATATGGAGTGGTTAAGTCAATACCATTTTACTCGCGATGCCCCATTTTTGATGAGTTTTGGATTGTAAACAGCGGTTTGCCGGTAGGTTGTGATGTTTTACGTGTGTTGTTAACGATATATCGCGG
>Ga0209427_10008449_pt1 | contig 11584 bp, 23 predicted proteins | sample DeeMarSWOR136_30_FD_187465 | JGI IMG/M metagenome (GOLD analysis project Ga0209427, IMG submission 187465) | Marine sediment microbial communities from White Oak River estuary, North Carolina - WOR-1-36_30 (SPAdes) (version 2) | ecosystem: Environmental > Aquatic > Marine > Intertidal zone >... | reverse complement strand
AGCCTGATACATTTTCTCTCCTGGGCACCTACGGGTGCCCTTTTCTTTTTGAGACTAACACACAAAGGAGTGCTATAGTGCTTGGGTGCCAAGGGACTGAAAAAATAGGAAAAGGCTTGACGGCTTGCGATAGCATGATAGAATAGGAGTAGAAGAGGAGAGTATCGACGACGTTGAGGAAGTCGAGGAAGCATAATGGATTTAATAACTGCACTAATCATCGTGATTGAATTAGCCGAACAAAACGTGATTGATCCACGAGAGGGTGACGGCTACGCCGAAATGGCGGAGGAACAGTGGGCGGCTATCGAGCGTGTTTCCGCTCTACTTGCAGAAATTCAAGAGAGTATGTAAAGGAGAAACGATGAATCCTAATGACGTGTTCGCTCGCGTGGGTGACACTGTCCTATGGCGTGGATTCTGGGGCAGGGACCCGGAGCAACCTGCTAAGGTCGTGAGTATGGACGTAACATCCATGCCGCACGAGAAGTATGGCGTCAAGGTAGAGGCTTGCACGGTCGCTGAGTGGGAACAGGACCGCGTAATATTCACCCTTGACAATGGGCATTGGGCATACGCTGGGCAGATTCGGCGTGCAACCGATCCAGTAGGCGGAGAAGTGTACCCGTTCCATCCCGACTAATTCCATTCTACAAATCGTTCTAAAAACAGGCACCGTTTTAGGTGCCCTATAGGACGGGCGCATAGGCGCCCGCTTGCGCGCGAGACTAAAGCACATACGTATGCTATAGTGCTATGCTCGCTTCGCTTGGCGTCTCATTGTTAGACAAAAAGAAAATTGAAAAAGATTTGACAATAGGTGAGGATCTGGTAGAATTGGGGTGAAAGGAGACCAAAACAATGGGCTGGAAACGCGAAGCATATCTTGACCCGTGGATGCTCGAAATCGAGATCGATCTTAGCGGTCAAGAGACGCCGGACGAAAAGGCAAAGAATGTAGGTAATGCCCTACGCCAGTTGGCAGACACTATCGAGCGTAGCGAACTCAACCGGGATAATCTGGAATCTGACCCCTACGGACGGACTTGCTTTCCGGTATTCGACCCGGATCAGAATGAGATTGGGTGTGCATGGCTCAAGTGGTTCCGAGTTGATGAATACTAAAATCGAAAAAGACTTGACTCTATCGCCCCGCGAGGTATAATAGAGTGACAAGCAACACTTCTCTTGAAAGGAGACTACAGAGTGAAATTTCGCAAATATGACCGTCGGACCCGTAATTGGGCTATCGCGGCGCGTATGGTTCAAGTCGGGCGCTTCTGTGTGCCGTCCTATCAGAACGCTACGGGAGACTACAGCGATCGGGAAGATTGTTACATCCATGGGCGTCCACGCGAGACTCGGGACGGTTATGTGATTGTGACGGTGTTCGTAAAGGACCCCGAGATCACCACCGAGGATCGTTTCAAGATGAGAACGATCAGAATCGACCGCATCATCAAGACTGCGGGTGTCTACTTCTACGCGGTGGGACGCAAGTTCAAGAGCTTCCGCGAGCGTAAGGCGCGTATTGAGCGTATCATTCCCGCCCATACGATCAAGCCCGTAATGATTCCGGAGGTGGGATTCTAAGACAAAACCTCCTTTCTTTCTTTGAGACGGCTTCGCTGCGGCGTCCCGTCTCTTTTTTGTAGGCATTTAGCAGAAAGGCAGGCTATAGTCTCAAGCGCCGACGGGCTGAAAATTGGAAAAGACTTGACGCACTGCGATAGCATGGTATTATATAGGTGAGCCCGAGACCTTGACGCTTGGAGTCATTATAAGGCTCTGAGTGATTAGGAAATGGGAATAGCTAACCCAATAAGTCCGCGTCAAGTAACTAAGAATTACCGCGGTCAGGGGATCTCGGGCTTTTCTTTTTTACTTGACACGCGAAACATAGTATGATAGAATAGAGACAAAATGAGGTAAAACTATGGTAGCGGTAACAGTAGAGTATGCGACGATGCTTCGCACTTACAGGCGTCGCGTCTTCCTTCCTAAATCCTGGGGCGCAACAAAGCGGCTGAAACGGGCGTGTAATCTCGTGACCCGACAGCTTCACCCGACCAAGGTCGAGATCCTCGATGCATGGACGGTGATCTAATGCACTATGTAACAGCTATACAGCCCAACGGTGAACGCTTACGTTACGAGCGGTGGGTTTATAAGCGGTGGCTTTCGGGCGTCTTGTTCGATCCGTTTCTTAGACGTGGCTTAGACAATGCCGTGCGGATAGTTTCCGATTTCTAATCTGTAATCATTCTACAGGGCAGCCACCGTTTTAGGGGTCCTATAGAGCGCGCGCCCGTGCGCGCGCGGGACTTTTCACCCCTTAACGCACAAAGATAGGCTATAGTGCTATAATTGCTTCGCTCGCGCGTATCATAATGAGACAAAAAGAAAATCGAAAAAGACTGGACGGATTCCGATAGGATGCTATAATAGGGGTGAAGGGAGAGAAAAACAATGACAGAGCTTGAAGCACTTAGCTACACGAAAAACCTACTATCTACCCACGGGTTGCACGGATGGACGGTGGTAATCGACCGCCGCACCAAGGGGCGGGCTGGTATTTGCCGCTTTCGCACCAGCACCATCGGGCTGTCCGAGTGGCTTATCCGGCTCAATCCAGACTCCAAAGTGCGGAATACAATCACGCACGAGGTAGCCCACGCTATCGTCGGACCTAGAGCTAAGGCACACGGTTACGAGTGGCGCAACATGCACCGTCACCTAGGTGGCGACGGCAAGGCGCGCTATTATGACCTTGTGAACCCCTACACTAACGGTGAAGCGACACGCAAGCGACACGCCCGCAATTGGGTAGCTATTTGTCCGACGTGCGGCAAGCGCTACACCAAGGCGCGTAAGCCTATCACGGTTCCCGGTCGCTACTATGCTTGCCCACCGTGCGGTCGCGTGCGCGGGAAATTGACCTGGACAAACCAGAAAACTGGCGAAGTGGTGAAACCGCGAGAAAAAATCGAAATCTACATTGACAAGCGGCTCTGGGGATAGTAGACTATAAGTGAGAGGCAAAGGGAACCCGAACAGGAAAGGAGAGAGGACCATTTGATATTCGGACGGCGGGTTGCCGTAACCGGGGGCGCATAGGATCGAAAAAGGATACCGGGCTTGGCTCAAACCCGAGATACCGGGTCCGTGAGAGACGCCTATCTCAAAAAGATCCTATTGCCGGTTGAGGGGTTCGACTCCCCTCCCGGATTCCTAATTGATTGAGTATTACAGTGTGCTATAGTGCCAATCTTAAAAAGAAAATGAAAAGTAGTTGACACTTCGTGAGAATAGCCTATAATACAAGTAGAAAGGAAACAATATGAACTTCTTCAAGCGCAAACCACCGATCAGCACCTGGACCCTGTTCTGGGATATGCACAGCGGCGGCAGTAGCAAGGAGAAATGGGATAAGATTATCATTGAGGCGCCTTCGGATGAGGCAATCTCGGTTTTCTACTCCCGTTTCGGACACAATCCCTTCCGGGTCACTTGCACCTGTTGCGGTGAAGACTACTCGATCAACGAGGTAACCGACACGCTTGAGCAGGTCACCGGTTTTCATCGGGACTGCTACTACAACGAAGAGACGAAGCAATATGAGGAGCGTGACAACGGCAAGGATTACGGCGAGTATGTAACGCTCGATGCCTACCTTGCCCGTCCCGACGTTCTCGTGATCCGCGCCGACGAGATCAAGCCCAAGGAGCGCACCACGCGGGTCCCGACCCAGGGATATGTGTGGACGGACGATGCCTAAGAGACGGGACCTTCTGGTCCCGTTCTCATTGTGGGATTAACGCCCTATGACGTGCTATAGTGTGCTGCTTCCTGTCTACTTGCGTCTTATTTTGAGAATCCACTTTCTCCTTGACTCGTTAGCGCAATGTGCTATAATAAGAGTGAAAGGAGATAGAATTGTGAAACACATAAAAGACTTCGGAAAGCTGCTACTCGCCACGCTGCTAGTACTACTGGTGCTACTGGTAGTGTCTAATATCACGGGCTACATAACGGACACATACTTTCCGCAGATCCACGCCTTAGAGGAGGGGCAGTAATCATGAGAAATAAACTTGCAATCGTCGCTGTGTTCGGTTGGGATAGAACCGATGCGGTCGAATATTTGCCAGTCGAAGAAATATTTCTCGTGAGTATCAAGGGCTATGAGTCAATCGAAAATGCTGTTGTGGAAGATATAGCCGAACGGGGTCGTATTCTTAATCGTGACTATGTGGTTCGGCATATCGAAAACCTAACCGGCGCGTGGCTCGAAGCGCACTTTGAGGAAATCACAAACTAGAAAGTTTTCGTATAACAGCCACCGTTTTTAGGGTTCTATAGAACGCGCGGGCGCAGCGCGCCCGCCGCACTATCCCACTATCGCACACAATAGTGCCGAATTTTCTTCACACCACAAAGCACAATAGCGTGCTATAGTCTCAATCGCCGACCGGTTATCTCATTGTGAGACAAAACAGACCAGCGCATCGCCACAGACCAGCGCATCGCCGTAGACCTGCGTTTTGCCGGAGATCCGCAAGAAAATCGAAAAGTAGTAGACACTTCGTGAGAATCGGCTATAATATAGACAAAGGAGGCATACTAATGAACCACGTTGAAACCAAAACACTTCCCCCGACGCTACGGCGCGCCCTCAAGTCGCTTGGTTATCACCGGAAGGATATTGGAATCAAAACGGGAACCACTTGGACGCCGTTTTGCACGGGGGGCGGCGACGGCTACAGGGATTTTGTAGCGGCGGTCAACCTTGAAACCGGCGACTATAAGCGTTACAACGGGTCGTGGGGTGGGGCGAATATGTTCAATCCCCATAACGCCGTTGATCTTGATCAGGAACCTAAACCACTTCCCGTGGGCTCGGTGATTGTCAACGGGTCGGAGGGTGGCGGACGACCCGTCTATGCAACCTTAACCGTGCATCCTGAGAATGTGGCGAAACTTCTTCCGATATCAGAAGAAGTTACCGAACAGGAAAGGACCGCCCTGGCGGTTATCGGCGGTATCAAAGGCGGTTATCGTCAAAACGAATGGTGCTATAAGCGCCTTCCCGGTTCTTACGGGGCGGACAATCCGCTTATTCGGGGGCTGGCGGACCGTGGCTTCCTGAAAATCAACCGGGCAGGATCTATCAGCATCACCACGAAGGGGAAGAATGTAAGGGGAAGACTGTAGGGAAAGGGACCTCCGGGTCCTTTTCTATGCAAAGCACATAGCACTATAGCAGGCTATAATCTCAATCGCCGACCGGTTATCTCATTGTGAGACAAAAAGAAAATCGAAAAGTAGTGGACTGACCGCAAGGATAGGCTATAATAAGGGAAACGGGAGGATAAATCATGGAGCCTAACGACCTAAGAAACTATCTCGAAACACTGGTCAACTATCTCAAAGATCAGAGGGAAAACCCCGATTCTCCAAAAGAGAATTGGTTGCTAGAAATGGGGGAATATTACCTAAAGAAAACGATAGCGTGCTTCGAGCGTAACGCAACAATACCAATCAACAAAATCCTCTATTAATAGTTGACACCACGCGAGGATAGGCTATAATAGAAGTGAAGACGCAAACAACAGCAAAAGGAAAGGAAAAAACGATGAAGAAGTCTCTTCTAAGTCTGCTCAACGCTAACCTCCGGTTGCCGGGTCAGACAATTCAGGAATTCGGTCAGGAAATCAAGGCGCTTTCCGACAGTGACAAAAAGTGGTATGCGGAAGCTTTCGTCGCGGAGGGTTTCGCCGCCACGGTCACCATGAAGGACAGGGACGGAAACGAAACCATCGTTGCCGGAGAGGGTGTCTAGCACACCGGGGGGGCATATAAGCCCCCTTTTTTTCTACTATTTACTTAGCCCATATATGTGCTATAGTGCTAATTCCATTCTACAAATAGTGTGCCAAACAGGCACCGATTTTAAGGTCTTATAGTATCAAAGTGAGACACGGCGGCGCGCCACTATCACACTATAGCGGGCGATAGTGCTGAATTTGTTGCGCGCCACAAAGCATAATAGCGTGCTATAGTGCTATGCTCGCCGCTCGCGCGTCTCACAATGGGATAAAGTTTTTTCGAGATTTCTCTGGACTGAAGGATACAATGTGCTATAATAGAAATAGAAAGGGGACAACAATGGAAAACGAAAAACGACGCGCCCAACGGCAAGCCATTATCGCCGCTCTTGAGTGCGCCTGGGATCGTTATCCCTACCTACGCTTCGGTCAACTGGTGTCCAACGTCTACACCGTGCAACGCAACGTGAAGCCCGGCGCCAACATGTTCTATATTCAGGACAGCGAAATGCTCGACGCATTCTGGAACTACTTTGTCGGAACCGACACCGAGCCGGATGAGCCAGAAGAATAAGCTCAAAGCGAGACGCCGGGTGGCGTCTCATCTTTACACTGTGTAAAACATTATAGCGTGCCATAGTGCTATGTTTGCCGCTCGCGCGTCTCACAATGGGACAAAAGTTTTTCGAGATTTCGCTGGACCAAAGGATACAATGTGCTATAATAGAGGTGAAAGCAAGAGAGGAAAGGAAAACAAGAATGAGAATCAGCGACTATGAAATGGATCGTTTCTACGGCGATCCGCTCGACCGAACCGAGCCAAGCGACTTTCACTGCTACATGTGCGATAACAACGGGGAAGATTGCATGTGCCCAATCAAGGAACAGGACTGGAGAAGGATCGACGACGAATTCCTACCGGAAGAACCATATAACGACTATGGCGATATGTGCGACCGGTTCTACGATCCATATTGAGACAATTCCCTTCCTCCGACCTTGAGACACCGACCGAAACCTTAACAGGAACTCGGTGTCTCATTTTGATAGCGCTTAGCAGAAAGACAGGCTATAGTGCTAATTCCATTTTACAAATAGTGCGCCAAACGTGCACAAAAAAGAGGTTCTTATAGAATCTCAGAATGAGACGGGGCGCCCTACCCATACCACTATCGCATTCGATAGTGCTGAATTTCTTTCACGCCACAAAGCACAATAGCGTGCTATAGTCTCAATCGCCGACTATCTATCTCGTTGTGAGACAAAAAGAAAACCGAAAAGTAGTGGACTGACCGCGAGGATAGGCTATAATAGAAGTAAGGAGAAAGTTATGAAAGTTTACCCTTATAGGTTGAATAATTGTATAATTCTGCGAATTAGTGGTGGGGGAAGAATTGCGTGGGATGGTAAACCGTGGAAGCCCGGTAGCACAACAGCGCGATTTATTCTCGAAACGGACGCTATAGCGTTCGCTTATGCCCGCAATCTTCAATTGGTAGGCTAGACGGTCACTATAAAGGACAGTGAAACACGGTGCGCTACTATCACACTATAGCAGGCGATAGTGCTGAATTTGTTTCATGCCACAAAGCACAATAGCGTGCTATAGTGCCGTGGTCGCCGTGGCTATCTGGACCAAAGCACTATGGCGTGCGCTTATGGGGTAATAGCAAATTTTATGCCAAAGAAAATCTAAATTGGTGCTTGAGTAAAGGTGAAAACGTGCTATAATGAGGATAGAAACGGAGAAAAACATGATCTACTTTGTTCTGTTCTTCGGACCGGATCGTATGGTCGCAATGCGCTTCCTTAGTTGCGCGTCTGCCAATCGCGTAGCCCATACACTTAACCGTATGCATAAGAACGGTGATAGAGCTTTCGTTGTAGCCTATAGCGGCAAGTCGCAAACGCTTACCATGTTCGCACGCAATACTCAGGAAATTCACGGAAAAGCATAAAGTCCGGCGGGAAACGTGCCGATCATACAAGTAAGAACGGAGGGAAAATGAAGATCAAAAAAGATCGCAAATGGATTGCCACGGTTCTGTATCAAGCTGGACTTCGGCAAGAGACCGAAACTTTCCCGGTGTTTGCCACAACGGAAACGGTCGCCAAGCGCAAGGCATTCGATCTGATCGGACCTGCGTGCATCGTCGCCACGGTCAGGCTCACCAAGTAGAAACACACTATCTCTATCTGAGACGCTGCTATTGTCTCCTCTCCCGCAGCGTCTCTTTTTGATTTGTAGTAACACACTATAATGTGCTATAGTGCTAATAGTAGATGCATACTGCGCGAGCACCGAGACCAAGGCACTATGGCGTATGATTATGTGATAGCAGCAAATAGTGTGCCAAAGAAAATCAAAATTAGCACTGGACTATCGTGCTCTATGTTTTATAATATGAATAGGAAGGGAGAAAGCTATGGGCTATAATAAAATGATTGGTTCCCGCATTACTCCGAAGGAAGCGGCAGAAATGGTGTGGGAATTGACGCCAGAGTATAGGTTGCGCGACACTACTGAGACGGATTTCGACGACTTTATTGAGCGCTGGACTGATGAAGATATTCATGAATTGGAACTGCGTAAAATTCCCCTTCTTGAATGTTTGTTCGGTTGGACCTATGTGGATGCAGACGACGCTGAATCATACCGGAAAATGTATCTTGACGGAGAAATCGACTATCCTCCGATTCTTGTAACGAGAACTACCCAGTGTGGAAAAAAGTTCTGTGTCGAGGACGGAAATCATCGATGCACTGCGTTTAAGTCAATCGGGCTAACCCACGTTTACGCTTATGTTCCAGTAGATGAAGCCCTTGAACCACTTCCGGCAATGACACCGGATCTACCCTTTCCGGACTAACAAAAGGCGTGTCGAACGGCATATTCTCAAATTGAGACTATGCCATCCTGTTGCATTTAGCAGAAAGGCAGGCTATAACGCGTAATTCCAATCTACAAATAGTGTGCCAAATGGGCACAAAAAGAATGTTCCTATAGAATCTCATTTTGGGATGCGAGCGACTCACCTATTCCACTATGGCACCTAATAGTGCTGAATTTGTTTCGCGCCACAAAGCATAATAGCGTGCTATAGTGCCGTGGTCGCCGTGGCTATCCGGACCATAGCACTATGGCGTGTGTTTATGTGATAGCAGCAAACTGCGTGCCAAAGAAAAAAAGAAATAGGACTATACTGATCTCCACAATGGGCTATAATAGGGATGGTAAGGCAAGGGAAACAAAGGAAAGGACAAAACATGAGCGAGATCACGAACAGATTCGCAGTCTCCCGCATCACTGAGAGCGGCAGCGTCGAATACCTGACCGCCGATGGTGTTGGCGCGACTCGGTTCGAAGAAGTCGAGTCCACTCACCCCTACGTGGTATGGTTGGCTTTCGAAGCTGCGCAAGCCATTGCGGAAGCTTACAAGCGTTCGGATATGCTCAATCCGGCGCGCCCAACCTACCTGGCGGTTATGGACCTGCCAACGGTGAACGATGAGCCGCCCGACGATTACTATGATGATGGAATGAGCGACGCCGAAGCGGACGCCGATACGCTGCGCAGTGCGGGATGGGGCACCGATGAGGATTACGGATACTACGACGAACACGAGGGGTGGTAAAAAGTTCACGGGACGCGAAGCAAGCGCCACATACTAAGAAAGGAATACAGCAATGACACTCACGATCACCGAAGGCGAGCACAAGGGGAAGAAAGTGAAGGTCGTCACGAAGAAATTTCTCTTCGGAACCATGTTCTTCCAGGTGCGCGGAGAAAACTTCCTTGTTACCCTTCCCGCGAGGGTTCTCAAATAGAGAACACGGGGCGTGCAATACGCCCCTTTTCCTGCTATTTGCTTAGCCCATATATGTGCTATAGTGCTAATTCCAATCTACAAATAGTGTGCCAAACAGGCACCGATTTTAAGGTCTTATAGTATCAAAGTGAGACACGGCGGCGCGCCACTATCACATCATAGCAGGCGATAGTGCTGAATTTGTTTCGCGCCACAAAGCATAATAGCGTGCTATAGTGCCGTTGCGAACCTATCTCAGAGTAAAACAGATCGAAGCGTAGTCTCAGAGCGGGACGCCACGGCGTCCCGTTTCAATGCGACAGCATAGCATAATTGTATGCCATAATGCTAAATTCCATTCTACAAATGATACAGAATATGGCTACCCATTTTGAGACACGTATAGTAGCACCATAGCACCCGAACCTGCTTTGGTCTGTCGCCTTATAGCGGGCGATAGTGCGGATTTCATTTTGAGAAACGTCGCAAATATGTGAAAATTGAAACGTTGCAAATATGTGAAAATTGAAACGTTTTAATTATGTGGCAATTAGGATGTTTCAAAGCGGGGTGTCTCACATCGGGACGGGACCGAAAGAATTTCGCGCATTTCTTTCCGGCAATTTCTTCTCACGTTCTCATTTTGAGAATCGGTCGATAGGGCTACAGAACCGCGCATAGAATCGTCCGAAAAATCGGACGATCCATAGGTCGTATTTTTTTGTAGCGTTGAACATAGCCGATACATTATAAACCATTGTCAATAAACGGTTTATAACGTCAATAACGGTGTAAGTCCTTTATTATCATTATGAAACCCGTCTGCTCTCATTCTGAGAATCGGTGTCCTATTTTGAGGACACGAAAGGTTTACCGAATATGATAAGAATATGCGCAGATAGAGAAGAAACTTCGCACTTTGCGAAAATCAGGGAAATGCGTTCATTTTTAAGGATTTCGCTTGCGATAGTGCGATGGAAGGATAAAATTCTCGTGAAGGGCGGAGAACAGGCGGAAGGCAATGGGGGAAGGAGCAAAAGCAATGGGGAATATGAACAGGGTAGCAGCGAGTATCAAAACCGGTCTTATTATTGGGCTACTATTCTCCGGGATAGTTACACTAATCATACTAAGTTAGGAGTCCATACATGAAACCGACGACGCAAATGTTTGTATCGCAAGGGATTGTGCACCGATACAATCCACAAACGCGGAAGCCCGTCTCTCGCATCCCTACGGGACGATGGGTCCGTATCAGGGAACACTTCGCCATTGAAACGGCGCAAGGACTTGTGCTCTATGGGATTATGAATCCCGCGCGCAAAGGGTTCAAGTCTTATCGCGTTTTTCAGGGGTGGGGATTTATCATCGTAACTACCTAATAGAAAGGGATTTACAATGTTCAACCAAACGGTCCGCTACGCTTTTCTCATGTTGCGCGTGCTTGCCGGAAACGTCGGGCATTACGTTCGCTCGGTCGAAATCGTCGTAAACGCTGACGTTCCCGCACGTTACGGGCAAGAAATCTTGAAAGATCTCGTGAAACGCGGGATTCTGGTAGCGCGCAAAGGGACGGGCGGCGGTAACATGTTACCCACCAATAACTTAGGATTACCACTTTCCCGTGTCCTGGTCGCGCTTGACGTATGGGAATGGAATGCACCGGACCTTGGACCCGACGTAACCGCAGATCTGCGCAAGCTTTACGGTGATTTTCAGGATTGGGCTGCGCGGACTACTATCGACGATCTATCCGCCATAGGTAGCTATAAGGCGTTTGTAACTGGGTAGTTACGGTGTCGCACTTCGGGCGCGCCTTCGGGCGCGCCCTTTTCGTTTCCTGCCCTGTAGCGTCTATCCTGCCCTGTAGCGTCCTATCCTGCCCTGTAGCGTCCTATCCTGCCCTGTAGCGTCTATCCTACCCTGTAGCGTCTATCCTACCCTGT
>Ga0209427_10008444_pt1 | contig 11589 bp, 8 predicted proteins | sample DeeMarSWOR136_30_FD_187465 | JGI IMG/M metagenome (GOLD analysis project Ga0209427, IMG submission 187465) | Marine sediment microbial communities from White Oak River estuary, North Carolina - WOR-1-36_30 (SPAdes) (version 2) | ecosystem: Environmental > Aquatic > Marine > Intertidal zone >... | reverse complement strand
TCTACTATTAAGAATGTGAAGCCAGGGGTCAGTTCCAGGAAAAATACTAAATTTAATTATATTAAGAATGCAAATTAAGAATAAAAAAGCAATAAGTAATAAAGAATTTAAAGTAATTTTATTTTTAAGGTATTTTAAGAGGAAAAATTCATCTAATTTCTCACTATTATTTTTTAAATAATATTTTGGTTTAAAAAACACATAGGTCTCCTTTTTAAATTCAAAAAAGCCAATATAACACACAATTATTAGAAAAGGAATCAAAATCCAAAAGAAGAATAAAAAACCCGATATTGAAATCCCAACCCAATATCCGAAATAGCCTAAAAATATGAAGAAAGCAGAATTTACAACAATAGTTAGTCCTAGTTTTTCTAAAACAGTAAATATCTCTCTTTTTAGAATTATGAAAAAAATAGGATATGATGGTAAAAATAATATAACAAAGATTGAACTAAGAACTACTATGAACTGGAATGTAATATTAAGACCAACTAAATTCGATATCCCACTAATTTCATTAAATTCAGTTAGCTTCAAAAAAACAAACACAAGAGAAATAACAGAAACTAAAAAGATGAATAAATGTATCCTAGAATGAAAGAAAAGGAGAAACTTGTTTAATCTTTTTTTCAATTGACTCATTTATCTATAATCCATTAAAGCAAATTTAAGTTAAATTTTATCACAAAAAATCTCATATCCTATAAAAACATTCATATAATTGAAATTTTTTAAAATATAGTTAAAAATGTACTTCTCAATTTATTAAATTCTTCATGAATTCTTCTTTGTATTCTTTTGGAAGTTTACCTGGCCTTTTTAGATCTCTATTATCAGATAGATTGATTTTAATATGAACTAAAATTGGTCCTTGTCCATTTATAATTCGTTCGATGCAATTCAATAATTCTTTCTTTGTTTGAATAAAAAGTGTTGATTTATAATTACTTGCTTTCGCAATTTTAGAAAAGTTTACTGTTCGGGAATTTGTAGGTTGACCTCCTGTAGATTCATGAGCCTCGTTATCAAATATTATATGAACAAAATTGGATGGAGAATGGTTTCCAATCGTGGTAAAAGCACCCATCTGCATAATTGCTGCACCATCACCATCAAAAATTATTATTCTTCTATTAGGTTTTTGAAGTGCTATACCCAATCCAACAGAGCTAGCAGATCCCATAGCACCAATGTTGTAAAAACTATTATCATGATCTAATTTTTTAAATTCTTTGTATTCAAATACTTCTCTTGAAATATATCCAGTAGTAGAAATAATTATTTCATTGTTTTCTAGATTATCCATAATTAATCTTATTGTTTCATTTGTAGTTAATGAGTATTTCCTTAATGGCTTCTTTCCTATTTCATACTCTTTAAAGAAATTACGACGAACAATAAAAGCAAATGGTCCTTTTTGTTTATCAAAATAATCCATTGCTTCAATTAAATTTCTTTCAACAATATCCAAATCAGCGTCTAGTATAACATATGGTATCTGAAGTGTATCTAATAGTGATAAAGTGATTTCACCCATTTTCTTATGTTGAGGAGCATCTGTTTTTCCTGGTTCTCCACGCCATCCAATCATCAGGAGAATTGGAATTGAATAGACTACAGGATCACATAAAGATGTAAGAGGATTAACTGCTTTCCCTAGCCCAGAATTTTGCATATACACAATTCCAACCTTATTTGTAGCTAGATGATATCCTGAGGCAAAAGCAATTGCTTCACATTCATTACACACAACATTATTATTAATTCCTTTAATATCATTAACCGATATATATTTGATCAATTCTTTAAAGGTCGAATCAGGTATACCTGTGAAAAAGGTAAAACCATGGTTAATTAAAAGTTCAATAAATTCCTGACAATTTATCATCTTTCATCTAACTCTTTTACTTAATTTTTATTTAGATAGTTCCTAACTCCTTCTAAATCTTCATGATCATCAATTTCAACGCAGAATTCATTAAAGTAGCAGGGTTTTAGGAGAAGAATGTCTAATATTTCATTTAACGCATCTTCAGCATAACAGTTTAATCTTTTTTTTTTTACAAAATTATCGATATGTGCTAACCATCTTATCATGAAATTTTTAGATAATTTATATAAAGGTGCTAAGAAAGCAGAGTTTTCTCCAAAAATATTTACTCCAATCTTGTTTATTCTATCCTCTAAAATTGATGCCTTAAAATCTTTAATTGGAGCAGGGATGTCCTTGTTGACTAAAACACAATCCTTATCTTTAGAATTAAGTAATAATTTTACTAAATTTTCTGAAAAGATTAAATCTCCATGAGAGTATAGAACATCGTCATCAATAATATCTTTAGCTAAATATAAAGAATAAATATAGTTTGTCTTATCATAAACTGGATTGTTAACATACTGTACATTAATATTGGGATAATTTCTATCAATGTGATTTATAATTTGATCCTCAAAAGGACCTGTAGGTAAAATAAAATCTTTAAAACCCAGATTGATTATAATCTTTAGTTGATGATCTAGTATTGTAGTATTATTACTTATTTTAATAAGACATTTTGGTATTTTATAAGTCAGTGGTGCTAACCTTTTACCTATTCCAGCGTTCAATATTATGACTTTCATCTAATCTCCTCTAAAATCTTTCTTAGTTGAGTTTCTGTTAATAATCGAGGATTATTTTTGACCCTCTCTGGATTAAATCCGTTCCTTATTAAAATTTCAATTTCTTCTTGAGTTTTTATTCCTAATTTTGATAATTTTGATTCTAGTCCAATATTTTTGATGATCTCAGTTATCTTTTCTTTTGCTTCATTAAATGTGGATGCTCCAATTAAAGTGATTAGCTCTTTCATTGTTTCTTTTACATAATCACATCCACGTAAATCTAACACATCACTATTATTAACTTCTGAATTGAATACAATCATAGAAGGTAAAGTCAAAGCAACAGCTTGACCATGAGGAACATTAAAATATGAAGTAATAGGATATGAAATAGCATGACACGCAGTGGTTTTTGTTATATTTATTGCTTTACCTGCAAAATTCGCCGCTATTGCCATATTGTATCTAGATACTTTATCTGGATTATGAACAGCATTCAATAAGTTATTCATTATTAGTTTGATTGCTTTCCTTGCATATCTTTTTGATTCTATTGTAGAATAGATATTCCAATATGATTCAATTGCCTGGCTTAATGCATCCATACCTGTATATGCGGTCACCCGCTTTGGAAGACTATATGATAATTCTGGATCTATAATTACATAATCTGCAGGTATATATTTATCACTTGCTAATGAATATTTAGTTTTTTTAATAAAAATTACTGCAAAATGAGTTGCTTCACTTCCCGTTCCGGCTGTTGTGGGTATTAAAACTAAAGGTGTTCCTTTTTTTTCAATTTTTTTTTTCTTTAAAAGAAAATCTTTGATAGTTCCTTTATTTATAGAAAAAACTGACACACTTTTACCAATATCTAAAGCAGAACCTCCCCCCATAGCAACAATCAAATCGAAAATACCCTTATTAAACAAATCTAGAGCCTTTTTCACACCCTCAACACTTGGAGATGGAGCAATATCATTGTAGTGAAAGAATTGAGATGAATTTTTAATTAATTTTTGAATTTTATTGACGTTCTCCTTGGTTAATGGTGATTTGCCTGTAATAAGAAAGATATTTTTGTAATTATTATCTGACAGAATTTTTTGGAGATTTTTAATAGAACCGTTCCCAATAAATTCCTTCATAATATATCACATTCTTAAAAATTAGTTATATCAACCTTTCAGCAGTTTTAATATCTTTTTTAGTATGAATCTCAAACCATCCTTTATGTACTTCTAAAATATCCACTCTAAAACCTCTATCCACAACCTCTTGTATAAGATCTATGAAAGAAGCATTTTCGAATGAATCTGCTTCATGAAAGTTACCCTTATGGCTCATTTTACACTCATTATATATTTTTCTTATGATTTCAACACCATATTCCGAGAAATAAGCTATCCCTGTAAATTCATAATCAGCCATATCCATATTAATACCTCTTCCTATTCTTATAATTTCGTTTTCTAATTGATATAAATCCCTATCTTGTTCACTTGGTTTATTTTTTGTCAGAACAAGTTCGAGATTTTTATCAATCTTATGTTTATGATATGTATAAGAGTTATCTAGAACTAAAATAATATCTCCTTTCGCACTAAGAAGGTTTTTTATTATTTGTTCATTAAATAGTATATCTGAATAGATGAAAATAAATCCCCCCTCCATTTCCTCTTCAGCTTTGAATAAAGAATGTAAAATGTAATATTTTTCGTACTCATCATTATCAATATATCTTGCACCCTCGATATAGAACTCTTCTTTTCCATATCCTCGTATGACTACAATATCTTTAATTTTACAGTTATTTAAGGTTTCTATTTGTCGTTGAAGAACTGGTTTACCATTTATAGGTGTCATCCCTTTTGGAATAATAAAATCTGGATCGCTTCCAGCTGCGGGAATTATTACTTTTGTTGGTCCTTTTATATATTTTAAATCTTTTTCTTTAACATCTAAGAATCCGACATCTTTAAAAACAGCTTTTACTGGACTACACATTGATTCTGCTTCAAATGTTCTTTTATATTTCAGAATCATTGATGCAGTTTCTTTCATTGCTTTATGAGCTGCTCTTAATAAATGATTTGCATATATAACGATATTAAATCCCTGTTCTACTAATTCATCTTCAGTAATTGTGTTATATGTGGTGGGAACACAAATTAGTGGTTTTCTGAACCCTAAATCTCGTGATAAATTTTCATATTCTCTCGCAAAATCTAAGATTTCTTTAGGATCACTTTGTTTTGAATGAATCATTATCCCATCTGCACCCGCCTTTAAATATTTTTTAGCTCTAAATATGGCATCCTTTAATCCTAAACCAGAAATTAAACTTTCAATACGGGCAACTATCATGAAATCATTAGAGATTTGAACCTCTTTCCCTCTTTTAATTTTTGTAGCAAATATCTCAGGATCTTCTTGATCTTGAATAGTCCCGCCTTCTAAACTGTTTCTTTTTGGAAATTTTTTATCTTCAATGATAACCATTGATACTCCCATATCTTCTAAAGCACGAATGAAATACTCGAAATTTGCAGCCTCTCCACCAGTATCCCCATCGATAATTAATGGTTTATTTGAGCCATTTAGAATCTGTCTAATTGTTTCATATCTAGATTCTAAACCAACTACCTCGATATCAGGATATCCTTTAGCAGCACTATCAGTAAAACTGCTAACCCAAAATCCATCAAATTCAAGGATTTCATCTTGGTATATTTCTTTTATATTATTTGCAATTATCGCACTTAGACCATTGTGTGCTTCTATGATTTTAACAATCTTTTTCTTTTGAAGTAATTCTTTTAACATATTTCTTCTTAAATATGGTAAAATACCACTGGTTTTTTTTAATTCCATTACAGTCACTCATTTACCCAGTTAGGTTTAAATCTCATAAATTATTAAATATCTTTTTGGTTTTGAAATGGAAAGAATATTAAATTGAACCTAAAATTAATTCAATTACTTAAATTTTCGAAAATTAATTAGGTTTATCACTTAATTATTAATCAAGAAAAATTAAAGATAAAGAAAAAAAAATATTTTATATATTACCTATAAATACTCTTTTCTTTCTGGAAGACTTTTCCAATCCAATAATAGAACTAATCCACCAATTAATGCTACAATTATCCAAAGTAAAAAAGCAGCCCAAGAACCAGCAGCACCAATGAGTGCCCCCGAAGTAAAAGTTGTAATTGCGGCTCCAATATATCCCCAACCATCGATAAATCCCGTCGCAGCCGATGCTGCTTTTCTTGTTCCAAATTCCATCGGTATTGTAGAAACTAGAAGTGCATGTGGCGCAAAATTCAAAATTCCAATTAATACCAATACAGGAATTCCAAAAACCATGTCAAGGGGGGGAAGTAATGTGTAAACTAATAGTATTATGGATAATAATATGAAAAAACCACACACTACAGGTATTCTTCTTTTTCCAACAAATTTATCAGAAATCCACGCACCTACAAGAACTCCAAAAGTGCCTCCAATTGGGTAGAATATAGATTTCCATACAGCAAATTTATCAGCACCGGTCACTTCAGGACTGAGTAAATATGGAAGCCAGTCTGTTAATCCATATCTAACCATATTCAAACAAAATAAACCGAAAGAAGCAAAAAGTACGGTTTTTGTAAAGAAAACTGTTTTAGCAGTGTACTTAAAACCTACAAATTCATCGTCTCTACAATCACCTAATTCCATTTTACCCTCAAATTCTTCCTCAATTGTTGGTAAGCCACATTCTTCAGGAGCATTTCGAACACGGATGAAAAAGTGAATCGCCATTAAAAACATAATAATTCCAGGAGTAATAAAAGAGAATCGCCAATTTAAATTAAGTCTTTCAGTTATAAATATCGCAATTATCCATGATACGACACCCCCAAGTAAATAGGATGTAGCAAGTCTACTTGACCACTTCCCTCTCTCTTCTGCTGGATGCCAATTCGCAATAGTTTTTACAGAAGGAGCCCATCCCATTGATTGGAAATATCCATTCAAACCCCATAATAAAAATGCAACCCAGATAAAATCAAAAGCAACTCCCATAAATAGATTGATGACGGAAGAGATTATCAATCCTATTGTAATAAAACGTCTAGCACCTACTTTATCACCTAAAAATCCATTAATAAATTGACCAGCTGCATAAGCAAGAAAAAAAGTTGAGCCAATAAGGCCCATAACAGCCTCTTCAATTCCGAATTCGGTTATGATAAATGGTTTCGCTATTGAAATATTTGTACGTCCAATATAGTAGATCATGTAAGTAATCCAAACCGTAAAAAATATACGCATTCTCCAGGACTTAAATGTTTTCTTTACTTCAGTTTCCCTACTTGAATTTAAGTTTTCACTCATATTTTATTTCACGTAAAAAATTTTATGTTATATTTTTCCATTTTTTATTAATTCTTTAGCATATTCAAAATCTTCATCTGTATCCATCTCTACCCATTCTCCCTGAATATCAACTGAATGCATCGAATATCCTCGGAAAATAAGTTCTTCAAGCATATCTGTTAAGTATGCTTTTTGCATTGTCGTTGCATCGTGAAATCTTCCCTCAAATTTACAAGTTTTATTATATTTCGCACGATTATAATTGCGGACTAAGATTTCTGCACCTTTTTTTGTAAATTTACCAAGTCCTATGAATTCTCCGTATGCAACATCTGGATTATAAAATTTTGAAAGATGCTTTATTTTCCCGTGTTCTACAATAGCTAATTCAGCTTCGTCTGTAGGATGTTTCGTGCGTTCTTCATATCTTTTCCTCCAGTCAGTATCTACGATAAAACTAAAATCATGAGATGATTCCAATAGTTTTTTAACGACATTTTTACTATACAAGATATCTGAATAGGTGAAAATAAATCCATCTTTCATTGCCTCCTCAGCATAAAACAAGGATTCGAGAATATTATTGTTATAAAAATCATCATTATCATAATATGTAATATTTGGTAAGTCAATTGTTTCTTTTTGATATCCTCGTATAATTACAAAATCATCAAGACCAAAAGATTTAAATATATCTAAAGTCCGTTCAAGAATGCTTTTTCCTTCAATTTCTAATAAACATTTAGGTTTATATTCAGTTAGAGGTCTTAATCTTGTACTTGGACCAGCAGCTATAATAATTACTTTCATCTCTCTTACATCCATATTTTCTTCATATCTTCTTACGATTCGCTCTAGTAGCGAAATATGCTCATTAAATTTTTCAGATGTTTTTTTATATCCGACTTTTTTAACACTCTCATAAATTTTCTTAATTTCTTCAGGATCTGTATATTTTCGTGTCGGCATATTATTTTATGAAAAGCTTGATAACTTTAAAAGGGCATTTACCTAAATAAACTTTTACAATTTCAATTTTCAACAAATATCTTTATTAGATAGGAATCTATGAAACCTTATATAGGTAAGTTAATTAGATTTTCACTTAATTATTAGGTAATCATACTATTATATACCTAAACTCAATTATATCATCACTCTTATTCAATAATCTAATAAAACTCTTAGGAGCGTCAAAAGAAATTTTTTGTAATTAAATAGGATTTTTAAGAGGAAAAAGAGAATTAGTTAATTGTAAAATTTTCTAATATGCTTATTAAAATATAGAGGGAAATACAAAATCCAGACCAGAATTTCCTTCCATCTTTGCAATAGAAGTTTTCTTCGCTTGATTAACGATCTGATTACAAATTTCAAATAACCAGTGTCTTTAATTTGATCTGATACATCATTTAATTCTGTATCTAATATTATAAGTTTTTTCGTGTATTTTTGATATTTCCTTCGTAATTTTTTTAATCCATAACCAGTCATTCTATTATAAATTAAAATCATAATTATACTATGATTTTCGATAGAATTGAATTTGTTAGCATCAGATAAATTTATTAAATTATTTTTAATTTCAAGATTTTCCTTAAGGAATTTTACTAATTGAGGAGGGAACTGGTTTGGAATGAAAAGGTTTTCGGATTCTAAAGAAGCTAAGAAACTTTGATTATAGATGTCGTTTAAAGTATTTTTTAAAATCCCATAAGCTTTTTTTTCGGTTTTTAAATAGAACCGAAAAAACTCATTAAAGATTTTTGGATTAGAATTCTTGATATCTACTTTTTCTAAAGGATCTTCCTTTAGATTATATAAGTTAAATTCTCCATTGATATTCAACAGTTTCCACTCATCTTTGGTGATCATTGTTTTTTTAATCGTTTGAAACATTAAATAACAGTCTCCTCTTACTTTTCTATCTTTATTAACATCCATATCTTCCTCAATTAATTTTTTGAAAGAAATTGATTCTCTTTCATGAGTGGCTTCTATATTTAAATAATCAAGAATAGTCTCCATAACATCAATTAAATAAACTTGTGTTTCAATTGTTTTTGATTGTGTTTTTGTTAAATTTGATGGAATTTTCAAAAATAAAATTGGTTGCATTGAAGAGTGGTGAATATCATCGAAGTGCATTATTTTTCTCTTTTTATATAAATTTTTATCATAATAACCATGATCAGAACTAAAAATGAAAATAGAATTATCCCATAAATCTTTATCTCTAAAATAATCTATAGTTTTGTTTAAATAGGAATCAGTTTCAGGGTCACTTGCCCTGAAAAATAAAAGGAAGAAATTATTTTCGCTAGGTGTAAAATGTTCCATTTTTTGGATGAAAATCTGATACACTTCCTTTGCATCTAACCAACGATCTCCCGGATATAAATTTTTATTGTAATATGGATTGAGAATATTTTTAGTAATAATTGCTTGTTCTCTTCCAAATATAATTGATTGGATATTGTAATTAGCCTTTTTTAAAGGAGAGATATTATTATCTTTAAAACTAGGAAGATTTTCAATTGAACGATAATAATCAGGAATCAAATAATAAGGGAATCGTCCGGTTAAAAATGAAAGAAGAGATAAGTTTGTTGAAGGGCATTGAGAAATTGCATTTTCAAAATAAAAACCTTCTTTATTAATCTTTAATTTTTTGAGAATAGGGAGCAGACCATGTAAATCAGCTCTTTCATAATTACAGATTCCATCAATAATGATCCAAAAAATGTTCATATTGATACCTTAATATCTTTTTCTTCCAGAGAACTACTATTGTCTTAAAGAAAATATTTGAAAGGATAAAAACTTAATCCCCTATTATAGAATAAGAGATTTAAATCGGTAAGAAAATATAAATTTAAAAACAACAACTAATTAAAGACTTTAATTTTCAACTTCCTTATTGCTTTAGACATTTATCATAAACTTTTAATACTGTTTGGGCACTTTCTTTCCAAGAATATAACTTAACGCGTTCCAATCCTTTTTTAATCAAACTCATTCGCAAATCATCATTTTCTAACACTTCCAGCATCTTACTTGCTAATTCATTATGGTCTGAATTATTTTTTAAAATTAATGCAGCATTTCCTACAATTTCAGGAATAGCAAAAGCATTTGATGTAATAACGGGACAACCACATGCCATAGCTTCTAAATTGGGCATACCAAATCCTTCAAAAAAAGAAGGAAAGATAAAAACTTCTGCTAAATTTAAAAGACCAATATATTCATTTCTAGGAATAAAACCAGTAAAAATAATATCTTTAAGCATATTGTGTTTTCTAGCGTATTCAATTACTTCTTTATTCTTCCATCCACTTCCTCCCAAAACTAATTTTATTGATTCTATTTTGCCTTTTAGAATCTTAAATGCTTTTAATAGTGTCCAAGGATTTTTTCGTGTACTATATCTGCTTAAATGGAAAATGAAAGGAGAATCTATTCCATATCTTCTTTTTAAATCTATCGGTTTCTTTTTATATACTTTGAAATCATCATCCACGGCATTATATGTGATCCAGATTTTATTTTCGTTTACTCGATAATAGTTTATAATCTGTCTTTTCGTAATACGAGAAACTGTAAAAATATATTCTAATTTTCGTGCATAATAAGGTCTAATTGTTCTCGCATGCAGTTTCTTAATTATGCTAAGATTACTAGAATAATAAAGTTCATATGCGCCACCACCATGAATTGTAGCAATCTTTTTCGGTTTTTTTAACCATACTGGAGATATTATTGTTAGGGGTGAAAAATGAAGTATATCAAAATTTTCTCTTTTTAGTCTGAAGGATGCAATAACTGGATTTTTTGGTATAATCAATTCATCAGTTCTTTTATATATATCCTTATTATTCTTAGAATGGTGTATTAGAATTATGTTAAATCTATCATTAATATCTAGTACATGGTTAATTAGTTGCCTTAAATGGCTACCACTTCCACTAGTTCCTTGATCTATTGGTTTAGTAAAAATACCAACTTTAGGTTTGTTATTTAATTGCATACTATATTCAGAAATCTTAATTACTCACTATTTTTCCATAGATTGTTGAATGGCGATGACATCTTTAGTAATGCTTCTAGATTTGAATATGATGAATGATAAAAAAACAATAGACATATAAACAAAATAACATAGCATTATGATTTCTAATATCTGAAAATGATCAGTACATATAAAGTATATATTTCCTGCAAAAAATGCTGTTGTAATTAGATGTGTATGACTAAAAGCATTGATAAGATTTAGCATTATTTTTTTAGTTATCGTAAAAAAACTTTTTGAGGATAATGATTGCTTAGTTTCTTGTTTTTGAATTATAAAATCTTTTGGTTTGCTTTTTGTAGAAGCAACGATAGCTATCTTACGAACTGTTCTTATACCTAATATAAATAGCGATCCAAGGAAACCTAATATTATATATAGGAATTCAGAATTAATTCTATAAATATTAAACCCAAAGGAAGAGAAAAAGCATCCTAGAAAGATATAATGACCCACTTGATCATAATATATCCCTTTTAATGACTCCTGTTTTTTAGCTCTTGCAACTTCCCCATCAATTTCATCACTAAGATAATATA
>Ga0209427_10008442_pt1 | contig 11590 bp, 10 predicted proteins | sample DeeMarSWOR136_30_FD_187465 | JGI IMG/M metagenome (GOLD analysis project Ga0209427, IMG submission 187465) | Marine sediment microbial communities from White Oak River estuary, North Carolina - WOR-1-36_30 (SPAdes) (version 2) | ecosystem: Environmental > Aquatic > Marine > Intertidal zone >... | reverse complement strand
TATAGTATAAACTCATTTCAATAATGCTTTTAGAAAATTTATCTGCTCCTTTAGCAGCTTGGAAAATTTCTTTCGCTGTAATTCGAGAGGGGTCGTTATCAACCATAAACAGTAATATTTTAGAATTCAGAGTACTTGTTTCTAATGCTTCTAAAGCTCTATTTTTAATACCTGTGCCCGAACTAAAGACCTCCCAACATCCATAAGCACCACAATTGCATTGGTGGTCACTATGTGGCTCCACAATCGCATGCCCTATTTCAGCAGCATTACCTCCTTTACCCAGTAATAAATGACTATTACAAATTACCCCGCCACCAATACCTGTAGACATTGTAATATATACCAAATTATCTTTTTCGTACTCCTCAGCTTCAAAGTAATGAATTCCTAAAACTGAAGCATTGCAATCATTCATTAAATAAATTGGAATTTCAGGAAATCGATCTTGGAGTGGTTCAATTAAGGGAATAACTTTAAATCCCAAATTTGCATTATTAAAAACCTCCCCCTTTTCCATATCTAAAGGTCCTGCTGAGGCAAGACCTATTCCAACTATTTCCTCATTGTTTATATCATATTCCGCTAATAACTCTGAAATCAATAGGATAGCTGAATTACTAATTGAATATTCGTGTTCCTTCAGAGTTCTTGTAGTTTTTATTTTAATATTTTCTTCTCTTAAATCCATTGAACAAATAGCTGCCCTAATCCATGTGCCTCCAATATCGACTCCTACAATATATTTCTCCACTTTAATCACCAAAATAAGGTAACAAAATATAATTTATTACTTAATTTAATAATATTCTATTTTTATTTGATCGTTATTTATGATTTCTTTAAAAGTTTTAACAATCTCCTTTTTTCTATTATCATCGATAGAATAAACAAAAAATTGTGCTGGAATTCTAGCTATAGAATATATCTGTACAAAATCTGGATTTATTGTTTTTATAGCCAAAGCTAGCTTTTCTATATTGGTTTCATTGTTATTTGATAAGAAATTTTTTTCATAAGAATTATAAATTAAAACCTGAATAGCCAATTTATTTTCTTTCATAATCTTCTTTAATTTTACAAGCGAATCTATTATCACATCGATATCCGGCATCTCATCATGAGGTTGATTTGTTCTTTGAAAGTCCGAACTTATTGCAGCATCTAATTTTGCTACTACTACATCAAATTTCATTAATTTATTTCGTATCTCTTGAGAATATATAGTACTAGAATTTGTAAAGATCGTTATTTTTGGCTTCTCACCAGTCCACTTCATCGTTTCTCTGACATCCTTAGTGATGGTATAAAAATCTAATAGATTTTCATTTAACGTAGGTTCTCCATTATATCCAAAAGTAATAGAATTTAAATGGGGAAAATATTTTAATATATCTATCAATTCTTTTCTAAATTCAGAAGAAGGAGGTAGGCTGATTCTATAATCTGGTGATACAGTTTTTATTGTTGGCCCAATCTCACAATATACACAATTAAATGTACATAATTTTTGTTTAGGTAAAATGTCTACTCCTAATGATAATCCTAATCTTCTAGATGGATAGGGACCATAAGTATATTTTCTTGGCATATTATATATTTAGTTTAATTCAAAATTTAAAAAATTTTTAATTGCGTGATTAACTATCTCCGGTTTTTCAAGCATAATCATATGACCTGCTTTTTCAATTATAATTAACTTAGATTTTTCCACTTGTTCATGAAAGTATTGTGAGTATTTTGCAGGAGTTAAATAATCCGAATCACCACATAATATTAAACAAGGGACACTAATAGTATGGGTCTTATCTAAAGTATCAAAATTATCACAAATTTTATAATCCTGATAAGTTACCATTGAACCTATCATTGAAGTTTCTTTTTTATAATTTTTAATGATTTTCTTTGGAGTGCTTTTATAAAAACCCTTTAAAAGCAATATATTCAAATATTCATCGTAATTAGTTTTAAGAGAATCTAAAATAATTGAGCTAACTCGTAATCTTCCCCCAGTTCCACAAAGTATTAATGCTTTAACTTTATTTGGATGTTTAAAATAATACGCTTGTGCTATTGCACCACCTAATGAATGCCCACATAAAATTAAGTTCTCATAGTTAAATGAATGATTGAATTGATTAATAACATCTATATATAAATCAAGAGAAAGCTCAGAAAATACATCAGACTTATGATGAGAAGGTAAATCTATAGCTATTATATCATAATCAATTTCTAAATTCATTTGATTTTTCCATACATTTGATGTGCTACCAGAACCATGAATAAAGAGTACAGCTTTTTTGCTTGCAGTCTTCATTATTTGATAAAATATCCTTTTAGTGTTATAATTAAAGAATGGCATAATAGCTCTTTTTATTTCTTTGTCTTGTTTAAAAATATTAAAACTAAAAAAAGAATTTGCTTTTTAAAAAAATAAAAAGAAATAAAGATTTAGCTTACTTCCATTTTACTAAAAGATCGTGCTCCTAATAGAATTAATACAATTCCAAAAATCGACATCACTAAAAGATCAAGCCATACATGAAAAGAAGATACCCCTAGTAATACTGCTCTAAAAAGATCAACACTATAAGTAAAAGGGTTAATCAACATTACTGGCTGTAAGATACCAGCAGTATCGAAAGAAAAAAAAGCACCTGATAACATGAACATAGGCATAACAATAAATGTTTGTATTAGTCCAAAAGATTGAAAATCTCTCATACGAGTACTAATTGTCAACCCCATACCTACTATACCGATACTTGCTAATAAAGCTACCGGAAGAATTAATAGTATACGCCATATTAAGGAAAGATCGAATCCAAGGTAACCAAGCGCTAGACTTAAAAATACAATAATACATACTTGGATGAGAGTTTGTAACCCCACCCCTAGTGTTTTACCTATCATCAACGTTCTTCTACTAACAGGAGCAACAATTAATTCTTTCATAAATCCAAACATTTTATCCCGCATAACTCCCATTCCACCAAAAATTCCCGTGAATAATATTATGATTGCGGAGATACCTGAAGCAGTAAAAGCCCTTTGATCAACCTGAACTCCGCCTATTATTGGGGCTATGAATCCAAATCCATTACTAAATACAACTAAGAATAATATGCCTTGAACTAATGATGATATTAATCTCGTCTTATTTCTCCAAAATTCTAGTAATTCTCTTCTAGCTAATACCCACACTGCTCCATAGTTTAATTTCATATCTAAAACATTCAAATCTGACATTTTGTACTACCTCGTCAATTGCCTCATTTGAATTCGCTTTTTTATACTTTTTACCCTATCAGAAGATTCTTCCCTAATATCACCTCCCACAAAATGTAAGAAAACATCCTCTAATTTTGGGGCGTGCATATTTACATCCTTAATTTTTAATCCATCATTATTAATAGCTTGAATAATTTCTGGAAGACAACTTCCTCCACTTTCACAAGAAATAGAAATAGTTGGTTCAAAATCTTTTTCTTCCTCTATATAATTTCCACTTTTGATTTTAACTATTTCTTGTTTAATCTCATCTGGAAGTTCTTTTAATAGATCATCAGTAAAGAGATTGCTAATTCTTTTTTTCATATCTATTGGTGCATTCAAGAACATTTGAGATGCCATTGGAAATCGTTTAAATGCTATTAAAAGCCTATTGGGGTCTGATATCATTTGATTTATTTGAGTTTTAATCATTTCAGGACTAATGTTGGGCATACCTTTTGGGAGATTTAAGTTCATGAGCAATTCCCTTTGATTCTTTGTTGTTCCCTCTAAAGAAATATTCTTTATGCTAGGAATTTCTTTTAATAGAGATATAATTCGGGGAATTTTCATCCTATCTTCTACTTTCTCAAATTGAATATCTATAATATCTCCAGATATTTGCTTCTTAAGATTTTCAGATGTATCTAAGGCTATTATTTTGCCATGGTCCATAATGCAAATTCTATCAGCTAATTCGTCTGCTTCATCCATGTAATGAGTCGTGATTAATATTGTAACTTCCAAATCATTATTTAACTCTTTAATTTTATCCCAAATTTTTCGACGGGTTTGGGGATCTAATCCTAAGGTTGGTTCATCTAAAAATAACATCCTCGGTCTATGTAATAAGCCTCGTGCTATTTCTAATCTTCTTTTCATCCCTCCTGAATAATTCTTAACATATGTTTCTGCTTTGTCTTCTAAATCAACTAGCTTAAGAACTTCATTAATCCTCTCTTTTCTTTGTCCCTTTGGCATTCGATATAAAATAGCATGGAGCTCTAAATTTTCCCTTCCTTTCATTTCATTATCTAATGAAGGTTCTTGAAATACAATACCTATACTCTTTCTTACCTGATCAGGAGACACCTTAACATTATATAAATTTACCATGGCTTCTCCTTTAGTAGGATTTAATAATGTCGATAAAATTGAAATTGTGGTAGTTTTTCCTGCTCCATTCGGACCTAACAGAGCAAAAATTTCTCCTTTTTTTATATCGAAACTAATGTTATCAACAGCTAAAACATTACCTTGCTCGTAAATTTTTGTTAAGTTCCTTACTTCTACAATATTTTCAGTCATTTTATTACTCTTCTTAAATATTAATTAAAAAATTAATTTATTCATTATAAAATATTAAAAAAATTTGATTTGATTATGATCTTTTTATTTTCCTGCTTCTAAGAGATAAAAATACGATAATTCCGATGGTCGCAGCTACAGCAATTGATAATATCATATAAAATATCCATTCTGAATTTATACTTGCTATATGATATATTATATCATCTGTTTGATCTTTAACTATAACGCTAGTAAGTGTTCCGCGATCTCCATATGTAAATTCAACAATATAATCATTTAATCCGGTTTGGTTGAATATCAGGCTACAACCACTAGTAGTAACATTTTCAGTCTCAAGCGCATCAGTGACAGCGAACAAATAGTTTCCAACAGGCCCAGCTGCTGCAAATCTACTAAGCACTAATTGCCATAAAAGGTCATCTCCCGTTATATTTGGAAACATAACTTTAATAAAAGGGTTTGTTATGTTAATATCATTTCGAATTTGGGTTGCGAGTGTGTTATAATCCATTATTATTTCTTTATAATCCTCGGGATTCTCCAAAATTATAATCGGACGTATAATACTAGGTTTTTCATCAAAATTTTCGATTGTATATTGCCATTCTGCTTGCAAGCTATTCCATATCCAATAAGTATTCGGATAAGCTCCATTAATAGTAATGTTATTGTATCCATAATCAGTTAGATTATATATGATTGGATTTATCAGGGATAAAGTTTCATAAGAACCCCATTCTGAATAAGACCATCCTTTTATAGTAGTTTTACTTTGAGCACCGGTAATATTTGCATCTCCACCAAACCAATGACTAGGATTTAGGGTATTACTAACAGTAGTAAGCCAAGCATCTTCATCATAAGTTTCAACTGTAAAAATAGTAGTTCCTTTTGTTAACTTTAATTCATAATTAGTGCCCTGTGCTAACCCTGAGGATATTGCAGTTAAGAAAGAAATTCCTAATAATGAAAATAACAATAAAGTTATCACCATACTTTTCCAATTTTTTCTATTTTCTAACATTTTGTTCTCCTTCATAATTTCAAAACAAATCTATAATTGCCTCCGCTTGAATAATATAGCCGCTAATATAAAAAAAACAAAAATATACACTAAAAGTAAAATAATCCCCATTTCAATGGTAGGTGTTATCCACTGACCAAAGCTAAAACCGCCACCCATACCGCCAGGTAAATCAATTTCTGCATATCTAGGATCTGGGAAGGGATTTTGAAGCACTGAAGCTATAAGGCCACCTAAATATAAGATAGAGTATAAAGGTTCAAAGCTATCGGCAAAAATTAAGTTAATAATTTGATCGGCGATATTGAATCCGATAAGAAGAATTAATAAAGTACTAATAATTGTTACGTTTACACTTTTCATAAATGAGCTAAATAGTGTCACAAAACTACTTAAAGTAATCGCATATAATACTGCAAAACCAAAAGAATAAAAAATTCTAATGTTAATCGGTCCACCATAGTAGAAAAATCCTAGAAGTCCTAATAGAAAGTAATAAACCGCTAGAATAAAAACAACGAGAATTAAATTTCCAAGATATTTCCCTAGTATCAATTTATATTTGTTTATTTTTGGAAAGACAATAGCCCCCGTTTTTTTATCAAATTCAGAGCAAATTATCCCTGAGAAAAATAGACACGCTGAGAATAAGGTTAGAAATTCAATGAACGTTAAACCATCGCTAAAATACTCTGCCTGTGTATCCGGTAGAAGATAACTAGGAAATAACTGTAGGAGATAACCCACCAAAAATACAACTAAGATTGCAACCCCTAAAAAGAAATAAAATTTCTTTCGCTGTTTTTTTATTTCAAATATTACAGTGTCAAATATAGGTTTTAATCCAATACCATATTCATTATTAGTTCTCACTTTTAGAACACATCTCCATTTAGTTTTCTTTTTCCTTCTGGCTCATTATTTTTTACCATTTGTGAATAAACCATTTCTAGTTGCGATGTTTTTGGCTGAGTAAATGCTACTACTGTAAAATCTGATTCGAACTCCTTAATTAAAGTTTTAAGTATTTCTCCTCTTGATTCATTTTTACCATCATAATAAAGTTTCAATTCCAGCTTTTCGGGTTTATACCTTACTGGAATTTTTGATATCTCTGGGTCTAAGTTCTGGTCTAAATACGGATTAAGTTTTTCTGATAAACGGTTTAGTAATAGACCTAAATCACTGGTATTAAGAGGTTTAAGTAATATGCAGTTTAATACATTTATTTTTAAGCTTTTAGCTAAATTTTCTACAGTATCAAATCCTACAATTTTTCCATAGTTGATTAACGCAATTTTGTCACATACTTCAGAAATCTCATATAACATGTGGGATGCTACGAATATGGTTTTTCCTTGCGATTGAAGGTCTCGGATGTATTTCCGGATTTCAATTCGCGCTAATGGATCTAACCCAGTTTGAGGTTCATCTAGGATTATTATGTCAGGATCATGAATTATGGCCTGAATAATTCCTAACTTCTGGGTCATACCTTTAGAAAAATTTTTGACTTTTTCATGTTTCCATTCAGTAAGTTTAAAACGCATTAAAAGCTCGTTTATTCTCGCTGCTGTTTTATCTTTTGGATATTTTTGAATTTTAGCAAAATATTTGAGTAATTGAAAAGCAGTCATATTATAGAAATTAGGGATATCTATTAAAAAACCCATTTGGCTAATTGTACTAGACACGTGCTGTAAGTCTTGTAACTCACTATGATTTGTTCTAATTAAGATTCTCCCTGAATTTGGTCTTAAGATTTTAGCAATCATTTTAATTGTTGTTGTTTTTCCAGCTCCATTTGGACCAACTAGCCCAATAGTTTCTCCTCGGCATACCTCAAGGGCAATATTATCTACAGCCGTAAAATTTCCGAATCTTTTTGTCAAATTTTCAAGTTTAATAACTATTTCCGACATGATACTATCTTTTTAGTTAAATTATTATTTCATTATCAATAGTCTCAAATCTGATAACAGACTTGATTTAACTTTTTGAAATAAATTCCTTATTCTTCTAATTTATTTTTGAATTCTTTAATCATTTCTTTAATTTCTTCAATATTGAGGACATCCATCGTTTCAATTTTTTGTATTATTGAATCTAATTCAGATTTGGTGATTGTTAAGTACTTTAATACCTCGGTTATTTTAGTTATGAACATATTTAGTTTAGATCTCAATCCTCGAAAAAGATCTAATCCATCTTCTTTTGTTTCTAGAAGATCTAATTGATGTGATAGGATCATTTCTAACGCCTTTTTAATAAAAATATTCCCTTGCATAATTGGTGCAGCAAATTCTGGCATTTGTGAGACTCTTTCAATCCACTTTTTTTTTAAATCATTAAGATATTTCTTCCCTTCTTCCGTAATAATGAAAAATTTTTGGGCTCTTCCTTTAATTACCGATTCGGAAGTTTTAACGTAATCTAACTCAACTAAATCATCCAATGTTCGCAATAAATTTCCTCTTGGCATATGAAATCGCTCTTGAAGTTGATATCCAGTAATACCTTCTGGATTATCAGAAAGTATCATCAGTATCATTATATATTTCATTTCCTTAAAACCCTCAAGTGTCATAGGAAATGGGGGTTTGAAATGAGATGGAGATCCAAAAAATGGTGGTAGCCCGAAAGGTGACCGGGGTTCATGAGGTGGTGGAGTTTCATTTGGACCTGGATTTCCCTTGTAAGGCGGTAGCCCTTCATTTCTATTCAGCTGAAAATTATTTACTTCTTCAAGTCTTCTTCTAAACAAAATGTTTACACTATTTCATGTTATTTTAATTAATATGATCATATGACCAATCTGATCATATAAGTAATAAAATAAATTATCTAATTTAAATGTGATCATTTTGGTCACATATTGTCAGATATTAGAAATTATTATTAACTCTTATCTTTAAGATACTATTATAATTAAATGTGAAAACTTATGACAGAAGTATTTATTGAAGATACAAATCAAGGCATAAAATCGGCGGTTAATAAACTTCTAGATAAAATTGAGCTTACTGGCCCTATAATTAAAAGTTCAAAAGAAGTCTACATAAAAGTTAACGGTATCGATTTTAAAAAACATTCATATACATCTCCAGAAGTACTTGAAGCAGTTATACAATACCTTAAAGAAAAAGATGCACAGATTTATGTTATGGAAAATTCAACTCAGGCAAATATGACTCGGATTGTTTTTGCAATTAATGGCTATAAGAAAGTTTGCGAAGACTCAGGTGCAAATATAATATATTTAGATGAGGAAGAAACATATACCTTTGAGTTTAAAGGAAAACCTCCAGCGGAAAAGGATTCTACAGGCTATAACTTAAAAACCTTTAGATTACCTGCTACCGTTGTCAAGATAATGAAGAGCAGAGATTCTTTGACTTATATAAATTTACCAAAATTAAAAATGCATTGCCAAGCTAGAGTTACATTGGGGATAAAGAATCAATGGGGATTTCCCCAGCATGCAGACCGTGGTAAAGATCATAATTATAATTTGCACTCGAAGTTAGTAGATGTATATGAGTTAATCAAACCTGATTTTACTCTTATAGATGGAACCGAAGGAACTATTCACGGACATTACCCACCTACAGCATGGGAGGATAAATTAGTGATTCCGTTTAAGATATTGATCGCGGGGAGAGATACATTATCCGTTGATGTTGTGGGAGCAAGAATTTTTGGTTTAACTCTTAATGAAGTTCCTCATCTAAAAATAGCTTACGAGCGAGGATTAGGTGAGGGAGACTTAACCAATATTAAGGTAATTGGAAAAGATTTAGACGATTATAAAAAAAAATATGAATGGGATTTATTGCAAGAATTTCCTGATAATGTTAAGATCGTCAAAGGAAAAGATCTTTTATGCATAGAAGGTTGTCAGAACAATCCGCTCACTACTTTACAAACATTTGCTTATGATCATCCAGAAAAATTCAAAGGAGGTTGGTTTATCATAATGGGTAAAGGACATGACGATGATCTTGTAGATAAACTAAAAGCTGAAGGATATATTAAAGGTCTTGTGACAGGATATTGTGCAATAAATGAAGTCGGTGATAAATTGAGGGAAGCTTTTGGTAAAAGGAAAGTATTTTTTTCCGGGGATTGTAATAATCTAGCAGAAACTGTTAAAGCAGAGCTAAAATTAGCAGGTATGACTGTATTTGACTTAGTCCCGATTTCAACTGAAGAACTTATGTCTCTTATTGATGAAGCTCAAAAAGCGGGTAGTACCGCCTTAACTCCTTTATGATGAAGTTTTAAAATTCATTAAATTAATTCAAGAAACATCAGCGACTCTAATATTTTTACTTTTATTCTTGTTTTTCTCATCAATTAAAATAAATTTTTTAATAGTATGGTTGAATAAGATCATTGATGGTATTTGAATCTAAATATTCAGATATAAAGACTTTCTTATCAATCCCTGATAATTTCTTTAATCTTAAACAGAAAGTTGACTTTTCTTTTGAATCAGATAATATAAAAGAAGAGATTTTAGGGAAAATTGTTCAATTTATTTACTATTTTTCCATGTTTAAGAATATAAAGCCATTTATGAATGCTGTATATAATTGTATTGAAAAAACTCTTGACTTAGAAATCGAATCAATAAATGATTTTCAAGAATTATTAATAAAAAATGCACTATTAAATTTCATTCAAGATTATATAAATTATGCGAAATTAACCCAAAAACGGCAAATTTTAAAACTTTTATCTGATTCTTTAGATAAACTGCAAATTCAACCTCTAATAATCAATTTAGGTCTTCTTTTAAAGCCAATGTATCAAGATCAGGAATATCTTGATAATCTACAATATATTGAAGAAATAGAAATTAGATATGCTAAAGATGATGAATTAGGAATTCAAATTAAAGATCAGATTGATAATTGGTTAAAAACACAAAAACTAGAGTTAGATTTCCAAGAAAATTTAAAATTATTGCTAAAAAGAAAATATGACGAAATTATTTCTAAATATAATGTTGATAGAACATCAAACTATTATCAAAAATTATTAATAGAAGTCATGGAAATGCTTACGATGAAGCTGACCATGATTAGTTTGATGGATTCGGTTTCTGAAGAATCATTTGAACCTATACCAATAAAATAGAAATATAACAATTATAAAATCTTCAGAATTTGTAAACCTTTACGATATAATAATTGATTTTCTTACTTTAAATTCAAAACTATTAATTCTTGGATAAGTAAATTAATAAATACAAATTTTGATATTATATTTAACAACACGTATTTTATTTTTTTTGAAGTGAGGAAATTGGAAGAAAATGAAAATCATTTAACTCCAGAAGAAATTGAAAAACAAAAAAAAATTGTTAATGAACTTTATAAAAAAGAAAAAGAAGAAAGAGAACAATATCTTAAACTAACTGAAGAACAAAGAAAAAAAGCATTTGAAGAAAGCAAAGATCTAATTTCCAATTTGATTTCAGAAAAAAGCTTCATGCGAGAGAAACAACGAGAAAAAGATCAAGAAAGAATGAAAATAAAACCTGATATAAAACAAAAAGGAAGTGCTATTGAAAAAACGATTGGTGAAAAAGCGTTTTTACGAGAGAAGCATCGTGAGGAAGATTTACAAAGAATAGAATTAAAACCGGATATAAAAGGCACTGGAGAGGTAATAAGTAAATCTGTTGACCAGAAAGTATTCATGATAGAAAAAAAGAGAGAAAGCGATGCTCAAAGGCTTAAGATTAAACCAGATTTAGAAAAAACAAGCGAAGCAATTAGTAAATCCATCGATGAAAAAGCTTTTTTAATTGAGAAAAAGAAGGAAAGCGACTCCCAACGATTTAAAATAAAACCTGATCTAGAGAAAGCTGGACAAGCAATTGAAAAATCAATTGGTGAAAAAGCTTTTAGAATTGATAAACAACGTGAGGAAGATATGAAAAGAATAGAACTGAAACCAGACTTTAGAAAA